>Ga0210039_1001958_pt1 | contig 17949 bp, 17 predicted proteins | sample CryGeyCG2114_250_3_FD_185460 | JGI IMG/M metagenome (GOLD analysis project Ga0210039, IMG submission 185460) | Groundwater microbial communities from aquifer - Crystal Geyser CG17_big_fil_post_rev_8/21/14_2.50 (SPAdes) (version 2) | ecosystem: Environmental > Aquatic > Deep subsurface >...
CCCCGCCGCGCTCGTAGGTCACCCAGTGCGGGCGCAGATAGCCTTCCTCGAACACATGCACGGTGATCCCGCAGGCCTTGGCGATAGAAACGGCGGTGGCGTGGATCGGGCGGGTGTCGCCGTAAAGCACGATGTCGGTGATGGCGTGGGTCTGGATCAGGCGGGCACAGGTGTCGGGCCAGTCCGCCAGGCTGCCCTTGAAGGCCAGGTAGCTGGCGGCGGCGGGCCAGAACGCGCGATCACCGCGGTTGAAGCCAACCCGCCAGACCGCGGCCCCGGCTTTGGTCAGCATCCGGCCCAGGCGGTAAAAGAACGGGCCATGCGGCCCTTGCAGGAACAGGAACCTGCGGCTGTCGCCCGATATGCGCATCAATCCCGTCGCTGTTGTCCTGATCCGGTTGCTGCGCCAAACCATAGGGCGGAACACCTGCCGCGCGCCAGTCCTTTCCGAAGGCGCAAGCTGCGTCATGCAATGATGCGGTTTGCGGCAAACCTCGCAACCTGCCCGGCCCTTGGTTTTGGGCACCGGGACCGGATTTGCGGCCTTGCGGGGCAAGGACGCCCGGTCCCTTGCCTGAAGGCCAAAGGCCGCAGGGCAAGGGCGGTCGGGCTTGGCCGAGGCCAGGGCAATCAGGTCGCGCCTGCCTGGCGGGCGCAATTCGCGCCTGCCGGGGGCAGGCAGGCGCGGCCTGATTTGGTTGAAACCAAATCCGGCAAGGAACCAGATCCGGCACGAAAAGAAGACAGAATGTCGTTCCCTTCATGGCTCATCCTGCATCATGGTCGCAGCCGGGTGCGGGCTTGCGCGGGGCTGTCTGCGGCGCTACCCATCAGGCGGACAAAGGGAGGCCGGGCATGTTCACGGGCATCATCACCGACATCGGCACGGTTCTGGCGCTGGAACAGCGCGGCGACCTGCAAGCGCGCATCGCCACCGGCTATGACGTGGCGGGGATCGACATCGGCGCGTCGATCGCCTGCGACGGCGTGTGCCTGACGGTGGTGGCCCTGGGGGGCGCGCCGCAGGGTTGGTTCGCGGTCGAGATTTCGGCGGAAACCGTGGCGTGCACCAATCTTGCGGGCTGGCGGGTGGGCCGCCGGATCAATCTCGAGCGCGCGCTGCGGGTGGGCGACGAGCTGGGCGGGCATATCGTCTCGGGGCACGTCGATGGGGTGGCGCAGGTGCTGGCGCTGCACCCCGAGGGCGATAGCCTGCGGCTGCGGTTGCGCGCCCCCGAGGCGCTGGCGCGGTTCATCGCCCCCAAAGGCTCGGTGGCGCTGAACGGCACCTCGCTGACTGTGAACGAGGTCGATGGCTGCGCGTTCGGGGTCAACCTGATTGCGCACACAAGGCAGGTCACGACCTGGGGCGGGGTGGCGGCGGGCGACCGGATCAACCTCGAAGTCGATACCATGGCGCGTTATGTCGCGCGCTTGCGCGATTGCGGCTGAGGGGCGCGAATTTTCTGCGAAAATTCGACTTCTGGCCTCCGGCGGGAGTATTTGTCCAAGGAGAAACCGGGGGCAGGGGGGCAGGCGGTCGGGTTGCTCTGGCCTTTGTCCGGTGGGCGGGGTAAGGGCTGCGCAAAGCGGCGTGGAGAACAGCGATGACCGGCACCCGAACCGATTTTTCCGATGCGATCTCGCAGATCGACGAGATCATCGAAGATGCCCGCGCCGGGCGGATGTTCATCCTGGTCGATCACGAGGACCGCGAGAACGAGGGCGATCTGGTGATCCCGGCCCAGATGTGCACCCCGCAGGCGGTGAACTTCATGGCGATGCACGGGCGCGGGCTGATCTGTCTGGCGCTGCCGGGGGCGCGCGTCGATGCCCTGGGGCTGGCGCTGATGAGCCCCAAGAATTCAAGCCGCCACGAGACCGCCTTCACCACCTCGATCGAGGCGCGCGAGGGGGTGACGACCGGCATCTCGGCGGCGGATCGGGCGCTGACGGTGGCGGTGGCGATTGATCCGGCCAAGGGGGCGGCCGATATCGCGACGCCGGGGCATGTGTTTCCGCTGCGGGCGCGCGATGGCGGGGTGCTGGTGCGCGCCGGGCATACCGAGGCCTCGGTCGATCTGGCGCGGCTGGCCGGGCTGAACCCGGCGGCGGTGATCTGCGAGATCATGAAAGACGATGGCACCATGGCGCGGCTGCCCGATCTGGTGGCATTCGCCCAGTTGCACGGGCTGAAGATTGGCACGATCTCCGACCTGATCGCCTACCGGCGCAGGCATGACAATCTGGTGGTCGAGTCGGCGGTCAAGCCGGTGATCTCGTCCCATGGCGGCGGCTGGCTGATGCGGGTGTTTGCCGACCAGATACAAGGCGTCGAGCATGTCGTGCTGATCAAGGGCGATATTGCCAGCGCCGAGCCGGTGCTGGTCAGGATGCACGCGCTGAGCCTGCTCGAGGATGTGCTGGGCATCAATGAGGGATCCGGGGACGAGTTGCACGGCGCAATGAGGCTGATTGCCGCCAAGGGACGGGGCGTGGTGGTGCTGCTGCGCGACCCCAAGGCGCGGCTGGCGGTGGCGGGCGAGGTCTCGCCGCAAACCCTGCGGCAATACGGGGTGGGGGCACAGATCCTGTCGGCCCTTGGCCTGTCGCAGATCACCCTGGTGACCAACTCCAAAGCGCCGAAGGTGGTGGGGCTCGAGGCTTACGGGCTGACCATCACCGGCACCCATCCGATTTCCGAGGGCTGAGCGATGGCTTTGAGCGAGATGAACCACACCCTGCCGCCGCCGACCTTTACCAGGCCGGTCAAGCTGCTGATCGTGGTGGCCCCCTACTACAAGGATGTCACCGACGCGCTGGTGGCCGGAGCGCAGGCGATGGTGGTGGCCTGCGGCGCCGAGGCCGAGCTGATCGAGGTGCCGGGCGCGCTGGAAGTCCCAAGCGCAATCGCGATGGCCGAGACCCAGGCCAATTACGATGGCTACGTGGCTCTGGGCTGCGTGATCCGGGGCGAGACCACGCATTACGACACGGTGTGCCATGACAGCAGCAACGGCCTGATGCTGCTGGGGTTGCAGGGCGCTTGTGTCGGCAACGGCATCCTTACGGTCGAGAACCGCGCCCAGGCGGTGGTGCGGGCCGATCCGGCGGGGCAGGACAAGGGCGGTTGGGCGGCGCATGCGGCGCTGCATCTGGTGGCGCTGTCGCGGCACTGGGCCGACGCGCGCAAGGGCATCGGCTTTCGCGCCCCCGAAGGGGCGTCGCGGGCATGAAGCGGCCGGACAAGAAGCAGATGCGCTCGGCTGCGCGGCTATACGCGGTGCAGGCGCTGTTCCAGATGGAAGTCAGCGGCCAGACCGTTGAAGCCGTGCAGGCCGAGTTCGAGACCCACCGTTTCGGCGCGGTCTATGACGAGGCCGAGATGGCCGAGGGCGACGTTGGTCATTTTCGCGCGCTGCTCGGGCATGCCGTCAACTGGCAGGCCAAGATCGACCAGTTGACCGACCGGGCGCTGGTGGCAAAGTGGCCGATCGACCGCATCGACCCGGTGCTGCGCGCGCTGTTTCGCGCCGCCGGGGCCGAGATGCTGGCAATGCCGACCCCGCCCAAGGTGGTGATCACCGAATTCGTCGATGTCGCCAAGGCGTTCTTTCCCGAGGGCAAGGAAGCCAAGTTCGTCAACGCCGTGCTTGACCATATGGCGCACGAGGCCCGGCCCGAGGCGTTCTGACGCAGGATTCTACCCTGCGTAGGCCGCAAGACACTGGATTTTTGCGCCGATCGGGCTATGGTTGGGGCAAGGGAGATTGCCGATGCCCAAGCTCATTCGCCTTTATCTGATCAACGTCGCCGTCGGTTTCGCGCTGGCGCTGGCGTTTCTCGCGTTGCTGCTGTGGGCCGATGTGGCCCATCTGCGCCACCTCGTGCTGGAAACCAACCTGGGCTGGCTGGCCGGTGTGATGATGGTGGTCGGCAACGGCATGGTGTTTTCCGGGGTGCAGTTCGGTATCGCGGTGATGCTGATGGCCGAAGACGACGCGGGCCCCAAGGGTGGCAAGCGTCAGCGCGTGGCTCTGGACAAACCGCTGCACGCCAAAGTGGCGGCGGGGCAGGCGGCGCTCGGTCGCCGCTGATCCGTGCGGCGCGTTTTGCGGTTTTGGTCGCTGCGCGGATGCTTTAGTCAGGCGGCATGGAACTTGCGCTGATCAGAACATTTCTCGAAGTCGCTGATACCGGGTCGTTTGTTGCGGCCTCGGCGCGGTTGTTTGTAACCCAGTCGGCGGTCAGTCTGCGGGTGCAGCGTCTGGAAGATCAGATCGGGCGACCGTTGTTTGTGCGCAGCAAGGCGGGGGCTGAACTGACCCCGGCCGGGATGGAATTCGAGCAATATGCCCGCGCTCTGGTGCGCAACTGGGAGCAGGCGCGCCAGCAAGTGGCGATCCCCGAAGGCTTTACCCGCAGCCTGACCATCGGCGCGCAGGTATCACTGTGGCCGCGGCTCGGGTTTCGCTGGATCGACGCCCTGAAGCTGGCGATGCCCAACCTTGGGGTGCGCGCGCAGCTTGCCCTTCCTGATGGGCTGACCCGGGCCATGACCGAGGGGGTGATGCAGATTTCGCTGACCTATGCCCCAACCCTGCGACCGGGGTTGAGCGTGGAAAAGGTGATCGACGACGAGCTGGTGCTGGTGGCACCGTGGCGGAACCCGCAGCTTGACGAATTGCCGGGGCGCTATGTCTTTATCGACTGGGGGCCGGATTTCCTGCACTTCCATGATGCCCATCTGCCGAAGTTGTCAAACCCGGGCCTGACGCTGGCGATGGGGTCGCTGGCGGCCAAGTTCATCCTGACTCGCGACTATGCCGCCTATCTGCCGGCCCGCTATGCCAAACGCTATATTGACGCCGGCACCTTAAGCTTGGTTCCGGATATGCCGGTCTATGCTTATCCGGCGTGGTCGGTCTGGCGCGACGATCTTGAAGATGATCTGGCCGATGTTGCGCGCAAGACACTGCTGGCAGCAGCCGAGCAAGCCGAGGACGACACCCAGGAAGTTCTGGAGCAAATCTGACCCTCCCGCCCATGCTGCGGCGTTCACGGGGCAATCTGCTGATATAATATGAAAATCGTAGAAAGCCGGGGGCATGGCCTCCGGCTTTTTCATGACTGTTGGCGCTGGTGCGCCCGGGTTTCAATGGCATTATAGCCCGAGAAATACTCGCGATATCCATGATTATTCCGAATTTCCCTTATGGATGCCCGGTCCGTAAATCCGCTGCAGGCAACACGCCATTCGGGGCGACGTGACCCCGGAAATGCAATCTTTAAGGAGCTGCCATGAAGACCCTTTTTCACACTGCCGCTTTATCTGCCCTTGCTCTGTTGATGGCTGGAACGGCCGCGCTGGCGCAAAGCACACTGACCGGCACCACCGCCCTGAACGACCGGATCGATGCCATCGACACCGCCGTCGCCGATGATATGGCGCGTGCCGAAGACGCCAGCCGCTTTGGTAACCCCGAGTTCAAGGCCGGCCTGTCGGGCAGTGCATCGCTCAGCTACAACGGCAAGACCGGCAACATCAATTCGCAGGATCTTGCCATTGGAGCGCGTTTGCGCTTTGCGCAGGGCAAGTTCGTCCAGACCATCGGTCTGGCGCTCGACTATACCGAGGCTGCGGGCGTCCAGACCAAGAAAGACGTGTTTGGCGTCTATGACGCCAACTACTATCTTGGAGACTCGTTCTACGGATTTGTGCTTGGCCGGGTGAAAACCGACGGCCTGGCCGCGACCGCCACCGATACGGACACCGATGCCTTCGTCGGGGTTGGTCCTGGGTATCGCATCCTGAACAACCCCAACACCACCTGGCGTGTTCAGGCGGGCGTGGGGCTGAGCTACCTGAAAGACGGCCTTGGCAACACGGTCAACGAAATCGGCTACATTGCCTCGTCGCGTTTCTTCTGGAAGTTCAGCGATAACGTGTTCGCGACCAATGATACCGACTTTCTGACCTCGAGTACCGCGCGGCGAGTCACCAACGATTTCGGTGTCAACTTCAAGCTGACGGAAATCATGTCTACCCGCGTCAGCTATCTGACCGATTACAACAGCAGCAATGCCGTGCGCACCGACAACAAGGTTGGGGTTTCGCTGGTGTTCGGGTTCTGATCACGCTGCGAGACGGATCTTTTTCATGACTTGGGGGTGGCGCAAGCCGCCCCTTTTTTTGCGTGAAACGGTTAGGCGATAAAAGTGGCGGGAACCGCGGCAGCCGTGGAGACGTGAATTTCCCGAGAGCCTGAGTGTTCAGGTTGGTCGCCAGATACAAGGACCAGGATCCTCGCAGAGCCAGCTCCCTCGGAGATGCTTATCGGCCACTGGAAAAGGGTCTGACACGAGAGGGGCAGAACCCGCCACCGCTGAAGGTAGGCGGCGGCAGGGCTTTATGCAAGGGCGATCATGGCGTGGTGGTCTGGCGCGACTTGTAAAGTTTGACCAGCACCAGGAAAACCAGCATCACCGCCAGCAGCGCGCCATAGACCGGCAGGCTGGCCATCAAATCCACGTGGCTGGCGGTGTGATACCGTTCCAGCAGTTCCAGCACGATCAGCGACAGGACGGTGTTGAAGATCGTGGGGTAATCCTTGATCAGCGCGCGCTTGAGGCTGAAGTTCATGCCGCGTGTTACCTTGCCGTGGCGCGACATTACCGGCAGCCAGCGCGGCACATCGCGGCAATAGGCGTCGTAGGCCGCGCCGAATCTGGCGGCCAGGAAATATTCTTCGGCCGCGACGATGCTGACGTAGATGCCCGCGAACAGCGCCATGCCGAGGATCATCACCAGCGGATCGCCATGCAGCACGAAAAGCCCGGCATAGATCAGCAGGTTGCCCAGATAAAGCGGGTTGCGGCACAGGCCGAAGTAACCGCTGGTCACCAGCGTGTCGGCATAAACCTTCTTGTGATGCCCGCCGCGCTTGATATAGGCCCAGCCGATGGTGGCAAAACGCACCACCAGCCCGGATGCCGCCATGACCCCGGCCAGCCAATCCCGGATCGTATCGGTCGGTTGCGAACCGAACAGCGTGGCGCGCGGCGGCACCGCCAGAAACAGCGCCAGCAGGATCAGCGGAAATACCTGATTGCGCCATTTGAAGAAGAAATCGCCGATCCGGATCAGCGCGCTCTTGTCTTGCCCGGCCATCAGCGTTTCACCGCGATGATGCCGGAGAAATTGTACCAGCGGAAGAAATCCTCGACATGGGTAAAGCCCGCCCCTTGCAGAAGGGCCACGTTTTCCTCCATCCGGTAGGGCACCAGCACGTTTTCCAGTGCCTCGCGTTTCTGGGTGATTTCGGTATCGGAATAGCCCTGTTCGCGCTTGTAGGCATAGTAATGTTCGATGAACAGCCGGTTGAGCATGCTGTCGGCCGACAGCAGCTTTTCCACGATGATCAGGGCCCCGTTGCGGTTCATGCCGTCGAAAATCTTGCGCGCGACCCGTTCGCGGTGCAGCGGGCGCACGAATTGCAGCGTCAGCACCATCAGCACCACCGAGGCGTTCTCGAGGGCATAGCTGTCTTCGATACTGGCGGTTTTCAGGTGCAATTTGCGCCGGCTGGCCACCTGCGCCAGCTTGGTTTCGGCCTCGGCCAGCATCGGGGCGGAATTGTCGATCCCGATCAGGGTGATACCCGGATCAATCAGCGGGTCCAGCAGTTCGAAGGTGGTGCCGGTGGAACAGCCCAGATCGTAGATATTGCTGTCGGGTTGCGCAAAATCGGCGGCCAATTGGCAGGTCATGCGCTGAATTTCGTCGTAATAGGGCACCGAACGGCCCACCATGTCGTCGAAGACATGGGCAACCGTGCTGTCAAAGGCGAAATCCCGCGCGCGATCGGTCTTTTCCGCGAAAACCTTGTCTTGTGGTTTCAATCTGCGCCTCATTTCTGGCGGTGGATCTGAATCTCGGGCTAAAGTGCGGACCCTGACAAAACCACGGCGGCACCGGAAAGCCGGTCGCCGCAGCGGCTGTCAAGTGACGAACCTTGAGCTAACCAGACGGTTCAGACCGGGTGCCTGTTACAGGAACCGGCCGCCTTGCGGGGCGCGTGAGTGCTCAAGATTTCGTGAAGCAGCGATCAGGCAGCGCCGATCCCGGTTGCCCGCGCTTCAGCGCCCGGCAACGTTCAGCCAGGTGGTCCGGGTCTTGGCCAGGAAGGCCAGCCCCTCCAGCGCCGTCGCCACGCCAAGCGCCCAGTGCCAGCCTGCCGGCATTGGCGCATCGCCAAGGCCGTGCAGGCCGAGCTTGACCAGATAAAGCGCCAGCACCGCCCCGAAGACCGACGCCTGTTCGCGCCGGATCACGGTTTTCACGTTTAAGGACAGCGCCGGTCTGACCCAGCCGGTGAGTCTGGGGATGAAGGCCGGCGTCGCCGCCGCCCAATCGCGGTAGGGCTGGCCGAAGCTCTGCACCAGAAAGCTTTCCTCGGCGGCGATGATGCGCTCGTAATAAGGCAACAGCACCAGCGCCAGCACCAGCGCCAGCATCACGCTCTGGGTGAACAGCGCCACGCCGACATACATCAGGCAGTTGCCAAGGTAGAGCGGGTTGCGCAGCAGCGAATAGGCCCCGGTGGTGTTCAAGGCGGTGGCAATCTGCCCCACGGTGTTGCGCCCCGAGGTGCCGCGCGGCACGAACCCCACCGTCAGGATGCGGATCCCCTCGCCCGCCGCCACCAAGGCGATGCACAGCGCGTCATAGGCCAGCGCGGCACCGGGTCCGAAGGCGGCCTCGATCCGGCTGCCCTGCCCCATGGCGATCAGCATGAACGGAACAAAGGCCAGCAGCAGATAGCTGCGCCAGCGAAAAAGCTGTGCGCCGGTGCCGATCATGTGGTCTTTAAGCAGCATCAAAGTCCTCGCGGGTGGCCGTGGCGCAGCCCTGCTATGGTTCGCGGCCGGGGTCAAGCCCATGTCGCCCGATCAGCGCGGCTTTGCCGAGGCTGGACAGGTGTTCCCCTTTGGTTCATGGTTCCAACATGCCCGTTGCGCTGCCAGACCGGCCTGCTCCGCATCACCCCGGCCAGCTTCTGGCGCGCGGGGTGTGCCGCCATCTGCGCGACCGTGGTTTCGTCACAGTCGAGGAATTGGTGCCTGCACCGGGGTTGCGGGTCGATGTGATGGCACTGGGCCCAAAAGGCGAGCTCTGGGTGGTCGAGTGCAAGTCCAGCCGCGCCGACTATCTGGCCGACCGCAAGTGGCAGGGTTATCTGGCATGGTGCGACCGCTTTTTCTGGGCGGTGGACGCGGATTTTCCGACCGATCTGCTGCCTGCTGACAGCGGCATCATGCTGGCCGACCGTTATGGGGCCGAGATCGTCCGGATCGGTCCCGAGACCCGGCTGGCAGCATCGCGCCGCCGGGTCATGGTGCAGACGTTCGCCCGCTTTGCTGCGGCCCGGCTGCAGGCCCTGCGCGATCCGGGGCTCAGCGCTGGCGGCCCTTAGCGGCTTTTTCGCCAAGCGCGCGGGCGGCGATGGCGGCGGCGCGCAGCTCTTCGGCAATCTCCTCGGCCTCGTCGGGCTCGAAATCGAGCGGCAGATCGACGCCGGTGCCGACGATGTAGATCCGCACCATGCCAAGATCGGTCGGCCCGATCTGGATGTCGGCGGCGATGTCGCTTTGCTGGTCGATGCTCATGGCGGTCTCCAGTGGTGTTGACCTACCGCCTAAGCCGGAATGGGGCTTGTGGCAAGCACCCCTTGGGTCTTGCAAATAAACCGTCGGAAGGTTAAACGGCGCCAAGTGCCGGCGTAGCTCAGTTGGTTAGAGCACTAGATTGTGGATCTAGGGGTCCCCCGTTCGAGCCGGGGCGTCGGTACCATCCCCACACCGGAATCATTCCGACCCATGGTTTGCGCTATCGGCGCTAACCATTTGGCAAGGGAATCAGTCTAGACCTTGGCTCATCCGGGCGATGTTCGCTCGGTCACGCTGCTTGCAACACGTGACCCACCCAACCCCAGCCCCGCCGGTTCACCCCGGCGGGGCATCTCTTTGCCCCAAGGCCCCTTGCCGCCCCCAGGCTTTCTCCTTTGCCCAAATATCCTCGCCGAAGGCGGACCCGGTCCTCAGCCGCGCAGCACCGCCCCCGGGTTCATGATCCCGGCCGGATCCAGCGCCGCCTTGATCACCCGCATCGCCGCCAGTTTGGCCGGGTCGCCATAGCGCACCAGATCGCCGACCTTCAGCCGCCCGATGCCATGCTCGGCGCTGACCGAGCCGCCCATTGCATCGACCATGTCATGCACCAGGGTCTTGATCGCCTCGCGCTGGGTCTCGTGCTCGGCCCGGCTGCGCCCGCGCGCCGGAAACACGTTGTAATGCAGATTGCCGTCGCCAAGGTGGCCAAAACAGTTGATCCGCCAGTCGCCCAAGGTCGCCAGCGCCGGGCCGGCCTTGGCCAGGAACTGCGGGATCATGCCCAGCGGCAGCGCAATGTCGTGGCTTGAAATCGCGCCGATCCGGCGGTTGCCCTCGGGCAGGCTTTCGCGCAGGTGCCAGAACGCGGCGCGCTGCGCCAGATTGTGCGCGATCACCCCGTCCTGCACTGCCCCCGCAGCCTCGGCGGCAAGGTAAAGCCCTTCGAGGGCGGCCTGCGGGTCCAGTCCCTCGGGCAGGCCAAGATCGATCAGCACCATCCACTCGGGCGGGGCGGCAAAAGGCTGGCGCAGCGCGGGCATGGTCTCGGCCAGAAATTCAAGGCCGGTGCGGTGGATCAACTCGAACGCCGAGATCAGCCCGCCAAGCCGCGCCTGCGCCAGCGCCAGCAGGCGCAGCGCCGCCGCCGGGTCGGGCACCACCAGCAGTGCCGCCGCAAGATGAGCGGGGCGCGGATAGAGCTTGAGACTGGCCGCCGTGATCACCCCCAGCGTGCCCTCGGACCCAATCAACAGGTTGCGCAAATCATAGCCGGTGTTGTCCTTGCGCAGCCGCTTCAGCCCGTGCCAGATGCTGCCGTCGGGCAGCACCGCCTCAAGCCCCAGACACAGATCGCGGGCATTGCCATAGCGCAGCACGTTGACCCCGCCCGCGTTGGTGGCCAGATTGCCGCCGATCCGGCACGAGCCCTGCGAAGCCAGGGTCAGCGGGAACAGCCGCCCCGCAGCTTCGGCCGCCGCCTGAACCTCGGCCAGCACCGCCCCGGCCTCGACGATCAGCACGTTTTCCTCGGGATAAACCGCCCGCAGCCGGGTCATCCGCTCGAGCGACAGGATCACCGGCGCGGGGCCTTCGGGCAGCACTTGCCCGCCCACCAGCCCGGTGCCGCCGCCCAGCGGCACCACGCCCACCTGCGCGCCCGCACAGGCGCGGATCACGGTCGCAACGTGCTCGACCGATTGCGGTTTGGCCACCACCGCCCCCAAGCCCTGCCACCGCCCGCGCGGCTCGGTCAGGTGGCGCGGCTCGGGCGGGCACAGGCTGCCGTCAGGCAGGGCTGCGGCAAGTTCCGCCAGAAACGCGGAGGTTGCGGGGTTCAGCATTCAGGTCCTCCGGCAGCGCTCTTCACTTCCTGCGGGCGTTCATCGCGGATCCGCGAGGACCGACCGCAAGGAAGGGACGAGCGCGCCCCTATCCGACATCGGTGCGCCCGCGCCGGTCGCCGCGCAGGTTGGCATAAAGCACGTGGTTGCGCCAGCGCCCGGCGATCTGCAGATAGCTTTGCGCCACCCCTTCGTATTTGAAGCCACATTTTTCCAGCGCCCCGCGCGAGGCGGTGTTGTCGGGCAGGCAGGCGGCCTCGATCCGGCTGAGATCAAGCATGGTGAAGGCATGATGCACGGTCGCAAGAATCGCCTCGCGCATGAAACCCTGCCGGGCATGGGGCTGGCCGATCCAGTAGCCCAGGGTGCCCGCCTGCACCGGGCCGCGGCGGATGTTGTCGAGGGTGATGCCACCCAGCAGCGCGCCATCGGCGCGCCGGATCAGCAGCAGTGGCAGCGCGGTGCCGTCCGCCTCGGCGCGGGCGGCCCAGCGCACCCGGTTGACAAAGGCGCGGTGACTGAGGTGGTCGTCGGCCCAGACCGGCTCCCATGGTGCCAGAAAGCCTGCACTGGCAGCGCGCAGCTCGGCCCACCGGGGATGATCGCCCGCCTCGGGCAGGCGCAGCGTCATGCGCGCGGTCTCGATATGGACCTTGCGCCTGCGCCCGAACATCAGCCGGCCAGCCCCGCGCGCAGCGCTGCCAGATCCGGTGCCCCGGCCACCGGCCCGTAAAGGGCCAGCGCCGCGGGGGCCGCGACCAGTGCCGCGCCGTAGCGCTTCACCTCGGCCAGGGTCACGGCGTCGATCCGGGCCACGGTCTCGTCGATGTCGGGCACCCGGCCCCAGATTTCCAGCAGCCGCGCCAGCCGCTCGGCCCGCCCCGACGGGCTTTCCAGCCCCATCAGCAGCCCCGCCTTCAGTTGCGCCCGGGCGCGGGCGACTTCGGCTTCCGTCAGGTCGGTTGGCGCGCGTTTCAGCTCGGCCACGGTCAACGCCGCAAGCTCGGCGATTTCCACGTCCGAGGTGCCGGCATAGATCGTGATCTGGCCGGTATCGAGGTAGGCCCCGCTTTGGGCGAAGATCGAATAGCACAGGCCGCGTTCCTCGCGGATCTTCTGGAACAGGCGCGACGACATGCCCCCCCCCATGGCGGTGGCATAGACCTGGGCCACGTAAACGTCAGGGGCGAGATAGCCGGGGGCCTCGAACGACAGCGCGAAATGCACCTGTTCCAGATCCTTGACCTCGCGCCGCTCGCCGCTGCTGAACCGGGCCGGTTGCACGCGGCCGCTGCCGACCGGCTTGAGGTCGCCGAACAGCGCGGTGGCGCGGGCCAGAATGGCGTCGTGATCGACCCCGCCCGCCGCCGCCAGGATCATCCGGTCCGGCCCGTAATGCTGGGCCACAAAGCGCACCAGGTCGTCACGGCTGAACCCGGCCACCCGCTCGGCCGGGCCAAGGATGGTGCGGCCGAACGGCTGATCGGGATACGAGACCTCTTGCAGCCAATCAAAGATGATATCGTCGGGGGTGTCGAGCGCCTGGCCGATTTCCTGCAGGATGACATGGCGCTCGACCTCGATCTCGGCGGGCGCGAACACCGGGTTCAGCACGATGTCGGCAATCACCTCGAGCGCGAGGGCGACATCGCCTTGCAGCACCCGGGCATAGAAGGCGGTCATGTCGCGGCTGGTGTAGGCGTTGATGTAGCCGCCCACATCCTCGATCGCTTCGGCAATTTGCAAGGCGGTGCGGCTGGTGGTGCCCTTGAAGGCCATGTGCTCAAGGAAATGGGCAATGCCGTTCTGCTCGGGGCGCTCGTGCCGCCCGCCCGCCGTCACCCAGATGCCGATCGCCGCCGATTTGAGGCCGGGCATGGCTTCGGTGACGATGCGCAGGCCGTTGGGCAGGGTGTCGAGCCGATGGGTCGCGGGTGAAATCGTCAATGGGTGGTCCTCGCACGGATCAGGGTTTGCAGCGCGGCCAGATCATTGGCGACGCGGGTGATGCGCTCGGGGCGCACCAGCAGATCGGCCAGATGGGCGGGCAGCATGGGGCGCTGGTCGATCGCGGCCTGCACCGCATCGGGAAACTTGGCCGGGTGGGCGGTGGCAAGGGTGATCATCGGGGTGGCGCCCAGGTGCTGTTCAGCCACCTGCACCCCGACGGCGGTATGGGGGCAGATCACTTGCCCGGTCTGGGCATGGATGCGGGCGATGGCGGCGCGGGTTTCCTCTTCCGAGCAGCGGCCCGAGGCGAAGGTGTCGCGCAGCATCTGCAAAGCGCCCTGGCTGATGTGAAAGCCGCCGCCTTTCATCTCGGCCATCAACGCCGCCACCGCCGCGCCATCGCGCCCGTAGGCATCGAACAGCGCGCGCTCGAAGTTCGACGACACTTGGATATCCATCGACGGGCTGATCGAGGGTTTGACACCATCGGTGCGATACTCGCCGGTGCTCAGCGCGCGGTGCAGGATGTCGTTGTGGTTGGTGGCGATCACCAGCCGCGCGATCGGCAAGCCCATCCGGCGGGCGATGTAGCCTGCGAAGATGTCGCCGAAATTGCCGGTCGGCACGGTGAACGATACCGCCCGGTGCGGTGCGCCGAGGGCGGTGGCGGCGGCGAAATAGTAAACCACCTGCGCCAGCACCCGCGCCCAGTTGATCGAATTCACCCCGGCCAGCCGCACCCCGTCGCGAAAGGCGAAATCGTTGAACATGTCCTTGACGCGGGCCTGGCAATCGTCGAAATCGCCGTCGATCGCCAGCGCGTGGACATTGGCCTCGGTCGGGGTGGTCATCTGGCGGCGCTGGACCTCGCTGACCCGGCCGTGCGGGAACAGGATGAAGACCTCGACGCCTTTGAGGCCGCGAAACGCCTCGATCGCCGCCGAGCCGGTATCGCCCGAGGTCGCGCCGACGATGGTGATGTGCTCGCCCGATTTGCGCAAACTCGCCTGCATCATCTGGCCGATGAGCTGCATCGCGAAATCCTTGAACGCGAGCGTTGGCCCGTGGAACAGCTCGAGCAGGAAATGGTTGGGCGCAAGCTGCACCAGCGGCGCGCGGGCGGGGTGGGCGAAGCCGTGATAGGCGCTTGCGATCAGGGCGCGGAATTCGTCGTCGCTGAAAGTGCTGCCGACAAAGGGCCGCATCACCCGGAAGGCGATGTCCTCGTAAGCCAGCCCGGCCAGCGCCGCGATTTCGGCCTTGGCCATCACCGGCACGGTGGCGGGCACGTAAAGCCCGCCGTCACGCGCCAGCCCGGTCATCAGCGCGGCACCGAAGTCGAGCGCGGGGGCCTGGCCGCGGGTCGAGATATACTGCATCAAAGCCTCGTGTCGATGGGTCCGCCGCCTGATACGCCAGCGCCGGGGAACTGTCATCCCCGCCCGACCCGGTGCGAGGTGAAAACCGACAGATTTTCGGCGCGGATCGGCGGTTGCCGGGGGTGGGCCGACGAATTTGATTGTTCCGGGCCTTATCCGCCCCATATGAAGGGCTGATCGGCCCGCCGTCGGCAGGCAATCGCCCAGAGCAGGAAGACCTTTGCTGAGAACGGCATCCTTGCCTTCTTTCCTTGCCGGATTTGATTTCAATCAAATCAGGCCGCGCCTGCCTGCCCCCGGCAGGCGCGTAACCGCGCCAGCCAGGCAGGCGCGGCCCGATTTCCGACCGCCAGCCCTGGCCCGACCGCCCTTGTTCAACGGCTTTCAGCCTTATGAACAACGGGCCGGAAAACTCTCCCCCGGAGCGTTTTCTTGCGGCCCGAAAGCCTGCCCCGACGACGGCAAGGATGCCGATGAGCGTTGCCACGAAACCGCATCACGCTTCAAGGATACCCCATGACCGAGACCCCGTTCCGCCCGTTCGAGACCCAGCTTGACGAGACCGCCGCGCTTGCGACCTTGCGCGCGGCCACGCTTGGCGGCGAGGACGGCGAGCTGTTCCTTGAGCGCAGGCGCTCGGAGGCGCTGGTGCTGGACGACGGGCGGGTCAAGAATGCCAGCTATGACGCCTCGGAAGGCTTTGGTCTGCGGGCGGTCAAGGGCGAGGTGGCGGGCTATGCCCATTCGACCGAAATCTCGCACCCCGCCCTGACGCGCGCCGCCGAGACCGCGCGGCTGGCGCTCGGGGATGGTGGCGGGGTGCTGGCCCCGGCCCCCAGCGGCACCAACGCCCGGCTTTACAGCGACGCCGACCCGATGCGCGACGCAGGTTTTGCCGGCAAGATCGACCTTCTGCGCGAGATCGACGCCTATGCCCGCGGCCTTGACCGCCGGGTGATCCAGGTTTCCGCCACCCTTGCGGCGGGCTTGCAGGAGGTCGAGATCCTGCGCCCCGAAGGCCAGCACCTGCGCGATGTGCGCCCGATGGCGCGGCTTAACATCTCGGTCATCGTCGAGCATGCCGGGCGGCGCGAAAGCGGCGGCACCGGGGGCGGCGGGCGCTACGGTCTGGCCCGGCTGATGGAACCGGCGCACTGGCAGGCGGTGGCGCGCGAGGCGCTGCGCATCGCCCTGGTCAACCTTGACGCGGTGCCCGCCCCGGCCGGCAGCATGGACGTGGTGCTGGGCGCGGGCTGGCCCGGCATCCTTTTGCACGAGGCGGTGGGGCACGGGTTGGAGGGCGATTTCAACCGCAAGCAGACCTCGGCCTTCGCCGGGCGAATGGGGCAGCAGGTCGCGTCGCGCGGGGTGACGGTGCTGGATGACGGCACCATCCCCGACCGGCGCGGCTCGATCTCGGTCGATGACGAGGGCACACCGTCGCAGCGCAATGTGCTGATCGAGGACGGGGTGCTGGTGGGCTACATGCAGGATCGCCAGAACGCGCGCCTGATGGGGGTGGCGGCCACCGGCAACGGGCGACGCCAGAGCCATGCCCACATTCCGCTGCCACGGATGACCAATACCTTCATGCTGGGCGGGGATGCCGACCCCGAAGCGATCGTGGCCAGCCTCAAGGATGGCATTTATGCGGTGGGCTTTGGCGGCGGGCAGGTCGATATCACCAACGGCAAGTTCGTGTTTGCCTGCACCGAGGCCTACCGCGTGCAGGGTGGCCGGATCGGCGCGCCGGTCAAGGGGGCCACCCTGATCGGCGACGGTGCCACCGCGCTGCGCCAGATCCGCGCAATCGGCAATGACCTGGCGCTTGATCCCGGCATCGGCAATTGCGGCAAGGCCGGGCAATGGGTGCCGGTCGGGGTGGGGCTGCCCACCCTGCTGATCGGCGGGCTGACGGTGGGCGGCTCGGCGGCATGATCCTTGCGCCGCCATCCCGCCCAGCCGCCCGGCGGCGCTCGTGCGATCCCGCCGCAGACGATCCGGATCATCGCCGCAGCGGGTCTGGTTGCGGACAGAGATTTGACAGATATGAAACGATCCAATAGGAATTAGGAACGATCCAAATCATCGATTCGGGGGAGTGCGCGATGAACTGGGGTTTGATCGGGGCAAGCACGATCGCGGCGCAGCACGTGATCAGGGCGATACGGGCGCAGCCGGGGGGCGAGGTCGGCTGGGTGGTCAGCACCAGCCCGGCGCGGGCCGCCAGCTATGCCGCCGAGCACGCGATTGCCAATCCGACCACCGATCTCGCGCTGATGCTGGCCGACCCGGCGGTGAGCGCCGTCTATATTTCCTCGACCAACGAAAAGCACCACGCGCAGGCCTTGGCGGCGATTGCGGCGGGCAAGCATGTGCTGTGCGAAAAGCCGCTGGCGACCAGTCTGGCGGATGCGGTGGCGATGGTGCGGGCGGCGCGGGCGCGCGGCGTGGTGTTTGCCACCAACCACCATCTGCGCAATGCGGGCGCGCATCTGGCGATCCGCGATCTGATTGCGGCGGGCCGGATCGGCACGGTGCTGAGCGCGCGGGTGTTTCATGCCGCCTATCTGCCGGTCAACCTGCAAGGCTGGCGCATCAATGACCCGGCGGCGGGCGGCGGCGTGATCCCCGACATCACGGTGCATGACGCCGACACCATCCGCTTTCACCTGGGCGAAGACCCGCAGGCGGTGGTGGCGCTGGCGGGGGTGTCGGGCATGGGGCAGGGGGTCGAGGACAGCGTGATGTCGGTCTGGAGCATGCCCTCGGGGGTGATGGTGCAGGCGCATGAAAGTTTCACCCACCGCTTTGCCGGTTCGGGGATCGAGTTTCACGGCACCGCAGGTTCGATCATCGCGCGCGGGGTGATGACCCAAGCCCCGGTCGGCGAGGTCGAGCTGGTAACGGCGGCAGGCCGCGAGGCGATCCCCTTTGCCCGCCACGATCTTTACGCCCGGGGTGTGGCGCAATTCGAGGCCGCCGTGGCGGGGCAGGGGCGGCCTGCGGCGGATGGGGTGGACGGGGTCAAGTCGCTGGCGGTGGCGCTGGCGGTGCGGCAGGCGGCGGCCAGCGGGGTGAAAACCGTGGTCGATTACGGCGGAATC
>Ga0210039_1001963_pt1 | contig 17925 bp, 12 predicted proteins | sample CryGeyCG2114_250_3_FD_185460 | JGI IMG/M metagenome (GOLD analysis project Ga0210039, IMG submission 185460) | Groundwater microbial communities from aquifer - Crystal Geyser CG17_big_fil_post_rev_8/21/14_2.50 (SPAdes) (version 2) | ecosystem: Environmental > Aquatic > Deep subsurface >...
GCGACAGCACCAAAACTTAAACCGCCGGCGGGCAGACCACCGATACCACCGGGCTCAATGGTGAGTGTCAGCTGGTTTAAAACCTTTTCTTCGCTGGCTACCCGCACCACACTTTCCGGCATCCCAATGCCCAGATTCACCACTGCCTGATCACGTAATTCCAGTGCCGCGCGACGGGCAATAATTTTGCGGATACTGAGTTCATCGCTGGGCAGATGATCCGACACACGCACGTCACCGCTGTAGGCCGGATTATAAAATTCAGCAAAGGTCTGAAAATGCTGATCACCACTGGCGAGCACAATGTGATCGACCAGAATACCGGGAATAACCACCTGCGACGGATGCAGCCGGTGCTGCGATGTCAGGCGCTCAACCTGCACAATCACTTTGCCACCGCTGTTACGTACGGCCTGTGCCAGCGCCAGACTTTCCAGTGGCAGCGCTTCTTTTTCCATGGTGATATTGCCGCGCGCATCGGCAGTAGTGCCGCGTAAAAATGCAACGGTGATAGGAAAGCTTTTATAAAACAGAAATTCTTCTTCACCGATGCAGTGCAGCTGCACCAGAGATTCCGGACTATTGGCATTAATACGTCCGCCATCATGACGCGGATCGACAAAGGTATGCAGACCAACCCGGCTCAGCAGGCCAGGTTTTCCGGCAGCGATATCACGGTATAAATGCGAAATAATGCCCTGCGGTAAATTGTAAGCCTCTATTTTTCCTTCCACCGCCAGTTTTCCCAGCGCCGGAACCAGACCCCAGTGACCACCAATAACCCGCCGGACCAATCCTTCGTGGGCAAAATGGTTCAGCCCTTTTTCTTTACCATCCCCCTGTCCTGCGGCATAGACCAGCGTCAGCCACTGAGGGGATTGCTCCTGCAGAAAACGTTTTTCCAGAGCGATGGCAAGTTTCTCCGGAAAACCAATACCCACAAAACCGGAGGTCGCCAGCGTATCGCCATCCTGCACAAGAGCAGCCGCTTCAGTGGCACTGATAAGTTTCGGAAAATCCTGATAGGACACAATAAAGACTCCGGAAAACTGAAAAATGGCAGAAAAATAACGCTCTGCAACATCACTGAATTCTAGTTTCCGGCAATACTGATAAATATCGTACTTTGGTACGACCAGCGAAAATAAATGAAAAATAAAATCATAAAAAAGCCGGACATATTACTGCCCGGCCTTTTTTATTATGAAAAATTAATTACAACGGCCAGCCTGATACACACCTGTGCTGCCTGATTTAACCCAGGTGTACACACCGGATACCGCTCCCAGAGAATCATTCCCGCCAGTGCTGTAATACCCCATGCTGTAATACGCACGCCCGGCCTGCTGGTGTGCAAGGTTGGTGCTGTACCAGTCATCGCAGTTATCGGGCTGCGGATCGGGGTCAGACGTACCATTACAGGCTGCCGGTTTTTGTGCATACCAAAGCCCCGCTTCACCTTCGGTCAGGGTAACACTGCCCCAGCTGTCGTAAGCGTAACCAATATCCTGCTGGTCACCATTACTGACAGCGCGCAGACTGAAACTGCCGCCTGCAACCGCACGTCCGGCACTGATATGCGCAGCCGGACTGGCGCTTATTTCGCTGCAGGTTTCCAGAGGTGCATCAGGGTCAATCACTGTAATAATGCGGCGTACCGATTTACTGCCCGCGTTGTTTTCTGCACTGTAATCGCAGTGGTATTCGCCAACAGCGGCGGTATTTACATTACAGGTGGCAGTAACCGTTAATGTACCACTGGCATCACTGCAGCTGGCACCGGCATCACTGAATACGGCTCCCAGATTCAGTTGTTGTGGATTATCGCCATAAATAACACATACCGGCTTACCTGTAGTGCCACCGCCATTACCTGTCTGGCGGTCAAAGAAATCCCAGATAATATCCGGATAGCTGGGGCCGACCCGTACCGACCACTTACCGTTATTGCCGTCTTCACCACCAACCCAGTAATGGCCATGATCGGTATCCTGAGTGTTGGGCGTAGCCGCCGGGCCATTCAGAAAAACCGTTTCAACTACCGATGCACTGCCGCTGCTGCCATCCAGCGTGTAGGTATTGTGTATGCAACCATAATTATTCTGGTAGTACGGCGAACAGTCCTGGCTATCTGCCAAGGCTGCCGTCGGATTAGTAAAACCGCTGGCACCAAATACCTGCAGGTGGGCATCGCGGATATTACGTCCGGCCTGTGCCAGTACGGTGCAGTCATTTTCATTTTGCAGCACCATCAGAGGAATAACCCGGTTACTGTCTATTTCGTTGCGCATATCCTCAGCAACCCGTGCAACCGAGTGAAAAGTGGCATAACCCGGACACTGGCCGCTGAGCGATACCGAAGCAGAATCTTCACCATAAGGCAGACCGGCAACCGTTGCTGCGGCAGTCCAGTATTCATTATGTGCCGTTGCTGCAACAACGGTCATGGCACCACCGGAAGAAAGACCGGTAATAAAACGGCGCTGCGGATCAATGCTGTAATCAGCTTCAACACTTTCTGCAATACGTTTTAAATCTTCTACTTCACCACCACCCTGATGGCGTTCGTTATCGAACCAGAAACCCCAGCAGTTTTCATTACGCAGGCCGTCGTAACGGGTAATAAAAGGAGTAACCAGAATAAAACCATAACGGTCGGCAGCTGCCGTCAGCCCCCAGTCGTTCAGTACATCATTCTGATTCTGTTTGCAGCCATGCAATGCCATTACCATCGGCGCAGCACTGCTCAGGCCATCCGGCTGATACACACTGTACTGACGATTTTTGGAACCACTGTAGCTTTCAGCGGAAAAGGTATAATCGGTTCTGGTTCCGGCTTCAGCCAGCATACTGCCTCCCAGTAACAGGGCGGCGGTATAAAACCAGGTTATTTTTTTAATCATGATTCTGCTCCATCGTTATATTTATTGGTGCGCACACAAAGAAAGCTTTGGTGTAACTTCATACTAGGAAGCGATGGCAGCAGGCACATCTTACTTTGGTAGGTTCTCCTCCGGTCATATCCGGCGAACAACACAGTAAAAAAAGCCCCTGGCGAATAAGGAAGGAGAGCTGACACAAACAATGCCAGGGGATGCGACGGGCGCGAAAAATCTGAGCCGGGGGAGACAAATCCCCGGCTCAGTAAAGAACATCAGAATGCCAGTTTGGCGAACAGATGCAGACGACTGAGTTTGCGGTCTTCAGTCTGGGCATTACCTTCAGCCTTGGCCTTGGTCGCAGAAATAATTTCGGCACCATAGCTTAATGGCTTGTATGGGTTGTAAATCAGGTTGGCATGTACCGAGCTGAAATCACCCATGTCTTTACCGTCAATTTCGCTGCTGGTCTGGGCATAGCGCAGGGTAGAACGCAGGGTATCGGTAAATACATGCTGGTAGGCGACTTTAAAGCCGGTCTGTTCCGACAGTTCAATGCTGTCGCCAGAGAAATCATAGGCTGCTACATCACCAAAGTTCATATAGCCACCAAGCCCCTGACCGGAGATGACTGCAAATTTAACGTTATCTCCTCCCAGATTAACCCGTCCGGAAAAACGTGCCGCAAGGGCCATTGCAGAATCGTCTTTAACGCCGGTATCGTCATTCAGTTGCTGCGCTAATACACCGGCAGACAGATGACCAAAAGAAGTTTTCATGGTGTATTTAGCCACCAGATCCGGCATTACCGGGTCTGCGGAGTTTTTCGGTTTTTCTGCTGCCAGATCCAGAGTCGCATCACCCATCTGGACGCTGTAACGGATCAGAGGCTGACGGGTAAAAATACGTGCTGCCGGGCCACCAAAATCAGCTGTTTCGGCCAGCGCGCCCAGATCCATAAAGGTGGACCAGGTCTGACCGATGGTCAGGTTATTATGCTGCATATAGGCATGACGCAGGTTAAACACATTCTGGCTCGGGCCCGAATACATATCGCCTTCAATCACTGCTTTCAGATCACCCACCGGAGTACCGGTGCTTTTTGAGGTGAAATTCAGGCGTGATTCCCAGGCTGACATATACAGATCGCCTTCTTCATCATCGGCTTCATCGGCATTCAGTGTCAGCAGCGCCTGCTCCCGCAAGCCACCCGTGGCGTCATTTTCAGAATTAAACAGCATGTCTGCTTTTACATAGCCGCTGAAGGTATTTTCAGTTTTAACTTCCGCCTGTGCGGCAACCGCACCAAACAGAGCTGCAGTACATACCGCCAGCGCCAGACGGTTGGCCTTATTGTTATTTTGCATCATGTCTTCCTACCCTTTAGATGATGTGAAATTACGGATCACAAACAACCAGTCTGTATCCGCACAGTGCAGGTAATTCCTGCGGAGCACGATTAATATAGGGCGGGGAAAGTAACGGGTATCCCGTAAAATAGTAGGGACTGTTGTGGTTTATGAGCAGAAAATGCCAATCTGCGCCAGACCGTACTTATCATTGAAAATTCGTTACCAAAACAACCTACTTTAGTAGGTAGAGGGGGTGTTAGTGTATTGCCTGCAGGTCAGGACGACGGTTAGAGTCATAGCCGGATAACGATAAAAACAAGGCGGGCCCATGTATCAGATACTTATTGCGGACGATCATCCGCTGTTCCGTACAGCGTTGCGTGGTGCGCTTGCCGAGCTGAAAGAACCCTGCAACATCAGCGAATGTGAGACTTTCGATCAGGTTCAGGAAAACCTGCGCTCAGGCGATACCGATCTGTTGTTACTCGATTTAAAAATGCCCGGCAACAATGGCCTTATGGGGTTAATGCGTATTCGCAGTGAGCACCCGCAACTGGCGGTTGCTGTTGTCAGCGCCAGCGAAGACCAGTCTGTTATCGGCAGTATCCGCAGCATGGGGGCGCTGGGATTTATTCCCAAGGCATCATCACCAGTGGAGATCCGCGCTGCCGTTGAGCATATTTTTTCAGGTGGTATCAGCTTTCCCGAATTCAGCCACACGAAATCTGATCTGGCCGAAAAACTGCGCCAGCTCACACCGCAGCAATTACGCGTATTACAGTTTATTGCCGAGGGTGCACTGAACAAACAGATTGCCTACGCCCTGAATATCAAAGAAACCACGGTTAAATCCCATATCAGCGATATTTTCCGCAAACTGAATATTAATAACCGCACTCAGGCTGCGCTGATTGTGCAGGAGTTGGCGATTCCGGATTGATGCTAACGGATATTTTTGCGGTGCATGCCGCCCAAAGAAGGACCAGTTGAAGATTTCCCCTGGCAAAGCCTCTAGCTCTTTGCTTCATTCAGCTACAATAGCATCCTACTTCCTTTATTGACTTAATTCCTTATGCTGTACAGTATGTAATCAATCAGTAATTTTTGTTTAAATGGATGTCGATAAAATGGCAAAATTGAGAGTGTTCATTAGCTCTACCTTCTACGATTTAAAGTACGTTCGATCTTCAATTGAAGGATTCGTTGAAAGAATGGGTTATGAACCAACGTTATCAGAAAATGGGCGAATCGCATACGACCCTGATATTCCTCTTGATGAATCTTGCTATCGCGAAGCATCTACTGCAGATATATTTGTTCTTATCGTCGGCGGTCGCTATGGATCATTGGCCAGCGATGATAGAACAGAATTAAGTGGAGACTTCTACGAACGTTATGAAAGCATTACAAAGAAAGAGTATGAGTCTGCGGCAAAACGTGAAATACCTATGTATATTCTCGTAGAAAGTCAGGTTATGTCTGAATTTGAAACATATAGGAAGAATAAAAATAATAAGAATATTGATTATGCGCATGTTGATTCAGTCAATGTATTTAGATTTCTTGATATAATTTTATCTAGACGCCGCAACAATCCTGTCTATCAATTTAGTCACTACAATGAAATTGAAAGCTGGTTAAAAGAACAGTGGTCTGGGTATTTTAGAGAACTAATCAATAGGAGATCAGAAAGTAAACAGCTGCTCTCATTAAATGATAAAGTTGCTGAACTTTCAGCTATTAATACTTCACTTCAAAGATACTTGGAAGAGGTCGTTTCAAGTTTAAGCACTCCAGAAAAAGCTCAGGAAATTATTAAGAGTGAACATAAGAAGCTGCTCGAAGAAAAGGTCATTCGCGAGTTTTCTAGTATATCATTGGTTAGGGAGCTTGTTGACTTCGGAAATCTCAATTTGGAAGAAGTAATAGAGGCATATGGTAGCGCAAAATCCTTAGAGAACCTCGCAGAAATGTTGGGAGAAATTTCTTCTGGGTTTGTGAATGCAGACGCGGCGGTAGATCATTGGAAAAGAAATCCAGATGTTGTGGATAGGATAAATAACGGAAGGTCTATTCTTGGTAAAAGCAGGCTGGATTTTGAGTAGTTTTTATAAACCTTTGGTTATTAATTAAAAAACTGGTGACCGGGTAGTTTTGTTTAATGTACAACTTTGACTCCTAGCGCCATCCGGCGCTAGTGCTTCTATTGCCAGTTCCATGTGACATTTTCTACTCTCTATACCCCATTATCTGATTTAACACCGCACGCAACGCCATCGCCTTAACCGGTTTTTTCAGCAGCTGATAATCCAGCGCCTGAATGCGTTCTTTTACTTCGTCGGTATAGTCGGCGGTAATGACCAGACAAGGTACCGGCTGCTGCCAGTGTGGTTGCAGTGCGGCCATAGCGTCCAGTCCGGTTTTACCGAAGTCCAGATGATAATCAACAATCGCCAATGCCGGAGTACGCCCCTGCAGCTTCTGTAGCGCTTCTTCGTCGTTAATTGCGGCCACAACCTGATAACCCCAGTCAGAGAGCAGCTCACTCATGCCTTCGGTAATCTGCCGCTCATTATCAATACACAGAATCAGCTGATCCGTCGATAAACTGACCTGTGCTGCGGCAGGAGTTTCCGGCTCAGGCAGCTGCTCAGTAATAGGAATAGCCATTGTGAAGACACTGCCACGGCCAAGTTCAGACTGCGCCTGAACCGGGTGCTGTAACAGTTTGCACATACGCTGCACAATCGACAGCCCCAGGCCCAGCCCCTTACTGCCATTATCTCCCTGACTTTCGACCCGGTGAAATTCTTCAAAAATCATATGCAGGTCATCCGGCGGAATACCACGGCCACTGTCCAGTACCTGCAGGCGCACATGATCACGACTGCGGCGGACGCCGATCAGTACACGGCCACGATCGGTGTAGCGTAATGCGTTGGCCAGCAGGTTCTGCAGAATACGGCGTAGCAGTACAGGATCTGACTCGACCATCAGCTGGCAATCAATAAAACGTAACTCAATACCTTTGCGCTGAAATAACGGCCGGAATTCTTCAACCAACGAGCGTAAGACAGAAGACAGGCGGAATATCTGCACATTGGCACGCACAATATCGGCATCCAGTTTGGATATTTCCAGCAGCTCATTCAGCAGCGATTCCGCAGAGCTGAGTGAGTGTTCCATATTCTGTGCTACCGGCAGAATATCGGTGCTGAGTTCCGGACAGCGGCTTGCGGCTTTCTGTAACTTATTGATGATGGATGCAGAAAATAACGACGCCGAATTCAGCGGCTGTACCAGATCGTGACCGGCTGCGGCCAGAAAGCGGGTTTTATTACGGTTGGCACGCTGCAGGTCAGCATTAAGAGCCGTCAGCTCCTGCGTCCGTTCCTCAACCCTGTCTTCCAGAATTTCGTTGGCCTTACGCAACTCATCTTCAATATTGCGGTATTCGGTAATATCACTGTATACCGTGATATACAGGTTGGTTGAGATCGGATTACCGATTAATTCAATATAACGGCGATCGGCGGCGCGGCGTACATAATGCAGCGACATTCGGTTTTCAATCTCGCTCATGCGCATCTGCACCTGAGCTTCCACATCACCTTCACCATAACCACCGGAGCGGGCAATAAAGCGCACCACCATTTCTGCAGAAAGCCCTACGTATAAATAACCCGGGGGAAAATCATAAAGATTGGCAAAGCGCTGATTCCAGGCCACCAGGTTATGATTTTCATCGACGACAGTAATGCCCTGCACCAGACTGTGCAGCACGGAGTTAAGCAGGTCGCGGTTAAACAGTACAACTTCGCTCACCTCTTCCATCAGGCTGTTCAGGTGGGCGAATTGCGGCGATTTATCATCCACCAGATTGTGCAGCAGCAAATCGGAGCCGCGCCGACCAAGCACAGAACTGAGTAAGCGGTCGGCCGCTTTCAGCATCGATTCGCTGACCACGCCACGGGTAATCAGCCGCCCGGTTACCGGATTGGAAAAGTCTTTAAACAGGGCATCGATTTTTGCCGGATTAATAAAACGCTGTAGCAGTGCTTTAAGATCATCGGTACGGATTGCATAACGCCGTGGAGCGACATTACGCTGCCCGGAAAAAGGTTCAACAAAGCGTTGCGCCTGCTCGATATCAGAGAAACCCGGCTTGTAATACAGTGAGAAAATAACCAGAGCCAGGGTATTGGCCATCAGACTCCAGAAGGTGCCATGCACCACCGGGTTCATATTATCAAAGCCAAGCAATGCCTGGGGACGTAAAAACTCAAGCCCGAAAGGGCCATCCATAAAACCGCTGTGAACCCAGCCTGCATTAGCTAATACAGGTAAGAACAAACAGTAGAACCACAACAGAAATCCACTCAGCAAACCGGCATAAGCGCCCATGCGGTTCGCTCCCTGCCATATCAGACCAATCAGAATCGGAGGGGCAAACTGAGCAATAGCGGTAAACGACAGAAGACCGATTTCCGACAGGCTATGGAACTGCGACAGCATACGGTAATAAACAAAAGCAAAAGCCATAACGATAACAATGGCAATGCGGCGGATATTCAGTACACGTTCTTTAATATCCCGCGAGTCGCCCTGCAGACGCAGCTTGATCAGCAATGGAATAATGATTTCGTTACAGATCATGGTGGCCAGGGTGATAGAGGCAATAATCACCATCGAGGTGCCGGCCGACAAGCCACCAACGTAGGCAAAGGTGGCCAGCTCAGTCTGACCAAATGCCAGTGGCAGCTGCAAAGTAATAAAGTTAAAGGATTCCAACACATCGCCGTGCATAAATGCAGCCAGTGCCAGCGGCAGCAGAAACAGGTTAATCAGCAACAAATACAGCGGAAACATCCAGCGTGCTGTTTTTAAATCCTGCTCACTACGGTACTCCACCACAGCGACGTGAAACTGGCGTGGCAAAGCAATAATCGCAATACCACCGATAAGGGCATGGGTAAGATAAACGCTTGGGTTCTCGTAGGTAGTCAGTACTTTGTGCAGGTGTTCATTGGCTAATGCTTTGCTGAACAGATCGCCGAAGCCATCATACAAACCATAAACGGCAAAAATACCCACGGCACTCAGGGCAAATAATTTCACCAGCGATTCAAAGGCAATAGCCAGCATCATGCCCTGATGGCTTTCACTCGAGTCCACTGTGCGGGTACCAAACAGAATACTGAAAATGGCCATAACGGCGGCAATAAACAGTGTCGGATCGCTGTACCAGCTGAGCTGAACAGAGGTGGTGTCAGTAATAATCTGAAAGCTTCCCGATACCGCCTTAAGCTGCAGGGCAATATAAGGCACTATACCAAGAATACTGAGTACCGAAATCAGTACAGCCAGTCCACGGCTATGACCAAAGCGTGCCGAAATAAAATCCGATATGGTGGTGCTGTTTTCCTGCCGGGCAATCTGAATAATACGATCAAGGATTTTCCAGCCGACGGTAATTAAAACAATAGCGCCCAGGTAGGTTGGAGCCAGCAGCCAGCCATGCCGAACGGTCTGCTCAACCGTTCCATAGAAGGCCCAGGTGGTACAGAATATTGCCAGAGTCAGGCTGTATACATAGGGCTGCCATGAAGACTTCCGGATACGGTCACCCAGAATAGCCAGAACAAACAGAAAACCCACATAAGCCAAAGAAATAAGACCAACCAGCCATATACTGCTCAGATAATCGATCAAGTGGCACCTCATCTTATTCTTTCAGTCCGCCCCTGCACCATATAACAGGCCCGGCGTTTCGTCACAGATATAGTGACAATTATGGCTGACTATTTCCGTATTTTTTTGTGCATGGCGATATCTGACTGCCCGCCACCTACTTTAGTAGGTATTGCACTTATTTTAATTGTCCCTACCAAAGAAGGATGGAGTGAAAGCCAACCGGTTCATATAGTTTTTTTAATCCTGATCTGTCAGATAACTGACTTTTCAGATTAAAGGAAAATAATAAATCCGGAGTCTGATATGAAAACCATGATCAAGCCATTACTGACGGCTTCCGCTCTTGTACTCTGTGCCGCTGCGGTTCATGCAAAACCTGTATTACTGAAAACACCCATTGCTTTCGGCTCCAACCTGCCGGCCCTTGGAACCCCGATCACCTGGGTATCTGAGCAGCTGCCTCTGGTATCCGGCGGTCAGATTAAAATGAAAATTTACGAGCCGGGAAAACTGGTTGCGCCACTGGAGATTCTGGATGCAGTGTCCAGCGGTAAAGTGAACTCCGGTTATTCTATTGCCGGTTACTGGGCAGGAAAAATGCCGGCTGCTGCAATCTTTTCTACCATTCCGTTCGGCCCTGAAGCTCCGGAGTTTGCCGCTTGGATGTATTACGGCAATGGCCTGAAGCTGTACCAGAAAATGTACGATGACGGCGGCTACAACGTACACGTTGAGCCCTGCGCCCTGATCAGTCCGGAAACATCCGGCTGGTTTAAAAAACCGGTAAACAGCGTCGATGATCTTAAAGGCCTGAATATGCGTTTCTACGGCCTTGGCGGCGAAGTTATGCAGAAACTGGGAGTCTCTACCTCTCTGATTCCGGGTGGTGAAATTTTTGGTGCTCTGGAAAAAGGCGCAATTGATGCCACCGAATTCTCACAGCCAGCCATCGACGAAAAGCTGGGCTTCTATAAAGTGGCTAAATATAACTACTTCCCTGGCTGGCATCAGCAGGCCACGGTATTCGAACTGCTGATCAACAAAGATACCTGGAACGGCATGAGCGATAGCCAGCGCGCACAGATTTCCACAACCTGTAAGGCATCCGTAACCAACTCCGTAGCGGAATCTGAGTACATTCAGTTTGAAGCCATGAAGAAAAATGCCGAAGTCCGTGGTGTAGAAATCCGTACCTGGCCAAAAGAAATGATGGATCAGTTCCGTTCAGCATGGGAAGAGGTGGTTCAGGAACAGCGTAAAGATCCGACCTTTGCCGTGGTTTATGACGATCTGAAAAACTTCCGCGACAACTACAAACTCTGGTCAAGCCGCGCCTTTATCAACCGCGACTGAATCCTGCCTTAAACCGGCACAGAACCCTGTGCCGGTATTTCTGTTTTTAAACGGGTAATGTTATGAATAATGATCTCCGGCCACCTTCGACCGTGCTGCTGGCGGATGCGGTCGATCGTGTATTACGTAAAAGCTGCGAATACCTGTCCTGGGTATACGCCATTCTTATTGCCGTTATTCTGTTGCAGATAACCCTGCGCCGTGGTTTCAGCGCCGGCCTGATTGCACTGGAAGAACTGCAATGGCACCTGTATGCCATTGGCGTACTTTTTGGTGTTATTTACGCACAGGCGACCAACAGTCATGTACGGGTAGATGTCCTGCAGGCACGCTTTTCTGCCAGAGCGAAAAGCATGACTGAAATAGCCGGAATTCTGTTACTGGCGATGCCTTTTCTGTTCGTCGTGTTTATTCACAGTCTGGATTTTGTTGCCGAATCCTGGCGCATCAATGAGCGCTCTCTCGCCCCTGCCGGTCTGCCCTGGCGCTGGCTGATCAAGTCGATGATCCCTGTTTCAGTCGGCCTGATGATGCTTACCTTTATCAACCATCTGTATCGCGAGTCTGTATTACTGATACGGGGTAATAACTATGGAAATTAATGAAATTCTGATAGTGGCGATGTTCGCCAGCTTTATCCTTCTGCTTTTTTCCGGATTTCCTATTGCCTGGGTTCTGGGTGGTGTCGGCACATTGTTTGCCGCTCTGGCGTATATGAGCGACATGTATCTCGATACCATGATAGGTATCGACTTTAACTCCATCGGTCTGGTCGTCAGCCGTATTTATAAGATCATGGACAACTGGATTCTGGTTGCGCTACCCATGTTTATTTTTATGGGAAATATGCTGGATAAATCCGGCGCGGCAGAAAACCTGATGCAGTCCTTTCAGGAATTATTTGGCCGGGTACGTGGCGGTCTGGCTATTACGGTTATTCTGATCGGGATTATTCTGGCCGCCTCTACCGGTATTGTCGGTGCTTCTGTTGTGCTGCTGGGGGTAATGTCACTACCCGCTATGCTCAAACAGGGCTACTGTAAAACCGTTGCCGTTGGTACCGTTGCCAGCGCTGGCACACTGGGCATTCTGATTCCGCCCAGCATTATGCTGGTTATTATGGCGGATCAGCTGGCACTGTCTGTCGGTGATCTGTTTATGGGAGCCGTCGTCCCCGGTCTTCTGCTGGGCGTGCTGTATATTGTCTATGTGCTGGGCTGGGGCATCATCCGCCCGCATTCCATGCCACTGGCAGAAGATGTACAGCCGGTAACATGGAGAGTCTGGGTTAACGTTATGCGTTCCGTGCTCCCCACACTGCTGATGATTATTGCGGTGCTGGGCAGTATTTTTACCGGTATAGCAACGCCAACCGAAGCGTCTGCTGTTGGTGCCGCCGCCGCGATTCTTCTGGCCTGGCATAACGGCCGTCTGAGTATCAATGTGGTGCGTGAATGCCTGCACAATACTTTCAGCGTCAGTGGTTATATTTTTGCGATCTTTATCGGTGCAACCATGTTTGCGCTGGTGCTGCGCGAGCTGGGTGGTGATGAGTACATTGAATCTTTCCTGACCTCTTTGCCCTTTGGCCCTTATGGCATCATTCTGTTTGTGCTGGGCATTGTTTTTCTGCTGGGTTTTGTACTCGACTGGATTGAAATTACACTGATTGTATTACCGCTGGTCGCTCCGGTAATTAATGCTCTGGAAATTTCGATTAATGGCTATGGTGTGATTGATCAGCCGATTATGGTGTGGTTTGTCATGCTGGTTGCCGTGACGTTGCAGACATCCTTCCTGACACCACCGGTTGGCTTTGCACTGTTTTATCTGAAGGGTGTATGCCCGCCAGAAATCAAACTCGGTACAATTTACCGTGGTGTTATTCCGTTTATCGTACTGCAGTTACTGGGCCTGACACTGCTGATTATGTTCCCGTCACTGGTGAACTGGTTCCCGGCCATGGTTTACGGTCAGTAAGCCGACGCTGCTATCCCCGGAAGCTTTTGGTTTCCGGGGATATACCAATCTTTTAAATCTTTCCTTCCGGAAAAATACAGGCAATCAGCAAAAGACGCTGCTGCCCATTCCATGATATTTACTTTCCTGCAGGCGCACATTACCGTCATGTATTTACTGTCCCGACAGTGAATATTACATACGCAGGAGTCTGTTATGCCGAAAATAGCCCAAACCCCCGAGCCACCCTACTACGCTGTTATTTTCAGCAGTCACCGCACCGAAGGAGATAACGGTTACGCTGAGATGGCTGCACGCATGATTGAAACAGCAGCAAGACAGCCGGGATTTCTTGGTATTGAATCAGCAAGGGAAGGTCTGGGTATTACGGTATCGTACTGGGACAGTCTTGAGGCTATCCATCGCTGGAAGAACGACGCCGATCATAAAGAAGCACAACGTCTTGGCCGCGGGCAATGGTATTGCAGATTTCGGGTGCGGATAGCAAGAGTGGAACGAGAATACGGAATGTAATGCGGCATCAGGTAACAGTAAAAATGTTTACTCTGAGCCGCTCAGCGGAAACATGCCGGATTTATTCAATAAAGGTAGTCTGCGAAGCCGTCAGCGACGACAGGTGAATGTTCCAGTGCTGCATACCTTTACGGCTGTAAACATAATGACCACTGAGTGAATTCAGAGGCTTAATACTGGATATCGGAGTGCCGTTAAGAATCATCATTGCCAGACGTGAAGCAGTAACGCCTTCCTGATAAGCCGAGACGGTAAAGCCACCGGCGGCTTTATGCTCACCAACAAAAATATCCCACAGTGAAAAAATCGGCACTTTCGCCTGTCCCCAGGCTTCATTCATCAGCGCATCCGGGCTGACATGCTGCCCGTTATGATCGTGAATGGTGTGATGGGTGCCGACAATAACAGCATCAATACCGCGCTCAGAAGCAGAGCTTATTGCATGCAGCCATTGCTCGCGGTTATTGGTCATCAGCACATCGACCTGCGTACCATGAATAACCATCGTACGGGCATCACCAAAAAACTCACCGATGGCATTATTCATGGTCGGTGAATCGTCGGTAAGAATCAGAAAGTGTTTGTCGCGTTTCAGAACCTTACGCATATGGCGGACGTTCTGCACAAAGAATGGCCGCTCCAGTACACCGGTAATTAACGGGTTATCGATAAACGGATACTGGGCACGGCCGCCATTAACACCAAGAAAGACCACTGGTATACCCATTCCGGCAATGCTTTCGGCCATCAGCGAGAATGCATTATCGTCACCAATGATCACCAGCTCCGGAGCCAGGCGACGTATGCTTTGCTGTATTTCGGCAGCTTTTTCCGGCCAGTCACTTTTAGCCAGCTGCTTGGTGTCCATTGAATATGCCGTCAGCTGACATTTCTCGCCCATATTATCCTGCAGTGCCTGCAGATACTGCGCATCCCAATTATATTGCGGATGATAACTCTGAATAACGGCCACCTGTTTCAGCGGCCCGGCATTGCTGGTTGCACAGCCAATACAGAGTGCCAGCAGCATATAACGGCTTACTGTTCTTATTGCCATAGTATTCTCTCCGGCAGAAATTAACTCCGGAGTTAACCATGTGGCTGCTGGCCTCAGTATCCTGATTTAGTAGGTGAAGGAGGGGTTAATTGAAGGTAAAGAAAGCGGCCCGGGAATCTGAATTACTCCAGACTTTTATCCAACGCCAGCCGACAAATCTGCACCGGCCCGGCGGCGGATTCGGCGCGACAGACTGTCGATCAGAATATTCAGTGCCGCGGCGACCACAATCAGGAAGAAGGCCTTATCGTAACGGATTTCTTCAAACGCAGAGTCAATATAAAAACCCAGGGTGGCAATACCGAGAATTCCCATCATCGCGCTTTCACGCAGGATGACTTCCCAGCGATAAAATAAAAAGGCAAGAAACCCCGGATATAAGCGTGGCGTATGCAGATACAGGTAACGGTTAATCCCCTTCGGATCATCGGCACGCTGTGGCTGCTGTTCGCTGTGGTTGGCGAGCAGGAACGCAATTAAACCACCGTTATGTAATGCCAGCGCCAGCACCGCCGGTAAGCCGGAAGGCCCGAGCAGTAACAGCAGAATAAAGGCGATCATCATTTCCGGCGTAGAGCGCATAATCAGCAGTAATAACCGCCCCGGCCAGCGCATGGCCCTGCCACTGATCGCCTGACTGGCCAGCGGGTAACACAGCAGTGCAATCACACCGGTCAGTACCAGAGCAATCTGGGTAAGGTACAGCGTCTGCAATAATGCCGGCCAGGCTACCTGACTGAATTCGCGCCAGTACCAGGTCGCGGCTGCGCTCAGATCACCCTGCTGTAATGCCCGTGGCCAGATATCCTGACTGATAAACTGCCACGCATAGCTGCTGCCCAGTGGCGGCGACTGGGGTAACAACCAGAGCGCCAATGCCGCATAGACAGGTAATAACCAGCCACGTAACCAGAAGCGGATACTGGCAATTAATATAAAAAACACCCAGAGCAAAGCCGCGGCTTCGCTGTATTGCCCCTGTTTAAAAGCGGTTTCCAGATGAAAGCCAAGTGTTGGCAAACCAATAAAACCAAGAATGGCGCTGGAGCGTAATGCACACTCAAAACGATAGCGGCAGTAGCTGCGCATCTCGCCCAGACTCTGTGGAATTAAAGTGTAGACATAGCGGCTGATGCGGCTGCTGAAAGGTGAAACAGCCAGCGCAGGCTCTGGCGCCTGGCGATCAAACATTTCGGCAAATACTTTGGCAAATACACCGGTATAAGGAATTAAAATCGCCAGCAAGCCGGTGGTGGCACTGAGGCCATAGAGCTGCATAAATAACAGCCCCCAGAATATTTCGTGTACCGAACGTACCGCCGCCGCCAGCATACGCACCGGCCGCCAGTGATAAAACACCGCCAGCATTAAGCCCAGCGGTACTGAAATGATCAGTGCCAGTAAGGCAAAGGCAACGGTCTGGCCCAGCGCACTGAACAGCGTACTGCTGTCAGCCCAGTAGGGAGTAATAAAGCCCCAGCCAATACGTCCAAGTTCACGCCATGGGTCAGTCGGATAAAGCGCCAGATCGGCCAGAAATATACAAGCCAGGGCAATCGCAATAAATAACAGGGAAATACGGCGCAAACGACGACCGCTGCTGTGTGCCGGGCGCACGCCGGGTAAACGGTTCAGCAGTATTAAAGCGTCGTTATCAGGACGCATAAAAAGCGTCCAGATCGTTGCTGGTTAATGCTGCGGCCGGACCATCGTAAACCAGTTCACCTGCGCGCAACGCCAGCACACGATCAAAATGGGCAAGTGCCAGACGGCGGTTATGCAGGCTGACCAGCAGGGTATTATGACGTTTGATTAATAACTGCAGAATATTTTCGGCCTGCAGCGGGTCGAGGGCAGAGACCGGTTCATCGCCAAGAAATACCGGCTGCTTACGATACAGCGCACGCCCAACGGCCACGCGCTGACGTTGCCCACCGGATAACCGGTCTGGCGAATGCCAGAGTTTATCTTCTAACCCAAGCTCGTTACACAGCTGCTGAATTTCGGCACGTGGGGTATTAAATGAGCGGATTAAATTCAGCAGATTATAAACACTGCTGTGGCGCTCCAGCCCGCCCATAAAAATATTGTTATACACCGACAGCATATCCACCAGCCCGCCCTGTTGTGGGCAGAGGGCAATCTGCTGTGGCTGCTGGCGGTACAGAACATCCAGCAGGCTGGATTTACCGGCACCGGAGGGGCCGATAATGGCTATTTTTTCGCCCTGACGAACAGTCAGGTTAATGTCATGAAGAACGCGGTGCTTACCCAGCGTCAGATCAAACTGCTGTAACTGAAACAGGATAGCGGCATCCGCGTTCACACTCATGGTTATCAGTCTTCCAGCAGGCCAATCGCACGGGCGGTATTTTCAATCGGCGCGTAATCGTCGTTACTGGCCGGTACAAAAGATTCACGCGGGAAGCTGGCGAGCAGGTCTTTATCTTTCATTTCCAGCAGGGCTTTGCGCATTTTTTCTTTAAAGCCGTTGCCGAAACGGGCATCCACATCACCACGGATAGTCCACTGATAATCCGGATAGGTTGGTGTGGTCCAGATCACCTGAATTTTTTCCGGGTCGATATTGCCGGCCGCCAGCTCGTTATCCCAGACGGTGTAATTAACCGCACCGACCTGATAAGCACCGGACTGCACCTGAGCAATGGTACGGCTGTGATCGCCGGAGAAACCAACGCGCGAGAAAATATCCTCTGGTGCTGCGTTAAATTGTTCGCGCAGATAAAACTCCGGCATTAAACGGCCGGAAGTAGAACCTTTGGAACCAAAGGTAAAGGTTTTGCCTTTCAGTGCCGCAGAGAGTGTTTCTTCTGCATTCAGGCCCGCGCTTTTATTGGCAATAAAATAGGTTTTAAAGAACTGATCTTCATAGCCCTGAGCAATGGCTTCAGAACCGGCCACCAGCTTACGCGCCTGCACGCCGGATAAACCACCAAACCAGGCCAGCTGTACCTGATCGTTACGGAATGCGGTAATGGCGGCGGCGTAGGATTTTACCGGAATGTACTTCACCTCAGCGCCGGTCTGTGCCGAAAGATAATCGGCCACTTTATTAAAGCGTTGCTGTAAGCGCGAT
>Ga0210039_1001965_pt1 | contig 17919 bp, 13 predicted proteins | sample CryGeyCG2114_250_3_FD_185460 | JGI IMG/M metagenome (GOLD analysis project Ga0210039, IMG submission 185460) | Groundwater microbial communities from aquifer - Crystal Geyser CG17_big_fil_post_rev_8/21/14_2.50 (SPAdes) (version 2) | ecosystem: Environmental > Aquatic > Deep subsurface >...
TGTTGCGTGTTGCGTGTTCCGTGTTGCGTGTTTCGTGTTCCGTGTTTACGTGTTTACCTGTGTACGTGTCTACCTGTTTACCTGTATCACGTATTAATTCAGCCGCCAATTTCTCCGTCTCGCGCGAGGCGGTGCCATTGCCGATGGTGATGAGCGTGACGTGGTGGCGGTTGATCATATCCTGCAAAGTATTGATCGCGCCCGTCCAATCGTTACGCGGTTCGTGCGGATAGATCGTGCCGGTGTCGAGCAGTTTGCCCGTGGCATCTACAACGGCAACCTTACAACCTGTGCGAAAGCCTGGGTCGAGGCCGAGGACGGTATGTCCCGCAAGCGGGGCCTGGCTAAGAAGCGCGCGTAAGTTGGTTGCGAAAACTTGAATGGCGTGATTATCGGCAATCTCGCCTTTTTCGCGGCGCACGTCGCGCTCGATGGCGGGGAGCAAAAGACGGGCGGCAGAATCCTGAATGGCGAGTTCGAGTTGCCCGGCAAAGGGACTGAGCATGTCTTCCTCGAATTCGGCTTGAATGGCATCCAGCCAGTCGCGTTCTGGCACGTCCACATGCACGCGCAGGATGCCTTCTTTTTCGCCGCGCGTGATGGCAAGAATTTGATGCGGCTGCAAACGGTCCACGCGGGCGGAGAAGGCATAATAACTTTCGTACACGCGCTTTTCATCCGCGGCGCTTTCGATCTTTTCGGCGCGCAGGCTGGAAAATTTGAGCGCCCTCTCACGCGTGGCGGAGCGGACACTGGCATTGTCGCTGATGACTTCAGCCACGATGTCGCGCGCGCCTTGCAAGGCTTCCTCGGTGCTGGGAACCTGCTCGTTGATAAATTGCTTTGCAATTTCTTCGGGGGAACCAGGGTCTTGTTTCAAGATCAATTCGGCCAGCGCATCCAGGCCCTTTTCACGTGCGAGCATGGCGCGCGTGCGGCGTTTCTTTTTGTACGGCGCGTACAGGTCTTCGAGCGCGGTCATGGTGACCGCGGCGGTGATGGAGGCGCGCAACTCGTCCGTGAGTTTGCCCTGCTCTTCAATGGATGCAAGGATGGAGGCGCGCCGTTCATCCAGCGCGCGCAAGCGGACGAGTTCGTCCGCGAGGATGCGGATCTGTTCGTCGTCGAGCGAGCCGGTCATTTCCTTGCGGTAACGGGCAATGAACGGGACGGTGTTGCCTTCGTCAAGGAGGTTGATGACAGCCGTCACCTGCGACGGCTTGGCGTTCAGTTGGGAGGCGATTTGTTCAGCGTGAGTCATGGGGGGAATTTTATCATGGGAGAACAGGAAAGCCGTACAACTGGCGCGCCAATACGGATGTCAGATCGTTGCCATTGACATCTCGCCCGACATGGTGAAGGCCGCCCGGCAGCGAGTCAAGAAAGAAGGGTCGGAACACCTGATTGACTGCCGTCAAGCGGACGCTCATCACCTGCCCTTCACAGACGAAAGCTTCGATGTGGTCTTCCTCGAGTGTGTCAGCGTTTTGCCGGATGTTGTCTTTTCTTTTACTCGTGAATTATGCGCCAAAACTGTCTGGATGGTTTTCTCGCACATTCCCGCGAATCGCAATAAAATAAGGCTGAATTTCCGATGGCGCAACCCTACACTTCCGTCCTACGCACAAAGATCATTCCTCCTCCGCGCAACGCACGGACCTTGCCGCGCCCGCGCGTCAGCCAGGTTCTAAAGCAGGCGTTTGACTATCGTCTCACCATTTTGCAGGCCGAGGCAGGTTATGGCAAAAGCACCGCGCTGGCCGAGCTGGCAGGGGAGGTCAAGCCGCTGGCCTGGTATCAGGTCAACGAGGAGGATAACGATCCGCTGGTCTTCCTTCTGCACTTGTGCCACGCCATTCAATACGCTTTGCCCGAAATCACAGACCTTCCGATCGCAGCCCTGAAAGATTGGGACGGCACACAGGGTCCGCTTCCGTGGCGCGGCGTGGTGGATCAGATCATCAACGTCTTATCCTATTCGCTGTCCACCCCTACGCTTTTGATATTGGATGACGCGCATGTCGTAACCGAAGCAGGTGAAGTTGCCCACATCCTCGACCGCTTGATCGGGCTGGCCCCGGCTCATCTGCACGTGCTCCTCTCTGGCAGGCCTGCGATCACCTTGCCCACCCTGGCGCGCTGGCGCGCACAAGGCGAACACCTCGGCCTCGATCAATCCATACTCACCTTCACGAAAACTGAAATCTCTTCCTTATTTGCCCTGCACTATGGACTGGAACTCACCGCTGAAGAAGCCGAATCTTTGCTGACCTACACCGAAGGCTGGGCGATTGCCTTGCAGTTGATCTGGCAAAGCCTTCGCAGTCAATCTGTCTCACCACATCAAAAAGAGACGAGCGGGACTGCGGCGCTTGAATTTCCCCTGCGCTGGCAGGCTGACTCACTGGAAGCGTTATTTCAAATGCTTGCCCGCGAAGTGTTCGAGCGGCAGCCCCAGGATGTGCGCGATTTCCTGCTGGTCACCTCCACCTTGCGCGACCTTCTCCCGGAAGCCTGCGACGCGCTGCGAAAAGCGGTAGGCGATCCCACCGGCGATTCGGCCTCCATGCTCGCGTACCTTCGACGCCAGGACCTCTTTGTTGTGGAGACTGCCGAGGGGCCGCTCCGTTATCATCACATCTTTCATAATTTTCTGCGCCAGCAATCCTCGAACGAACCGCGCACAAGCTGGAATCAAATCGCCGCAGAATATTTCCTCTCCGGCAAGAAACATGAAACTGCCATCTATCACCTGCTCGAGGCGCAGGCCTGGGATGACGTGGCCGAGCTGTTGGACATCTATGCCCCGACGCTTCTTTCCACGGGACGGCTGGATACGCTTGCGACGTACATCGCTTCATTGCCGCCCTCGAGCCTGCATCAACACCCCATGCTGGTTTTTACGCTGGGAGAGTTGGCGCGACTACACAGCCGCTTCGACGAGGCGCAGGGCTGGTACAAGCAGGCCGAGACAACCTGGCGTTCACGCGGACAGCAGGATGGTGTGGCCCGCGCGCTTCGTGGACAAGCGCGCGTCTATCTCGACACGGTCAATCCCAGCCAGGCCGAACGCCTGCTCGAGGAAGCGATCCGACTCAGCGATGGCTTTGAGGACCGCGAAGCGCAAGTCCGTCTTTACGAATTGCTGGCCGAGAACAAACTGAATTCAGGCCGCGTGGACGAGGCCGAGCGCCTGCGCCAGCGCGCCGAGCATTTACGTTCCGAAGGCCCGTCCAACGACCAGTTATGGTTCCGCGTCTTGTTGCGGACGGGCCGTCTCGAAGAAGCCCGCCGTGGATTGGAAGAACTGGCTGAAACTGAAAAGCACAATCCAGTCCAAACCCCGCGTGCGCATCGCGAGACTCTGTTACTGCTCTCGCTCATTTACTCGTTGATGGGCATGAGCAAACATGCTTATCAGGCCGCACTGGAGGGGACTCGCCGAGGCGGTGAGTTGAAGTCTCCGTTTGTGACTGCCGTTGGGCACATGCGCCAGGGACATGCCCTGAATGTTTCTGCAAATTCTCGGAACGAGAATTTTGCGCGAGCGCTCGATGAATTCGAGAAAAGTGTGAAGATCAGCCGCACCCTCGATGTGTCCCGCCTGCTCGTCGAAGCGGACTGGGGTCTCTGCCGGACGTATGGGTATCGGGGCGATCTGCATCGCGCACAGGCTTGCGCGCAGGAAGCGGTTGAGATCGCCACGCAAGCGGGCGATGAGTGGATCGCTTCCCTCACGCGCCTGACGATGGGAGCCAGTCTCATGCTGGCGGCGCGTTACGAAGCCGCGGAAGACTGGCTCAACCGCGCCATAGCAGGTTTTCAGGAATGCAGTGACCCTTTTGGGCGGAGCGCCGCGCGTCTGTGGCTTGCCTTGGGTTACTTCAAGCAAAAACAATTCGAACGCCTGGCGCAGGTATTGCCTGAGATATTGGCAGCCTGCCAGCAAAATGGATATTATTTCCTCTTCACTCGTCCGTCTTTGCTCGGTGTTTCTGATGAACGCATCCTCGTCCCTCTGTTGTTGTATGCCCGCGCGCAGGGATGGGAGACCGCGTACGTTGATCGTTTGCTGGAGGTTATGAATTTATCGGGCGTGACGATCCACCCGGGGTTTAGACTCCGCGTCCACACGCTGGGCAGTTTTCAGGTCCAGAGAGGAAACGAGGCGATCCCCTCGAACGGGTGGCGGCGTGAGTCGGCGCGTCAGCTTTTTAAGTTGTTGATCACCTATCGTCACGCGCCGCTCGACCGCGACCAGGTCTGTGAGTATCTGTGGCCCGAAGCTGATCCCGCCACCGCGCAACGCAATTTCAAGATCGCGTTGAATACCTTGTATCAGGTTTTGGAACCTGAACGTGACCCCGGCAGTGAATCGGCTTTTATCCTGCGGGAGGGCAGTACTTATTCCCTGCGCCCCAACGCGGACCTGTGGCTGGACGCGGATCAATTTGTAGATGCCGCAAGAGGGGCCAGGCAATCCGATGCGCAATTGCTTCAACAGGCGATTGATTCTTATCCCGGCGAGTATCTTCCAGAGACGCTGTACGAAACGTGGGCGGCAGAGGAGCGCGAACGGCTGGCCTCGTTCTTCCTTGAATCGGCAGATCGTTTGGCTGAACTTTTGCTCCAGCAAAATAAATATGCCGAAGTGATTGAACTGTGCCAACGCGTGCTCATACAGGACAATTGCTGGGAGCGCGCCTATCGCCACCTGATGACGGCGTATGAAAACCTCGGTGACCGCGGCCAGGTTGGGCGCGCCTATCAACGCTGCGCGCAAGTCTTGCGCGAAAAATTGGATATCTCCCCTGCTCCCGAAACGCGGGAGTTGTACGAGAAGCTGGTGGGCGGGGGATAGGAGGTGACTGTCACCTATATCGCATACGCGGCCTCACGGCCGTTTTTCTTTTAATGCAAAGGCGCAGAGCCGCAGAGAAACGACAATAAATCTTAGCGTCTCTGCGTTAGGAATCTCGGTTGAGAACGTATTTTTGAACGCGGGTGGTTTTGCCCAAAACGTCCCGCAGGTTGCCGTAATTCAAGTCTGTGTTTATTGAATGAACCTGCGGGACGGTGTGTACCGTGAATGATTTGTAACCGGCATGTTACTCCTGCTTGTTACACTAATCCTGATGAACACCCGCATTGCTCCTGCCATTTCCTCATTTGTCATCCGTTTCGTGGTGGAAGAAGCGTCGGTTGGAGAAATAATTCAACCTGTCTATCGCGGCTCCATCCGCCACATCCAAAGCGCGGAGGAGCTTAATTTCAGCGTGTGGGAAGATGCCGTTGCATTCGTGCGGCGTTTTGTGCCGCTGGAAGATCCATGCGATGATGAGGCATGAGATGAACCGGAGTCCAAAGTCTCCTGACTTTGGAGAAACGCATGTCCAACGTCAGGAGACGTCGGACTCCTTACAGAAGGTACCATGACCCGAAACGTACAGATCCTTAGCACGGGAAGTTACGTCCCCGAACGAGTTGTGACCAATGCTGAAGTGGACGCGCTGATGGGCGAATCCACCAACGACTGGCTTATTGCCAATGTCGGCATTCGCGAACGCCGTTGGATGGCCCCAGACCAGGTCACATCCGATTTGATCGTGGAAGCCTCGAAGAAGGCCCTCGAACGCGCGGGAATTTCCGCTTTCGATCTGGACCTGATCATCGTTTCAACCGACACGCCGGATTATCTCTCCCCAAGCACTTCCGTTGTCGTGCAAAGCAAACTTGGTGCGGACAAGGCTGGCAGTTACGATGTCAACTCGGCGTGCGCGGGCTGGGTCACCGCGTTGGATCAGGGCGCGCGCTATTTGATGACCGAACCGCAAATGAAGTACATCCTCGTTGCAGGCGGATATGGGATGAGTCGCTTTCTCGATTTCAAGGACAAGAAGACCGCCAACCTGTTTGCCGATGGCGCGGGCGCGGTCGTTTTGGGCGTCGGTGAAGAGCAGGGCTTTCTTGCCAGCAATCTCCTCGCGGTTGGCTCCTTCCATGACGCGCTGGGGATTTACACGGGCGGGACGTACCGCCCGTGCACACCGGAGAACATGGCACAGTTCGGCCCGCCCAAAGTGGAGTTCGTCAAAAAATTCCCCAAGACCTTCAACACTGAATACTGGCCGAAACTTATGCAGGGCGCGCTCGACAAAGCAGGACTGACCTTCGATGACGTGGATCATTACTTCTTCACGCAGCTAAATCTCCGTACTATCGAATTCATGATGGACTTGCTCAAACAGCCCATCGAAAAAACTCACTGGGTCATGGACAAATGGGGCTACACCGGCTCGCCGTGTGTGGTCATGGCATTGGACGATGCGATCAGTCAAGGCAAAGGCCCGAAACTTGGGGATGTGATCCTCTTCTGCGCCAGCGGCGGCGGGATCACGATGGCGTCGTCCGTTTGGAAGTGGACCGCGAAATAATTCGTCCTGCGCGGAGCGCAGCGAAGTCGAAGGACAGCTGCAACCATGCGCTTCGACTGCGGGTCTCGATACGTTCTTCGCTACGCTCAGAACTACTCGACCCTCCGCTCAACGCGAAAGAAGGTGAATATGTATATCGGTGATTATCTCGCCCGTCGCGAACTTTACAGCCCCGATAAACTCGCTTTCATTGACGCGGGCAAGTCTCCCGAATGGCGATTAACTTTCTGTGATGCGAATCGCCGCGCAAATAAACTGGCGAACTGGTTGAAATCGCAAGGCATCGAAAAAGGTGACCGCGTCGCCATCCTTGCCCGCGATGGCTACGAACATCTTGACGTTTTCTTTGCCTGCTCGAAACTTGGTGCGATTCACACCGCGCTCAACTGGCGTTTGCACTGGCAGGAACTGCTCGAAATCTTCCAATACACCACACCAAAAATTCTTATTTTCTCGGATGACTTCAAAGAAGTTGTCGCCAATCTAATTACCAATTACCAATTACCAATCTTACATATTGACGGCGATGGACTTCCCTCTTCTCTTCACTTTGAATCCACCCTCCAATCCGCCTCAGACTCCGCCGTGACCTGCCCCGGCCTCGAAGCGGAGGACATCGCTGCCTTGATATTCACCGGCGGAACGACCGGCCTTCCGAAAGCCGCGGAAGTGTCCCACCGCATGATCGCGTGGAATACGCTCAACACCGTCATCCATGATGTAACGCATAACGATATCTATCTCAACGTCTTCCCGATGTTCCACACGGGCGGACTTTTCGTGTACACCCTGCCACAGGTCATCTTCGGCGGGACAACGATTCTCATCCGTCAATTCGAGCCCGCACAGGTGTTGACTTTGCTCGAGCGCGAACACGTCACCATCTTTGCCGCGGTGCCAACGATGTATCAAATGCTGACGACCGCTTCAAATTGGCATGAAGTGGATTTATCGGCGTTGCGTTTCTGCACATCGGGTGGCGCGCCGTTGCCTGTGCCGCTGGTTGAGAAATATACGCGAGAGAAAAATATCCGCTTCAAGCAGGGCTTCGGCATGACCGAGTTCGGTCCTGGCATTTTTGCGCTCGCCCCGGAAGATGCCATCCGCAAAGCGGGTTCGATTGGCAGACCGAACTTCTTCGTGGACGCGCAAATCGTCGGTGACGGGAGCAGCTTCCTCGGTCCGAATGAAGCGGGGGAGTTGGTCCTCAAAGGGCCGTCGTATTGTTCGGGCTATTTCAATAATCCAGAGGCAACCGCACAAGCTGTTGATGAGCGCGGATACTTTCATACTGGCGATGTCGCCTATTACGATGACGAAGGTTATTTCTATATCGTTGACCGCAAGAAGGATATGTTCATCAGCGGCGGCGAGAATGTGTATCCCGCTGAGATCGAGAAAGTTTTGTATCAGCACCCTGCCGTCCATATATGCGCGGCGATCGGTTTGCCCGATGCGAAGTGGGGCGAAGTTGGCAAGGCATGTGTCGTACTCAAGCAGGGACAATCCACTACAGAGGAAGAATTATTGAAATTTATGACAGAGCGATTGGCAAAATATAAAGTCCCCAAGTCTGTGAGTTTCATGGAAGCCCTGCCCATTTCTGCCGCAGGGAAAATACTCAAGCGCGAGTTGCGCGAAAAATTTATTCAACAAGGAGAATAACATGTCAACGGTTCCAACTTTACCAGGTATCACATCCACGGTTGTTGATACCCCTCGCTTGAAAATGCGCATGCTCTTTAGCGGACCTGAAAACGGCACGCCAGTTTTGTTCCTGCACGGCAATGCTTCCTCCGCAACCTATTGGGAAGAGATCATGCTCAAACTGCCCGCTGGCTTCCGCGGCATTGCGCCCGACCTGCGCGGATATGGCGACACCGAAGACAAATTGATTGACGCCACGCGCGGCATGGGCGATTGGGTTGATGACTTGATCGGCTTGCTCGATGCGCTCAAGATCGAGAAGACTCATGTCGTGGGTCACTCGATGGGCGGAGCGGTTGTGTTCGGACTGGTCAGCGCGATTGGTGAACGTGTTTTGAGCGGAACCGTCGTCAACCCTGGCTCGATGTACGGCTTCGGCGGCACAAAAGATGTTAATGGCACACCCTGCTACGCTGACTTTGCAGGTTCAGGCGGCGGTATCGTCAACCCCGATTTTCCAAAGTTGATGGCGGCAGGCGACCGCGGCACCGATAACCCGCAAGCCTCGCCGCGCGTGGTGATGAATGGTTTTTACTGGAAGCCGCCCTTCGTCCCTGCCCGTGAAGAGGATTTGCTCTCTTCATTGTTAACCGAGAGAGTTGGCGAGCAGAAATACCCCGGCGATTTCGTTCCCTCTGGGAACTGGCCGAACGTCGCGCCGGGAAATTTTGGTCCTATCAACGCGCTCTCGCCCAAGTACGTCGGTGACAGCGTGGAGAAATTCGTCGGCGCTTCGAGCAAGCCGTTCATCCTGTGGGTGCGCGGCGACTCGGATTTGATCGTCTCCGATAGTTCCTTCTTTGATTTCGGCACACTCGGAAAACTTGGCTATGTCCCCGGCTGGCCCGGTGAGGAAGTCTATCCTCCGCAGCCGATGGTGAGTCAGACGCGCCACATTCTTGAGCAATACAAGTCAAAGGGCGGCTCCTACGAGGAAGTTGTCATTGCGGATACGGCCCACAGTCCATACCTTGAGAAACCTGACGAGTTCATGGCGGCGTTTGTGAAGATTCTCAAGTGATCAGTGGACAGTTATCAGTGATCAGACGATTGATGACTGATAACTGAGTCGTGTAACCCGCAGGTAACCGCGGAATGATAAAAAGACAATGCGTGAATGGTGGGCAGATCATCACTGCTTACGTCGGACTCCACTGTCTGCCTTCACTTTTCTTCAAGGAGAATAACCATGAGAATGAAAAATAAAGTAGTGCTTGTTACAGGCGGGGCGGCGGGGATCGGCAAGGCGACAGCTTTGCGATTTGCTGAGGAAGGCGCCAAAGTCGTCATTTGCGACGTGAACGAAGCGGTAGGGCAGGAGACTGTCAAACTGCTCGACGAAGGGGCCGCGTTCTACAAGGTCAACGTGACGAGCCGCGCGGATGCGCAAAAATGGATTGACGATGTCGTTGCGAAATATGGCCGCGTGGATGTGCTGGTCAACAACGCGGGCATTCTGCGGGATGGACAGCTCATCAAGTTCAAGGAAGGTCAGCTCGTGGGACAGATGTCCGAGGCGGATTTCGATCTCGTGATCTCGGTCAACTTGAAGGGTGTATTCAATTGCACGCAGGCGGTTGCTCCAGTGATGGCAAAACAAGGCAGCGGCGTGATTTTGAATGCTACCTCCATCGTTGGCCTGGATGGCAATTTTGGTCAGACGAATTATGTTGCGACAAAATCGGGCGTGATCGGCATGACCAAAGTGTGGTCGCGAGAACTCGGCAAGTTTGGGATCCGCGTCAATGCTGTGGCTCCTGGTTTTACGGCCACTGAGATGGTGACCGCGATGCCCGAAAAAGTTTTGGACGGCATGAAGGCACGCACGCCGCTGGGTCGCCTCGGTGATCCGCACGATATCGCGAACGCGTATTTGTTCCTGGCTTCGGACGATGCTTCATTTATCACGGGCGAAGTTTTGCGCGTGGATGGCGGGATCGTTGTAGGAACGTAATCTGTTGGGGCGACCCTTGCGGTCGCCCTTGAATGAAAAAATTCCCTGGGATAGGGGCCAGCCCTATCCCCACGTGGATGATGAAATGCATTCTGCTGATTTATTGACCAAACGAGCCAATCTGACTCCTGACCGCGAGGCTTTGTATGACCTCACGAGCGGGATCCGTTACACGTACGCGCAGTTGAATGAACGTGCAAATCGTGCCGCGAATTTTTTGCGCGAAAAGTATGGTGTGCAAAAAGGCGACCGCGTATCCATTTTGGCGCATAACAGCATGGCTTATGTTGACTTATTGTTCGGGCTTGGAAAGATCGGCGCAATCCTCGCTCCATTGAATTGGCGTCTCACATCACGCGAGTTGACGTATATCGTGAATGACTGCCAGCCAAAGGTTTTGATCGTCGGGCCGGAGTTCGTATCTGTGCATGAAGAGATGCGCGGCGGGATCAACGTGGAACATGTTATCTCGCTCGAAGGGGCAAGCGTCGCGGGCGCCGAGTCGTATGAAGAATCGCTGGATCAGGCCGAAGGGTCCGAACCGAAGCGTCCTGTCATCGAAGCGGATGATGCCTGGTGCATCCTCTACACGTCCGGGACAACGGGACGTCCCAAAGGCGCAGTCCTTCCGCACAGGCAGATTTTGTGGAATGCGATCAACACGGTGGTTTCGTGGGGGCTGGGTGAAAAGGATGTGTCGCCGATCCTGACGCCGATGTTCCATTCGGGCGGACTGTTTGTTTTTCTTGTGCCTTTATTTTACGCGGGCGGACGGATCGTGATGGCGCGCAGTTTCGATCCCGATGCTTCGTTGCAGTTGATCGTTGATGAAAAATGCACGGTCATTCTTGGCGTGCCGACTTTGTTTCAAGTGTGGATGAATTCGCCGCAATTCGAGAAGACAGATTTTAGCCACGTTCACTTTTTTATCAGTGGCGGCGCGCCATGCCCGCCTTCGTTGATCGAAGCATGGAGCAAGGCCAAAGGCGTGACGATGCGTCAGGGATACGGTCTCACCGAAGTTGGCGTGAATTGTTTTTCGATGACCGATGAAGACGCGCTGAGAAAAATGGGTTCGGTGGGCAAACCGATTTTTCATAGCAGGATGCGTTTGGTGGATGTGAGTGGTAAAGATGCCGCGGTCGGTGAGACGGGCGAGTTGATCATTGCGGGGCCGCACGTTTGCGCGGGGTATTGGAACAATCCCGATGCAACTGCGGATGCGTTGCGCGATGGCTGGTTTCACACAGGCGACATGGCGCGCATGGATGAAGAAGGATATTTTTATATCGTCGGTCGTTTCAAAGACATGCTCATCAGCGGCGGCGAGAATGTGTATGCCGCCGAAGTGGAAGCCGCGTTCCGCGAACACGATTGCGTGCTGGATGCGGCGCTGATCGGCCAGCCCGATGAAAAATGGGGCGAGGTCGGTTTGATGATCGTGGCGTGCAAGCCTGGTCAATCAGTGAAAGCAGAGGAGTTGTTGCAGTTCTGCCAGGGACGTTTGGCGAAGTACAAAATTCCAAAGCGCGTGGCGTTTGTGGAGAACTTGCCATATTCGCCGTATGGAAAGGTAACTAAGGCGGATTTGCGCGCCAAGTTCGTAAAGTAATGATTGAAGAAAGAAGAACGGTTCTTTCATCTTTCTTCTTTCCTGGAACGGAGAAAATTATGCCAATGACAACTGCCAACAGGATCGAACTCTATTACGAAATCCACGGTTCTGGCGCGCCTTTGATTTTAATTTCTGGTCTTGGCTATTCAAGCTGGCAATGGCACAAAATGGTTCCGTTTTTGGCGGAGCATTTCAAGGTCATCACGTTCGATAATCGCGGCGCCGGTCAAAGCGACAGGCCCGCGGGGCCGTACACCGCGCAAATGCTGGCGGCGGATACTGTCGGTTTGTTGAATGAACTCGGCATCGAAAAAGCCGTTGTCATGGGGCACTCGATGGGCGGTTTTGTCGCTCAAGCCATCGCGCTTGATTTTCCGCAGGCGGTGGAAAAACTCATCCTGTGTTCGACCAACTTTGGCGGGCCGCGCCATATCCCCGTCACGGCGGAGGCGATGAAAGTTCTCACCGATGTCACGAGCGATGCGCTGACCCGTTTCAAAAACGGACTCGTTGTCAGCGCCGCGCCGGGCTGGGCGGAGAAAAATCCAGGGATGATCGAAGAGTGGGTGAAGTGGCGCGTGGCGAATCCGATCGAGCCTGCGCCGTACCAGGCGCAGATGGCGATTGGACTTGGGTTGATGCCTGAGGCCGCAGCCTTTGAGACAAAACTCTTCCGCCTCAACGTCCCGACCCTGATCCTGTTCGGCGCACATGACAAAGTTGTCCCGCCTGCGAATGCCTCCCTTTTAGCGGAGAAGATCGCGGGGAGCAAAGTAGTGATATTCCCAGACGCGGGACATTTTTTCCCGATTGAAATCCCTGAAGCCGCATCAAAAGTTGTTGTTGAATTCACCCGATAGGAGGTGATGTCTCAAAAAAATAACCACTGATTTTCATAATCCAACAAATCCACTTTAAAACTCCAAGGAGGAGTAACCCATGAAAGTATTACGCACGTTAGCATTTGCATTGGTAGCCATGTCCTTGATCCTGGCCGCCTGCGCTCCCGCCACCCAAGCCCCCACCGCCGCGCCGACGAAAGCCCCTGTTGTTACCGAAGCTCCGACCGCCGCACCGACCGAACCCCCCGTCGCAGGCCTGACCTGCGCTGAGCCGGTCAAAGTTGGCCTCATCACCGACGCTTCCGGCGCGCTCGCCATCTACGGCGTCCACATCCTGCGCTCGTTCATGCTCGGCATGGAATATGCCACCGGCGCGGCCGGTTCCGCGGGTGAGAAGTTCGACATCGCCCAGGCCCAGGAAAACGTCTTCAAGATTGATGACTGCGAGATCCAGGTCTTCGTCCGCGATGACGGCAGCAATGCCGAAAACACCGCCACCGTAGCCCGTGAACTGATTGACGTTCAGAAGGTCAACATCCTGGTCGGCACCGTCTCTTCGGGCGCGACCGCCACCCTGCAGGGCATCGCCCTCGAGAACAAGATCCCGCTGATCGTCGCGCCTGCCGCGGCCAATGACATCACGGGTGTCAACTTCAACGAGTACACCTTCCGCACCAGCCGCAACAACTACCAAGACGCGATGAACGAGTGTATTGCTCTCACCCAGCAATACAAGACCTTCGTTCAGATCGCCCCTGACTATGCGTTTGGACGCGGCTCTGCTACTGCCTTCCGCGATGCTTGCACGCTCGATGGCGGCACATTCGTGGCTGATGATATCTTCGCCCCCGCCGACACCACCGAATTCACGCCCTACATGGATCAGATCGCCGCTTCGGGCGCGGACGCCTATATCGTGACCTGGGCTGGCTCTGGCTTTGTACCTCTCATGCAATCCGCAGTTGACCAGGGCGTGACCGAGAAGATGGCGCTGGGCGCGACCTTCATTGACAACGTTCTGATGCCGGTCTGGTATGGCAACGCGGTCGGCAGCACAAGCGGCATTCTGTACCACTACAGCGCTCCCAAGAATGCTATCAATGACTTCCTCAAAGCGCAGGACAAGGCGCGCTATGGCGTGATGCCTGACCTGTTCGATGCCGATGGTATGAACGCCGCCATCATGGTTGTGGAAACCATCCAGGCCGCCAACGGTGACGTCAGCGGTGACGCGCTCAAGGGTGTCATGGAAGGCATGACCTTCGAAGGCCCCAAGGGCACCGTCTTCATCCGCCCCGAGGACCATGTCGCCATCCAGGATATGTACATCCTGAAACTCGTCAACGTGACCGACCCCGACGCCAACTTCTACGAATACGTTGACACCACCCGCCCCGAACCGCCCTGCCTCCTGCCCGAAACACTCAAGGCTCGCTGTGGCGCCCTGCCCTACGGCAGTCTGAGCGGACAGTAATTTCGTAATACAATGTCCCTGGGGGTCGTGTGACTCTCAGGGATTTTCCCTCATCCCCAGCCCTTCTCCCGAGGGGAGAAGGGAGTCCCCTCTCCCCTCGGGAGAGGGTTAGGGTGAGGGCGATTTTTGGACGGTGTCATGGATAACGAAACTATTTTTGAAACGAACAACCTCCGCAAACAATTCGGCGCGCTCGTTGCCGTGGACGATGTCAGTCTCAAGGTCCGCAAGAACTCATTACACGCCATCATTGGCCCGAATGGCGCGGGCAAGACTACTTTTTTCAATTTACTCAGCGGCAACCTCGAACCCACCAGCGGGCACGTCATTTTTAAGGGGCGCGACATCACCCACCAGCCTGTCCATCGCGCCATCCATTTCGGAATCGGACGTTCGTTCCAGATCACGAACATCTTCCCCAGTCTCACGGTCTTTGAAAATATCCGCCTCGCTTCACAGGCGCTGGGACGGGACAACTTCAAGTTCTGGCAAACTGCTTCACACTTCAAACAATACGAGGAACGGACATGGGAGGTCATCGAAAAAGTCGGCTTGAAAGTACGCGCCCAAACTCCCGCCCGCACACTTCCGCACGGCGACCAGCGCAAACTCGAACTCGGCATGATCCTGGCTCCCGACCCCGAAGTGCTTTTACTCGACGAACCGACCGCGGGCATGGCCTCCGAACAAGTCCCCGACCTGATTGCGCTCATTCAGGATATTCAAAAAGCAGGGGACAAAACCGTCATGCTCGTGGAACACAACATGAACGTGGTTATGAGCGTTTCCGACACGATCACCGTCATGCACCTCGGCAAAGTCCTCGCCGAAGGAACGCCCTCCTAGATCGCCGCCAACAAGGAAGTGCAGACTGCTTATCTGGGCGGCTTGTATGAATTGAATGTTTAAGATCCTTCGTACACGGATAAGACGGATTTCACGGAAGAACACGGATTGTTTTAAATAATCAGTGCCGAATCCGTGTAATCCTTGAAATCCGTGTACAAAAATAGCGAGCTATCATGGAAACCATCCTCGATGTTCAAAACATCCACACATTCATCGGACAATATCACATCCTTCAAGGCGTGGATGTGCGCGTGCCCAAAGGTTCCATCATCGCCCTGCTCGGGCGCAACGGCGCGGGTAAGACTACCACGCTCAAATCCATTCTCGGACTCACTTCCCCGCGCGAAGGTAAAGTCATTTATGAAGGACGCGAAATTCAGGGCATGCGCTCTTTCGAGATCGCTTCGCTTGGCATTGGCTTTGTTCCTGAACACCGCGCCATCTTCCGCGACCTGACCGTGGAAGAAAACCTCAGGATTGCCGAACGAGTCAAAGGTGATTACACCCGCAAGAGAGATTTTATCTTTGACCTCTTCCCCGACCTCAAACGTCTCATCACTTTGCCTGGCGCCAGCCTCTCGGGCGGACAACAACAAATGCTTGCCATCGCGCGCGCGCTCGTCGCGGATAACCATCTGCTTCTCATTGACGAACCCAGCGAAGGCCTTGCGCCAGTCATCATCGAACATATGATGAAGGCCATTCAACTGCTTTCCAAGGATTCCACCATCGTGCTGGTTGAACAAAATTTTCTCGTTGCGAGTCAACTCGCTGAATATTATGTCATCATCGAAGAAGGACGCTCCGTCAAATCAGGCGCGATGAAAGATCTCGTGGACGACAAAGCCACCATCCATCGTTATCTGGGAGCCGCGTAAGGCGAGATAATATCTCGCCCTACCGAGAAATCATATGAATACATTCATCCGCAAAAACCTCGTGCTCCTCATCACCCTCGCCGTGCTGACCGCGCTCTTCATCGCCGCCGCGCAAGGCATGGAGGACAAGGATTTTGTCATCACCCTCCTACGCGGCCTCTCCGTCGGCTCGGTCACGTTCCTCGTCGCCTCGGGTTTCTCGCTCATCTTCGGCCTGCTCGACGTGCTCAACCTCGCGCACGGCACGCTCTTCATGATCGGCGCGTACATCGGCTGGACCGTCTACGTCCGCCCCGATACATTTGTGGATTTGCTAACTCCCCTCGCGTTGACGTTAAGCGGGTTCGCGCTTCGGGATGTGTACCCGCTTCTTTCTCCGCCCCGGCTTGCCTCCGCTCGAATGAAGCGGATTCTCCCCTGGGCCTTGATCCTCGTCTCCGTCCTCCTCTTTGGGGTTATCCTGCCCCGATATCCGATTGCCATCTGGAACGTTGAAAACTACGCCCAAAGCCCCGTCACTTACGCCTTCATGACAGACCAGGGCACGCGCCTGCCCTTCCCCGCCATGACATTCGATAAGATTTCCCCCATCCTTGCCATCGTTGGATTGCTCATTGCGAGTCTGGTTGGAACTTATGGCCTGTCACTTTTTGGCAAAGACACGCAACACGCAACACGTTGGTCCTGGAAATCTTTTATCGGTTTTGCACTTCTGCTCATCATTGCTTTGATTGGCTTCCTCTTCAACAACGCATTGACTCAATTCCTGGCAAACCTCAATAGCAACTGGCTCTTCTTCATCGCTGTCGTGGTGGCCGTATCAAGCGGGGCGGGGCTGGGCGCGTTGATGGAAGCGACTCTCATCCGTCCGCTTTACAGCCGACCGATCTACCAACTCATGCTCACGCTTGGCCTGAGCGCCATCGGCATCGAAATGGTGCGCGCCATTTGGGGACGTCCCGAATTCGTCATGCCGAAGCCCGCCTTTTTCGACGGGGCAGGCGCAGCGTGTCCCGCCGTGAACTTTGCGGATTGGTGGGCGAATCACTGCTCCACGATTTTGCTTTTGGACGGACGCGTGCGCGTCTATAACGAGATCTTCATCCCGCTTGTCGGCATCGTCGTGCTCATCGCCGTGTGGATGTTGCTCCAGCGCACGCGGCTGGGCATGGTCATCCGCGCGGGCGTGCAGGATCGCGAGATGGTCGAGGCATTGGGTATTAACGTCCGCCGCGTTTTCACGATGGTTTTCTCCCTCGGCGTGGGACTCGCCGCGCTGGGCGGTATCCTCGCCGCGCCCTCGATGGGACTTTCCAACACGATGGGCGAGAGTCTCTTTCTCAACGCGTTGATCGCCCTCGCCATCGGCGGCCTGACGAATTATCCAGGCGCGGCGCTTGGGTCTGTGCTGGTTGGTCTCATCCAACAGTTCATCATCAAATACGGGCAGATCGGCATTCCGATTCCATTTACCGAAATCATCTTCAAACCCACGCCGCCGCTCGTCCCCGCTTCGACGGTGCTGTTGATGGTAATTATTTTGCTCATCCTCCCGAACGGCTTGCTCGGCAAAAAGGAATAATCCATGACACAACGGACCAACTCCCGCCTGCCAGCATTCCTTGCTTCCAATCGCGGATCATTGATCGCATTGTTGGCGCTCGTGCTGTTACCCTTCATCGTCGGCCTGCTGGATGGCGCTTCGCCTGCAACTGTCTTTGCCAATGGAAGTGGGATCTCCAAATTCATCCAGGGACTCGCCATCGAGATATTCATCCTCGCCCTCTACGCCCTGAGTTATGACTTGATCTTCGGCATCACAGGCCTGCTCTCGTTCGGCCATTCCATGTTCTTCGCCGTTGGCGCATACCTGACAGGCATTGCGATAAAAAGTTTTAGTCTGTCCCTGCCTGCCACATTGGGGTTTGTTTTTCTCGCGGCTCTTGTTCAGGCTCTGCTTTTCGGAATGGTCCTGCCGCGCGTCAAAGGGATCACCTTCGCGTTGGTCACGCTTGGCATCGCCTCCGTCTTCCACATTGTCGTCATGTCGCGCGAAGTGGGCGATTACACTGGCGCAGACGTGGGCTTGCAGGGCATGATCGTGCCAGCGTTTATCAGTCCCGCCAACGAACGCCTGCGCTTCTATTTTGTGGCGCTGGCAATTTT
>Ga0210039_1001974_pt1 | contig 17864 bp, 15 predicted proteins | sample CryGeyCG2114_250_3_FD_185460 | JGI IMG/M metagenome (GOLD analysis project Ga0210039, IMG submission 185460) | Groundwater microbial communities from aquifer - Crystal Geyser CG17_big_fil_post_rev_8/21/14_2.50 (SPAdes) (version 2) | ecosystem: Environmental > Aquatic > Deep subsurface >...
CACTGCGGTTGCTGCGCTCCGGCGGCCACCGCCAGCGTGGGGCTCAGGACCCACCACGAGGATTTTTCAACGTTGCCGAAAGGGTGTGCGAACGGCGTCCGGCGGTGCTCGCAATCCTCAGGTGCATACAAGCACACTGCGGTTGCTGCGCAACCGAAGGTCTACAGGACCACGACCAACAAGCCTCTTCGTGGGAGCCGTTCCCATCGACGATGGGATTCAGGATTTGACATGCAAATTCTGAATCGACGACGGGAATCGATTGCTACAGTTCTCGGAGCTGCCTGTGCGTGCCCAATCGGCCGCGAACAGCGCTCCGCAGCCTTGAGAATCAGTGGTCCTCAAGCGCCTGTTCCAGTACCTGGTCGCGCATCTCGCGCAGGCGCTCACGCGCGTCAGGGGCGTTGCCCTGCTCAATCAGGCCCGGCTGCATCAGTCGCCGCAGATCGCTGAGCTCGATGCCGCGGGTCGGGATCAGTTCAGTCCCTTCGATGCGCATGAAGTCACGCTCGGCTCGGACACGTCGCTGGTGCTCCAGCAACCCGCTGGCGTCGATCCGCGAGCGCGGCCCCTGGAATTCCATCTCCTGAACCAGCGCCTGCACAACAATATCGCCGCGGCCGTCTACACCGCCAAAGGCTGACTGCGGCCAGCGCGCGGCATAACTGTTGTCGGCGCGCACCAGCACTTCGATCGCACAACCGTCGGGATGACCACGAACGGTCTCGGTGGCCGGATCGCGCTGCAGGAACAGCAGAAAACGCGCGCGCTCGTCCCAGGGCATCGGTGCTTCGAAATAGCACTCGTTTTCGTGTAGCCCGCGCTCCTGAACAATCAGCAGGCCGCGCGGCGCGATCGACGACTTATAGGAGATCAGTGGTCGAAACCAGGCCTCACCGGCGACGGCAAAGTCGCGCTCATATTCGTAATCGACCCGATCGATCTGGGCCAGCACGACGATGTCCGCAGTCGCAGCCCGTTCGGCCAGCCAGTGCTGCGAGGACTGCGCCAGCAGGATTGGACTGGATGCCAGGAGCATCGCGATCATCAGGATTCTCATTGCGTTCATGCTGCCTCCGACTGCGAATGTTCCAGCGGGTTCCTGCCGACTGTGACGGGGATCATGCGCTCAGTGGCTGCCCGAGTCGTACCCGTTGTCCGCCTGCCAGGCCTTCCTGCCAGGCGGGCGCCTCGGCGCCGGTCACGACGATCACCGTCGAACCCCAATGGAAACGTCCGAGTTCCTCGCCGCGCCGCATCGGTCGCGGCGGGACGAAGTCGCGACTCTGCACCTGCTTGCCTGGGCGGGTGGCCTCCGGCCCCGACCAGGGTGTTTCGATACCGGCCACCAGCATCGCCGCGACCATCACCACCGCTGCGGGCCCGTATTCGGTGTTCAACAGCGCGACCATACGCTCGTTGCGTGCGAACAGGCGGTCTACGGTGCGCGCGGTCATGGCCGAGACGCTGAACAGCCGACCCGGTATCCGCAGTTCGCGCTGCAACTCCCCGTCGAAGGGCAGGTGCACGCGATGGTAGTCGTAGGGCGCGAGATAGATCGTGGCGAAGCGCCCGCCATCGATGCGCGCGGCCCAGTCCGGGTCGCCCAGCAATTCGGCCAGGCCATAGTCGCGCCCCTTGGCCTGCAGCAATCGGCCGTGCTCCAGGCGGCCGATCTGGCTGATCGTGCCGTCGCATGGAAAGGTAATCGTGCATCGATCTTCCGGGAACGTACGGGCATCGTCCTTCAACGCGCGGGTAAAGAACTCGTCGAAGCAGGCAAAGCCCTGCGCTGGCACCTGGTACTCGGCAAGGTTGATGTCGAACAGCCGCCGAAAACCGGCGATCAGGGGGCGCGCCAGAACAGACGAGTTCGAGGCACGGTTCGCAGCTGCGGTCAGCAATTGTTGAGGCAGCAGGCGCTGTGGCAGGGTCCTGACGTAGTCGAATCCGGAGGCCTCAGACACCGGCGCGCACCAGGCGGAACAGGTCGGCCGCAATGCTGTCGGCATCGCTGCCCTGGGGGAAGCGACCGTACATCCGTCCGGCCGAGTCGATGATTACGATCATCCCGGAGTGGTCGACGGTATAGAAGCCGGATTCGTCCGGTGCCTGGCGAAAATACATCGCACCAAGCTGCCGGGTCAGCACCTGCAGCTGTTCGTCGCTGCCGGTCAGCGCCTTGAAGCGTGGATCGAAGAACGCGGCATAGTCCTGCATCGCCGTGCCGCCGTCGCGCTCGGGGTCGACCGAGACGAACAGCAGCTGTGGCAGCGGCGCGACGCGCATCGTATCGAGCTTGGCAAAAGCCTGTGCCAGCACCTGCAAGGTGTCGGGGCAGATATCGGGGCAATTGGTGAAGCCGAAAAAAACCAGCGAAATTCGCCCGCCCAGATCCGCCTCGCTGAAGCGCTGGCCAGCTCCGTCGGCCAGTTCGAACGCCGTCATCGGCCGGGCCTCGGGATAGATCGACGCGGCCAGGTATTCGGCCTGCGGCCCGAGCCACTGGCGCGCGACGACTACGCCGATCAGCGCGAAAACCAGCGTCATAAGCAGGATCGTGACGACCCTGCCGCTTGCCCCGGCGCGGCCGGACCGCATTGCTCCGGAATCAGCTTTGTGCTTGAAATTGTTCATGGTCTGCAATTCTAGTGTACTGCCTGGAATTAATTGTTGAAATGAGCGAGTCGCCAAGCGGTCAGCTGCAAGGCGGGCTCTCGCCGGAAGGGTGATTCCCTTTCAACCCGGATTATTCATGACCCGACCGTCGCGAGACGGCTCCAGGTCGTGTCGCCGCGGTGTTTCGCGACCGAGCGCACCACAGCCGGACTCGCCCTGCTTATCAATACCGGCAGGTGAGGATGCGCGACCGAGAAAAACCTCGCGGATGCACAGCCTGAGGGCGTCGCAGCAGGTCGAATCATGAATCAACCGGGTTCAAGAGAGCGCAATGCCGCAGATGGCCGCTTCGCGGCTCGCCCGAAGGGCGCCCCGCAAATGACCCGCAAAGGTGAGCAGGGGGAGTTTCGTTTCATGACCGTCCAGGGCCGGGTCAATGCCGGGGTGTTCATCGACTTCCCCAAGCGACTGGTACACAACACCGACCGACCGATTTTCCTGATTGTCGATGGGCATCCATCGCACAAGGCGAAAAGGTTCAACACTATGTCGAAAGCCTTGATGGCTGGCTGGAGCTTTTGTTCCTGCCACCTGATTCACCCGAACTGAACCCGGATGAATGCGCATGGAACGATCTGAAAAACAACACGATCGGACGCAAGCAGATCAGGGATCCGGAATTGCTCAAGTCCGAGGTCGTTCGCTTCTGCCGTTATCTGCAGAAAACACCACAACGGGTCATGGGCTATTTCAATACTACGACCACGAAGTATGCTGCCGCAACATAGACAACGATTTATGTCCGGACTAATATAAGACGGTTAATATATCGCGCTGCGGCGCGTTCGCCCAGCGTTTGCACGAATAACTTGTTGATGCGGGCCTTGTGCGGCTCGAAGTACTGTGCAAGCTTGATCGCCGCCGATTTGCGCCATTCCAGCGCCGATTCGATTCTCTCGATTGAGCCGCTCATTGGATTCATCACCTGTGCTGCCATGGCCAGAAATTCATCAGCCGCCGCCGGCCGGGCCCAGTCGATGGCGGGCTTGCCAAGCTGTGCACGTTTGGCAAGCCACAGCAAAACCGCGAAGGGAGTCTTGCCGAGCGTGATGCCTTCGTCGTCGACGAGTACATGCCGCCGATTGATGTCGAGCACGATGCGGGGCTCGAGCAGCGCGCGATTGGCGGCATGAACCGTGGCGCTGAAGCTGCCGCTTGTTCGGAATCTTTCCGGAAGATCGTCGCGCAGCCGGACGAACGGGATTTCGGCAAGTTGAACTTCGGCGCGTTGGCAATCCAGCGGTTGCGGATTGGTACCCAAGGTCTGAATCACGCGTTCATTGCGACTCGGATAGAAAAACTGTGGATGGGATTCAAACGGTGGCGAGACCAGCACGTGCGAAAGTCGATCCTGGGCACGTCCATACAGAGACAACGCATAGCCAAGGTAGTAACCCATGGTCTTGCGCCCGCCCGCAATCGAGACGTGCAGTTCATTGTCCGGATCCGATGCCAGCGCTCTCACGCGTGTCGTGATGTGGTCTGCCGCTGCGTCGTTGTCACTCTGGCAGCGAAGATCATCCAGCGGCTGGCCTTCGCCATCGCAAATGATCTCGATGCAGTGCTCATCGAACCGGATCGGTGGCAAGCCATATTCCATGCGCAGCCGCTGGAACCAGCCCGGAGCGGCAGAAAGGAGGTTCAGGCGTGCAGATTCAGCACCGCGCAGGGTGGTAAACAGGCGGACTTCGTCGGGGATCCAGCGTGGTTTGGTGGCGACCGCGAGTGCGTAGATCGTCTCGGTGACGATCTGTGGCGACAGGCCGGTCGCGCAAATCAGGATGCGTCTGGTGTGTTTCACGTTCGTGCCGAACCGTTTTGGCCGCCCTTGAGTGTCTCCCTGAGGCAGATCATATACCCGACTTGCAAGCTTGCAAGCAAAACTGGGTCGTCTCAGCTGCTTGACGCCACAATTTCCCGCTGCTTCAGCCGCGCCAGCACGACGAAGGTGCAGGCCGCCATCAGCGTCAGTCCCAGCGGCAGCAGCAGGACGTAGCGTCCGCGGCCGGGTTCGGGGTGTTCCAGCCACTGGTAGAGCGCAATGCCGAGCAGCGGTGCGAACAGGCCGCGCACGCCGGTCAGGGTGACGTGGATGGCCATGTACAGCGTTGAACGGCCGTCGGAGGAGAAGTCGTTGTGGCCGAGGTTCCAGCCCAGCTGTCCGCCGGCAAAGGCCGAACCGAGGATCAGCGCGCCAAGCCAGAACAACCAGGTCAGGCCGAAGATTGCGCCCGGCGCGAAGCACAGCATGGCGGCGACGAACGTCCAGGAATGGACGGCTCGGTACTCCAGCACGTGCATCCGGTCGAGCCGCTTGGCCCAGAACGGCGTGAACAGCGCGACTGCGATCAGCGGCACGGTGGTGGTGATCAGAACCTGGTTCAGCCGGCCCACGCCAAGCTGTTCGGTCAGGATCACCACCAGCAGTGCGATCACCATCAGGTTGCCGGAGCCGAACAGGAACATGGTTGCCATGTAGCGCCGATACCAGCGGTCCTCGCGCAGCACCGCAATGGCATCGGACAGCCGTATGGCGCGCCCGCTGCCGGTCGTTGCTTCCTCGCGCAGCAGTCGGCCCTGGCCGCGCATGGTGAAGCTGCGGTAGCGCCAGGCGGCCAGCAGCCCGAGCAGGCCGGCGAGTGGAAACAGCACCCGCCAGGCGCGATCGTCGTATTCCATCGCCAGTCCAATGCCGGCTGCGGTCAGCGCGATCAGGATCGAGTAGGTCACGGCGATTCGACCGGTGATCGTGGCACGCACATGGCGCGGGAAGTTGGCCCGCCAGACCGCCGCGCGGAGCGTGATTACGCCGCACCAGCAAAGCCGCGCGAAGATCATCCAGAACGTCACCCAGACCAGGCCGAAGGCACTGACCGGTGCGGTTGCCAGCAGCAGCGTCGATGCGGCTGTCAGCGCCATCAGCACGGCGACCCAGCGGGTCTTGCGGCGACCGTAGGCAAAATTGGCGAAACCGAGGCTGGCGATATTGGCCAGCGCCGGCGCGCCGCTGACCAGGGCCACGGCGAGGTTGACCAGCAGCACCGGCGCGGCCGTGTCGAAGCCGGTCTTGACGATCACTCCGAGCATGCCACCTTCGAGCGCACCGAGGGCGACGGCCATCAGCGCGTTGACCTGAACTTCGCGCGGCATCAGAGTGCGTGCGACGAAGGGCAGGGCAGATCTGGAATCAGGCATGGGCAGAGGGCTGGAGCCGATGGCTTGAATTCTGCCATCGACAGTGCAACAGTAACAGGTGGATGGGTAGATTAATCCATGCGCCGAGAAATCGGGTATACCACCACGGGAGGACACCATGTCAGGAACTTGGATGAAACTGATGATTGCGCTGCTCGCGGCGATTGCGCTGGCCGGGTGCCAGAAAGAAAAGGGGCCGGAACAGGAGATCGAGGAAGCACGCCAGGCCATCGAGCGGGCGGCGAGCGAGACCGGCGAGGCCGCCAAAGAAATTGCCGAAGATGCCGGCGATCGCGCCGAACAAGCCTACGAAAACGTGCAGCAACGCAGTGGCGATAATCTCGCGCGTGCACAGGCCGAGGCCAACGCGGCCTGGCAGAGCGCGGTGGTCGCGGCCAACGAGGCCAACACCCGGCTGCGCGCCCTGACCGAATCCGGACTGGAACGCGGCGGTGAGGCCTGGAACCAGGCGCTGGTCGAAGCGGAACAGGCACGCGACAAGGCCGCCGAAGCGCTGGAAAAGGCACGCGAATTCAGCGGCGACCAGTGGCAGTCGTTCCGCGCCCGCCTCGATGCCGCCATGGACGAAGTCGATCGCCGCTGGGAACAGGTCCGCGACGGCGAAGACTGAAGCTCAGCCCGTCACCCGCTGGGTGGCCGGTTCGCCCGCAGTAGCGTCGGTCCGCGTTCCGATCAGGAGCCGAGCCGAAATCGCCCCACCCAACCCTCCCCCGCAAGCAGGGGAGGGCTTGTTTCGGTATACCACCCGACCAAACGACCAAACGACCCGCCGCGGCGCGGTCTGGTCCGGTTTCCGGTTACCATTTGCCGATCCCCACGCCAGACCCTGAACAGCCGTGAGCCAAGCCTATAACCCGGCCTCGATCGAGCCGGAAGTCCGCCGTCGCTGGACCGCTGAAAACGCCTTCGACGCACCCGACCAGCCCGGTCCGGATGCGTTCTACTGCCTCAGCATGTTCCCGTATCCCTCCGGGCACCTGCACATGGGGCATATGCGCAACTACACGATTTCCGACGTGATCACGCGCTACCACCGCATGAACGGCCGGCCGGTGCTGCAGCCGATGGGCTGGGATGCATTCGGCCTGCCGGCCGAGAACGCCGCGATTGCGCGCGGCGTGCCGCCGGCGAAGTGGACCCGCGACAACATCGCCCACATGCGAGACCAACTGCAGGAGCTGGGTTTTGCGATCGACTGGAAGCGCGAGCTGGCCACCTGTGACCCGGACTACTACCGCTGGAACCAGTGGCTGTTCCTGAAGATGCTCGAGCGCGGCATCGCCTACAAGAAGACCGGGACGGTCAACTGGGACCCGGTCGACCAGACCGTGCTGGCCAATGAGCAGGTCATCGACGGTCGCGGCTGGCGCACCGGCGCAGTGGTCGAAAAACGCGAAATCCCGATGTATTACCTGGCCATCACCGACTACGCCGATGAACTGCTGGAGTCGCTGGGTCAACTGCCCGACTGGCCCGAGCGGGTGCGCGCGATGCAGGCCAACTGGATCGGCCGCAGCACTGGCGCCGAAGTCGAATTTCCGCATGATGGCGGTACCTTGAAGGTGTTCACGACCCGGCCCGATACGCTGCTGGGCGCGACCTGGATGGCGGTGGCGCCGGAGCATCCACTGGCGCGCCAGGCGGCCGAGACCCGGCCCGAAGTCGCCGAATTCATCCGCTCCTGTGCCACCGGCGGCGTGTCCGAGGCCGAGCTTGCGACCCAGGAAAAACGTGGCATCGACACCGGCCTGACCGTGCGTCATCCGCTGACCGGCGATGATCTGCCGGTCTGGATCGCCAATTACGTGCTGATCGGCTATGGCGAGGGCGCGATCATGGCGGTACCGGCACACGACCAGCGCGATTTCGAGTTTGCCAACAAGTACGGTCTGCCGATCCGCCAGGTGATCCAGCCCGAGGCCGGCGAGTATGACTACGATGCGACCGCTTGGCAGGACTGGTACACGACCAAGGAAAATGTTCGCCTGGTCCATTCCGGCGACTACGACGGGCTCGACTTCCAGGCCGGCTTCGACGCCATTGTCGATGCGCTGGAGCAGAAGGGTCTGGGTCGGCGCCGGGTCCAGTTCCGGCTGCGCGACTGGGGCATCAGTCGGCAGCGCTACTGGGGCTGCCCGATTCCGATCATCCACTGTGACACCTGCGGCGACGTCGCGGTGCCGGAGGACCAGCTGCCGGTGGTGCTGCCGGAGCATCTGGTCCCGGACGGCTCCGGCTCGCCACTGACTCGATGCGAGGAATTCCTGGCCTGCGAATGTCCAGGCTGTGGCCAGCCGGCACGGCGCGAGACCGACACCATGGATACCTTCGTCGATTCGTCCTGGTATTACCTGCGCTATCCCTGCGTTGACAACCATGCCGCCATGGTCGATGAGCGCACCCGGGCCTGGATGCCGGTCGACCAGTATATCGGCGGCATCGAACACGCCATCCTGCATCTGCTCTACGCCCGGTTCTGGACCCGGGTGATGCGCGACTGCAGCCTGGTCGAGGTCGACGAGCCGTTCCAGCGTCTGCTGACCCAGGGCATGGTGCTGGCCGAGACCTGGTACCGCGAGGACGAGGCCGGGCGCAAGACCTGGTTCAACCCGGCCGCAGTCGATGTCGAGCGCGACGGCCGCGGCAACATCGTCTCGGCGGTGCTGGCCGAAGACGGCGAGCCGGTGGTCTTCGGCGGCATCGAGAAAATGGCCAAGTCGAAGAATAACGGTGTCGATCCGGCCTCGATGGTGGCGCAGTATGGCGCCGACACGGTGCGCCTGTTCTCGATGTTCGCCGCACCCCCGGAGCAGAGCCTGGAATGGTCCGAGGCCGGCGTCGAGGGTGCATGGCGCTTTCTCAAGCGGCTCTGGACCCAGGTGCATGCTCACCTCGAAGGCACCGCACCCGGCCCGCTGGATACCGCGAAACTGTCGGAAAGCGCCCTCGACGCCCGACGCAAGGTGCACGAGACCATCGCCAAGGTCGGTGATGACTTTGGTCGCCGCTACAGCTTCAATACCGCAATTGCGGCAGTGATGGAATGCTCCAACCTGCTGGCGCGCTTCGAGCCGGCCAATCCGGCCGAGCAGGCCGTGGCGCGCGAGGGTTGGGAGGCCCTGGTGCGGCTGATCGCGCCGGTCACGCCGCACATCGCACAGGTACTGTGGCAGGCGCTGGGGCACGACGACAGCATCCTCGGAGCCGGCTGGCCGGCAATCGATGAAACTGCGCGGGTGCAGCAGCAGGTGACCGTGGTGGTGCAGGTCAACGGCAAGGTGCGCGGCCGCATTCAGACCGCACCGGGCGCTGATCGCGAGCACTTGCAACAGCAGGCCCTGGCCGACGAGAATGTAGCTCGACATGTCGAGGGCAAGACTGTGCGCAAGGTGATCGTGGTGCCGGACAAACTGGTCAACATCGTGGTGAGCCCATGAACCGGCAAATGGCCGTGCGGCTGGTTCTCGGATGTCTGTCGGCGTTACTGGTTTTGCCGCTGCTATCCGGTTGCGGCTTCCAGTTGCGTGGTTCGGCCAGCCTGCCGCCGGAGATGGCCACGACCTGGCTGAAGGTCCAGGATCGCAACAGCCCGTTCGTGCGCGAACTGGAACTGCTGCTGCGGGCCAATGGCGTAACGCTGGCGGAGGGCCCGGGCGCGGCGGTGGCTGAACTGAAGATCCGGCGCGAGCGCATCACCCGGCGCGCGCTGTCGATCGCCGGTGATGCCCGAGTGCGCGAGTTCGAACTGGTGTTCGAGCTGGAATTCGAGTTGCAGGCGCCGGGCGGCGAGTTGTTGCTGCGCCCCGAGAGCCTGCGCCTGGATCGCGACTTCCAGTTCGATGAGCAGGAGATTCTCGGTGCCGCCAACGAAGAGGAACTGCTGCGCGATGAGCTGCGCCGAAGCATGGCGCAGATGCTGATCCGTCGGCTCGAGGCTTTCGCCCGCCGGTGAAGATCCAGCCCGCCCGTCTGATCACCGAGCTGGAGCGTCGGCTGCACCCGGTTTACCTGTTCGCTGGCCCCGAGCGCTTGATCATCGAGGAGGCCGCCGATCAGGTCCGTCGCGCCTGCCGCGCCCACCAGGTCACCGAACGGATTCGTCTGAGCGCCGACGGCCGCTTCGACTGGGGTGACCTGGCGCGGTCGACAGAAACCGGCTCGCTGTTCGCCAGCCGCCGTCTGGTCGAGGTTCGTCTGCCCACCGGCAAGCCGGGTGCCGAGGGCGCCAAGCTGTTACGCGCCTGGGTCGAGCAGGAGCGTGACGACGTGCTGATGCTGCTGGCCGACCAGTGGGAGATGGCACAGGAGAAGTCAGCCTGGTTCAAGGCGCTTGACAAGGTCGGCCTGTTCATTGCCGCCTGGGCCGTCAAGCCCGGCCAGTTGTCGCGCTGGATCGACCAGCGCCTGTCCAGCCGCGGCCTGTCGGCCGACAGCACGGTGTGTCGGTTTCTGGCTGAGCGCCTGGAGGGCAATCTGCTAGCTGCCGCGCAGGAAGTCGACCGTCTGGCATTGCTTTTCCCCGGTGCGCGGCTGACGCTGGCCCAGGTCCGCGAAGCGGTGGCCGACAATGCACGCTTCGATGCTTTCCGCCTGGTCGAGCTGAGCCTGACCGGCCAGGCCGGCGCTGCATTGCGCTGCATTCGTGGATTGCGTGAGACCGACACCGCGGCGGCTGCGGTGATCTGGGCCGTGGGCCGTGAAGTCGAGGTGGCCTGGCAGGTCGCGACCCGGCGTCAGCCGGCGGCGCAGAGCTATCGTGAGCTGCAGGTCTGGCCGTCGCGCCAGGGGCCGATCGAGGCTTGTATTCATCGACTCGGCGCGGCCCGGCTGGAAGCGCTGATTCCGCGTCTGAGCCAGCTCGATCGCTTGTCGAAGGGCCAGGCCGAGGGTGATTTCTGGATCGAGCTGGAGCGCTTGTGCGTTGCATTGGCGCAGACGCCGGAGCGCAGGGCGGCATGAGACGCCACGCGATCGCGATCTTCGGTGGCACCTTCGATCCGGTGCACTACGGTCACCTGCGTGCTGCCGCGGAAGTGTCGGAGCAACTTGGAGTTGATGACTTCCGGCTGCTGCCGGCCGGTCGGCCGCCACATCGGGACGCCACCTGGGCCGCGCCGCGGCACCGCATGGCGATGCTGGAACTGGCGCTGGCGCCGCATGCCGACCTGTCGGTCGACGAACGCGAGATCCAGCGCCGCGGACCGTCCTACATGAGTGACACCCTGGCCGGCCTTCGGGAGCAGGCCGGCGAACTGCCCGTGATGCTGTGCCTGGGACAGGACGCAGCCAACGACCTCGACAAGTGGCACCAATGGCATCGCCTGCTCGATTACGCCCACCTGGTGGTGATGACCCGGCCCGATGCCGAGCCGAAATACTCGGCAACGCTGGCCGGCTACCTCGAGGACCGCTGGGTCGATTCGCCCGAGGGCTTGATGAATACCGCGGCCGGTCGGGTCTGCAATGTCAACGTCTCCCGGCTTGCAATCTCATCGACCGATATCCGCCGCCAACTGGCCGCAGGCCGCAACCCACGCTTCCTGCTGCCATCGACGGTGCTGGCCTACATCCTGAAACACGGACTGTACCGGGACGCGGTCAGCTGAATCCAGGTGTACCCCGCCATGATTCGGGTTCTGGATCAGTGCACGATCTTGCGTTCGCGCGCGCGTATCCGCAGGACCCGGATTCGCGCCCAGGCGCCGCCGAGCAGAAGCAGCAGCAGGGCCAGCAGCGGCAGGCCGATCCGCGGTTGCCGCAACAGCTCGGTAGCGTTGATGGTGCCGGTTTCAAGCAGGGCGTCGAAGCCGGCACCGACCGATGCGTAAATCAGCGTCAGCGGCACCAGCCCCAGCGTGGTAGCAGCCAGGAAGCGGGCCGGCGTGATGCGCAGCATCGCGCCGGCGGCGTTGACCACAAAGTAGGGTGCCACCGGAATGATCCGGAACGCCACCAGGTAGAAGAATGAATCGCGCTCCAGAAACTCCAGCAGGCGCTGACGCTGCCCGCGAACCAATTGCTGACTCAGGCGCTGACCGATCAGAAAGCGCACCGACACGAACGTGATCAGGGCCCCGGTCAGCAGGCCGACCAGCGCAACCATGCTGCCGACCCAGGTGCCGAACAGGTAGCCGGCGACCAGGCACAGCATGGTGGCGGTCGGCAGGGTCAGTGCGGTGCTGATGGCAAAGATCGCGGTCAGCGCCAGCGCGGCCAGCCATGGACGCGCTTCGGTCGCAGCCTCCAGCTGTTCGACCAGCGTAGTCAGTGCGACACCGCCGCTATTCAGCCACCACCAGCTGCCCCATAGACTGGCGCAGATCAGCAAGCCGGTCACGGTCCAGGCCCGCAGCCGAGCCAGGTCCAGGCTGGTGTCGGATTCAGGCATGCGTCGCGGCGCGGATGATCCGATCCAGTCGTTCGAGGTCTTCGATGCTGTTGTACAGCGGTGTCGGACTGATGCGAATGAGGTCCGGCTCGCGCCAGTCGCCGATCACACCTTCGGCCTGCAGGGCTTCGAACAGCGCACGCCCGGCCTCGCGCCCGGCGCGCACCCGCAGCGAGATCTGGCAGCCGCGACGTTGGCGCTGGCGTGGCGTGACGACTGCCAGTGGCTGACCCGGCAGGGCATCGACCTGTTCGATCAGGCGGCCGGCCAGATCGGGCCCGGCATCCTGCAGGCTGTCGATGTCTGCCTCGCGATAGATTTCGAGTGCCCCGACCAGCGCGGCCAGGTTCAGGATTGGGGGGCCGGAGATCTGCCAGCCCTCGGCGCCGCGGATTGGTTCGAAATCCGGGCCCATCAGGAAGCGGGTCGCTTCGTCGTGGCCCCACCAGCCGGCCAGGCGCGGGCCGGCGAATTCGGCATGGCGTTCATGGACGAAGATGCCGGCTACTGCACCTGGGCCGGCATTGAGGTATTTATAGCTGCACCAGGCGGCGAAGTCCACGCCCCAGTCATGCAGTTGCAGCGGTACGTTGCCGATGGCGTGGGCCAGGTCCAGTCCGATCGGCACTCCGTTGCGGCGCGCGGCGGCGGCGATCGCGGCCATGTCGAAGCGCTGGCCGGTGGCGTATTGCACGCCGGGCCAGAGCACCAGCGCCAGTTGCTCGGCGTGGCGCTCGATCGCCTCGACCACGCGGCTATCGTTGATCAGGCCGTCTTCATCGGGGTCCAGCTCGATCAGGTCCGCCTCCGGATCGAGGTCGTGCAGCCGGATCTGTGCGGCGACCGCGTAAACGTCGGAAGGAAACGCGCCACGTTCGATCAGGATCTTGCGCTTGGCGCCATCGGGCCGATAAAAACTGATCATCAGCAGGTGCAGGTTATTGGTCAGAGCGCCCATGGCGCAGACCTCGGCCGGTTTGGCCCCGGCCAGCCGGGCCAGTGTGTCGGTGCATTCGCGGTGCATGGCAAGCCACGCCGGGGCACCCTTGAAATGCCCGTCCACGGCCAGCCGGCCCCAGCGTTCGAGTTCGCGCTCGACGCGCGGCTGCACGGTATCCGGCAACAGCCCCAGCGAGTTGCCGCACAAGTACAGCTTCTTGCCCGGCCCATGGTCGGGAAAGGTGAATCGATCACGAAACGCTCCGGCGCGCATCTGGAATTCCTGCAAGGTCAAGGCCGGAATGGTGCCAGAAGTGGTTCGGTATTTGGTCGCCTGGTCGCTTTTGTCGCGGTGTTGCACATACTCTGATCGCGCGGCTGCCGTATCCTGCCTGCGTGTCATCGTCCGCCGGCACCGTCCTGAACCCTGAAATCTGAACCCTCCCGCCCATGAACGTCACCGAATTCCATTTCGAGTTGCCCACGGAACTGATCGCGCAGGCACCGCTACCCGAGCGCAGCGCCAGCCGCTTGCTGGTGATGGACCGGAACACCGGCACGCTGGCCGACCGGCGCTTTGCCGAGCTCGATCAATTGCTCGAGCCCGGCGACCTGCTGGTGTTCAATGACACCCGCGTGATCCCGGCGCGGCTGCATGCCGAGAAGGCTACCGGCGGGCGGGTCGAGATCCTGATCGAGCGCGTGCTTGAAGACGGTGCGGCGCTGGCCCAGCTGGGTGCCAACCGCAAACCGGCGGCCGGCAGCCTGCTGCGAGAGCGCGAGACCGGTGTCGAAATCGAGGTCGAGGGCCGGGTCGACGAGTTCTGGCGCATCCGCCGGATCGATGGCGGTGACTGGTTCGGGCTGCTCGAGCGCGCCGGCCACATGCCGTTGCCGCCCTACATTGAACGGGCCGACGATGCGGCCGACCGCGAGCGTTACCAGACCACCTATGCGCGGGTCCCGGGTGCGGTCGCGGCGCCGACCGCCGGCCTGCATTTCGATCTGGCCCTGTTCGACCGACTCGACGCGCGCGGTGTGCGCCGTGCCTTCTGCACATTGCACGTCGGCGCAGGCACCTTTCAGCCAGTCCGGGTTGATCGAGTCGAGCAGCACCGGATGCATCCGGAATGGTTGCAGGTCGGCGCGGAACTGGTCGAGGCCGTGGCCGCGACTCGGGCCCGCGGCGGGCGCGTGGTGGCGGTCGGAACCACCTCGGTGCGGGCGCTGGAGTCCGCCGCGGCGGCTGGAAACGGAGAACTGGCGCCATTTGCCGGAGACAGCCGTCTGTTCATCTACCCTGGCTACGAGTTCCGGGTCGTCAATGGTCTGGTCACCAACTTCCACCTGCCGGGCTCGACCCTGATGATGCTGGTGTCGGCATTTTCCAGCCGCAACCGTATCCTCGCGGCCTACCGCCATGCGGTCGAGCAGCGCTACCGCTTCTTCAGCTATGGCGATGCGATGGTGATGCTCTAACCTGCTTCGTGCTCGGCCCGCAGCGCGGGTTTCAGATCCATGTTTCCTGCCTCAGGACGGAAACCAGCGCGACTCGTGATGCATTCGGTGAACGGTCACTAAGTGTGGTTCCTGAAACCTGATACTGCCTCCCTGCGGCACTCCAGTCGGCGAAAGGTCAAATAGCCCCTGCCGCCTTTTCGTGAAACTTGAAACATGAAGGCTGAATCTGCCGAATACAGGAAATCAACCCCGACTGAAGGTACCCTTGAAAACTCAATCCTGAAGGCTCTCTCATAGCTTCGAATAATTCGGCCCCGAGCCGCCTTCCGGCGTGACCCAGGTGATGATCTGGTAGGGGTCGGCGATATCGCAGGTCTTGCAGTGGACGCAGTTGGCGGCGTTGATCTGGATTCGCTTGCCGTTTTCGTCCTCGATCCGCTCGTAGACGCCGGCCGGGCAGAACCGGATGCAGGGGTTGCCGTACTCGCTTTCGCATTTGCTGAAGCACACGTCCGGCTCGACGATCTTGAGGTGGACCGGCTGGTCCTCGTCGTGCACGGTCGAGGCGAAGTAGACCGAGGCCAGGCGGTCTCTGGGCGGCAGTTCGCGCTTGACCCAGTCGAACTCCAAACCGGCCTGGTCGAGCCGGCGGTACTGGTCGTGATCTGCCTGGTTGCGCAGCGTGCGCGGTAGCTTGCCGGCGGTTGCGGTCTCGATTGCTGCGGTGGCCAGGCCCCGGATCAGGCCGTTGTGGAAGCCGGGCCGGATATTGCGTACCTTGTGCAGCTCGGTGACGATGTCCGAGCCGCGCAGACGGGCATCGAAGCCTTCGGCCGAGCGTTTCTCGACCAGGTGTTCGGCGGCCAGCATGCCCGACTTCAGCGCCTGGTGGACGCCCTTGATCTTCGGCACGTTGAGCAGCCCGGCCGAGTCGCCGATCAGGATTGCGCCGGGCATCTCGACCTTCGGCAGCGACTGATAGCCACCCTCGGCCAGGGCGCGCGCGCCGGCGGCCAGGATCTCGCCGCCGTCGAGCAGTTCGCGCATCATCGGGTGGTGCTTGAACTGCTGGAAGGCCTCGAACGGCATGAAGTTCGGGTCCTGGTAGTCGAGACCGCAGACGAAGCCGACCGCGAGCCGGTTGTTGTCGAGGTGGTAAACGAAGCTGCCGCCGTAGATCTGCGGTGGTAACGGCCAGCCGATGCTATGCGTGATCCGGCCCGCTTCGACCCGGCCCTCGGGCAACTGCCACAGCTCCTTCATGCCGATGCCGTAGGTCTGTGGGTCGCTGTCGGCATCGAGCCGATACTTTGCGATTGCGCGCTTGCTCAGGCTGCCGCGGCAGCCTTCGGCGAGCACGGTGATGCCGGCGCGGATCTCGATCCCCTGAACATAGCCGCTCTTCTCCGAGCCATCGCGGGCAATGCCCATGTCACCGATGATCACGCCGCGGACGGCATCGTTGTCGTCGTAGCTCAGATCAGCGGCAGCAAAGCCCGGAAACAGATCCACCCCCAGCGCCTCGGCCTTCGGCGCCAGCCAGGCGCACATCGCGCCCAGTGAAACGATGAAGTTGCCGTGGTTGTTCTGCTGCGGTGGGGTCGGCATCCTGCGCTTGCCAGTCTTGCTCAGCCAGACCAGTTCGTCGCGTCCCGCCGGCACGCAGATCGGCGGCGGGTCGTCGCGCCAGCCTTCGACCAGTGCATTGAGCGGTTCCGGTTCGATCACCGCCCCGGACAGGATATGGCCGCCGATCTCGGCGGCCTTCTCGATCACGCAGACGTTGCGTTCGGAATCGAGTTGCTTGATGCGCATCGCGCAGGCCAGGCCGGCCGGCCCGGCGCCGACGACGATCACGTCGTATTCCATGATTTCGCGCTCGGACATCGATCTTGCCTCGTTGCGGTTGGGGGCTGCGGCTGTCTGCAGTCAAGTCAATGGTACGGGCTAATGGTAAATGGCGCGCGGCGATTGGTGGGCCGGGTGGCCGATGCGCGGCACCGGGGCGGGATCAGCCGGGTCGGCGCGCGATCACCTGATCCATCAGCACAACGTAGCGGCGCCCGATTTCGCGCCAGTCCAGCGCTTCGACCCAGCGTCGGGCGCGCTCGGCCTGGCCGCGGCGTCGCTGCGGGTCCTGCAGCAGGGCTGCGATCTGCGCCACCATCTCGGCCGGATCGTCGGCGACCAGGATCTCGGCGCCATGCTCGACCGGAATACCCTCCATGCCCTTGGCAGTGCTGACCACCGCGACCCGAGCGGCGAAGTCGTCGAGGATCTTCATCCGCGTGCCGCCGCCCGAGCGCAGCGGGATCACGGCCAGGTCGCCACCGGCGAGGTGGCCTGCCAGATCGTCGACCGCGCCGGTGAAGGTCACGCCGGGAAGTTCGAACTCCGGTGGTTCGGGTCCGATTGCGACTACCGAGGCCGGGTGCCCGGCGACGGCCAGCGCCGGCAGGATGCGAGCTGAAAGTTCCTCCACCGCCTCGAGATTGGGCGGATAGGAATAGATGCCGTGATAGACCAGCACGGCATGCTCGGACGGCAGTCGGTAGCGGGTCCGCAGGTCCAGCGCGGGGCTTGCATCGAAGCGCTGCAGATCGACGCCATGTGGAATCGTGTGCAACCGCGACTGTGCAACGCCGGCGGCGAGCAAGTGCTCGCGGTCGGCATCGGAGACGGTGATGACCCGATCGCAGGCACCGGCCAGATCGACCTCGAGTGTTTTCAACCAGCTGCGGGCTGCGGCATCGAGCTCGCCATACTGGTCGGCGAGGCGTCGGAATTCAACATTGTGTTCGACCATCAGGCTTGCGGTGCCGAACAGCCGCGCGGCCCAGACCGCGGGATGGGCAAAGGCGGCGAATTCGCCGCTGACGACTTCGACCGGATGGCGTGACAGCAGCCACATCAACCGCAGATGCATGCCGCGATCGACCAGTGGCAAATACAGGAAGGCCTCGTTCTTCGGCAGGCCACGTGCGACCAGGCGTACCCGGTTGAAGGCGCGTGGCCAGCCGATCAGGCGCATCCAGCGTGGCAACGGCAGCCAATCGCGCACGCCGGCCCGGTAGCGCCAGTAGCCGTCTCTGCGTTCGGTCAGGATCAGCACTTCGTCGACCTGGAATGAAAGCGCCCACGCGGTGCGTTCGATCTTGACCGCCGCGCCATGCCGGGTCGG
>Ga0210039_1001978_pt1 | contig 17843 bp, 26 predicted proteins | sample CryGeyCG2114_250_3_FD_185460 | JGI IMG/M metagenome (GOLD analysis project Ga0210039, IMG submission 185460) | Groundwater microbial communities from aquifer - Crystal Geyser CG17_big_fil_post_rev_8/21/14_2.50 (SPAdes) (version 2) | ecosystem: Environmental > Aquatic > Deep subsurface >...
GCACTTCTCGCCGAGTGCGACGAAGACTGGATGACAGGCAAAATCTATCTCAACTTGAAAGACTGATCTCATCATCCCAATGGAATCGCCTGCAAACTTTTACAGAAAAGATGTTGCACAATCATTGAATTTACTCATGAGTGAACCTCGATAGTCATGCGGTATGCATCATCGCGCCGGCACCTAGCCATCCATTTGCCCTCCAGTCAGCCCCATTCGAGGTTCGGCAACTGGGAAAAGGCTCGGCGCACACCCTCGTTCCAGCTCTGCCGCAAGGTGCGAAGGTAGGGGTCACGTTCGTCGAAACGGCGACTGTGGCTCAGGCGCAAGTTATTCCGTTCATAACAGGCCAGATCGATCGGCAAGCCGACGGTCAGGTTGGAACGCATAGTCGAATCGAACGAAACCAGCACACACTTGATGGCGTCATCCATGCTGGTGTTGGCGGCGATCACGCGATCGATGATGGGCTTGCCGTATTTCACTTCACCAATCTGGAAGTACGGCGTTTCATAGGTGGCCTCAATGAAATTGCCTTCGGCATAGACCATGAATAGGCGCTGATCTTCTCCGGCGATCTGTCCGCCAACGATGAAACTGGCGCCGGAGTCGACACCGTTTTCCATCAGGAACGGCCCGTCGCGATGCCGCACTTCGCGTAAGGAACGACCGACCAGCTCGGCAACATCGTATATCGACTGGGTATTCATCAGATGCGATTCGGTATTGCGCCGGATGGCCTGCTCCAGATGGTTGATGGTGGCCTGCGTCACAGCCAGGTTTCCGGAATTGACCATCATTAGTACGCGATCGCCTTGCTGCTCGAAGATTTTCATCTTTCGGAAGGTGGATATATTGTCCACACCGGCATTGGTGCGCGAATCCGAGGCAAACACGAGACCAGCATCGATCATGGTGGCAACGCAATAGGTCATGGGAAAGCCCTTGAGTTGAGGGAGTGAGGAACCTTAATTGAACAGGCTACGCAGGACAAGTGTAGGGCGAAGAACGAGGGGGGCATTCGTCGGTGGACCAGAAATAGGTGGTGTTGATTAAATCTCCCAGATCATAAATGCGGGCGAGAAATTCGGTCAGATACTCATGCAAGCCCTGGGTAAAAATTTCATCGACGCTGCCGAAATGCAATTCGCCCTGAAAACGTCCGCAACGGCGCACAAGCTCGCCCGATCTTGGCCCGTTGATTTCCTGCGTCAGGCGGTTTACTTCCTGGATACAGGCTGCCAGCGAACGCGGCATGTCGGCGCGGAGGATCAGCAGCTCGGCGACTCGCTTGGGTGTAATTAGATCGCGATAAGTCTTGCGATAGGACTCGAAGGCCGAGACCGAGCGTAGCAGCGCACCCCACTGGTAATAATCAGCCGCGCCGCCGATTTCCGCCAAACTGGGTAGCAGGATGTGGTACTTCACATCGAGAATGCGCGCGGTATTGTCGGCGCGTTCGAGGAACGTGCCGAGCCGCAGGAAGCGAAAGGAATCATCCTGCAACAGGGTGCCGTAGGTGATGCCGCGCGACAGATGCGAGCGTTACTTGACCCAGTCGAAAAAACGCGAGACGCCGTCTTCGGGGATGCCGCGCACCTGCATTTCACGCATCTCCAGCCAGGTGTGATTGAGCGCCTCCCACATTTCCGAAGTGATCGCCCCGCGCACCGCGCGGGCGTTCTCGCGCGCGTTGCAGAGGCTGCTGAAAATGCTGCCGGGATTCTCTTCGTCGAGTGCCATGAATTGCATCACGGTGACGGCGTTGGCCTCCGTATCCTGTGCCGCGAACTCGTTGTGCAGACCGCTGATCGACAGCATCGCCTGCCATTCCTGGAACGATCCAGAGGTGGCGTGCTTGAGCAGGGACATACGGTAGGCGACATCCAGCATGCGTGCCGCATTCTCGGCGCGCTCCATGCTGCGCGCCATCCAGAACAGGTGATTGGCGGTCGATGACAACATATTATTTCTCCAATACCCAGGTATCCTTGGTACCGCCGCCCTGGGATGAATTGACCACCAGCGAACCCTCCTTGATTGCAACCCGGGTCAAGCCACCGGGCACCATGGTGACGTCTTTTCCAGAGAGAACGAAGGGCCGCAAATCGATGTGGCGCGGCGCAATCCCGGATTCGACGAAGGTCGGACAGGTCGACAACGCAAGCGTCGGCTGGGCGATATAGCTGTGTGGCGCGGCGACGATTTTTTCGCGGAACACGCGCAGCTCTTCCTTGCTCGCCGCCGGCCCCACCAGCATGCCGTAGCCGCCCGAACCATGCACCTCCTTGACCACCAGTTCCGCCAGATGATCGAGCACATACTTCAAATCCTCGGTCTTGCCCAGCTCCCAGGTGGGCACATTGGGCAGGATCGGTTCCTCGCCACAATAGAAACGGATCATCTCCGGCACGTGGATGTACATCGCCTTGTCGTCGGCAATGCCGGTTCCCACCGCATTGGCCAGCGTCACGCGGCCGGCCCGGTAGGCCGAGAATAGGCCGGGCACGCCCAGCACGGAATCCTTGCGGAACGCCAACGGATCGAGAAAGTCGTCGTCGATGCGGCGGTAGATCACATCCACCCGCTGCGGGCCGTGCGTGGTGCGCATGAATACCGTGTCGTCGCGTACGAACAGATCGTTGCCCTCGACCAGTTCGATGCCCATTTGCTGGGCCAGAAAGGCATGTTCGAAATAGGCGCTGTTGAACTGGCCGGGCGTCAGCAGCACCACATTGGGCTCGTTGCCGCCATCGGGCGCTACCGAGCGGAGGTTGTCGAGCAGCAGGTCGGGATAATGTTCGACCGGCGCGATGGCCTGGCGCGCAAATAGCTCGGGAAACAGGCGCATCATCATCTTGCGGTTTTCGAGCATGTAGGACACGCCCGACGGGGTGCGCAGATTGTCTTCGAGGACGTAGTACTCGCCTTCCTTGTCACCATGATCGGCACGCACCAGGTCGATCCCGGCAATGTGCGCGTAGATGTTGCCCGGCACATCGACCCCGGCCATTTCCTTGCGGTACTGCGAATTGCCCAGCACCTGCCGCGCCGGAATGCACCCGGCCTTGATGATTTCCTGATCGTGATACACGTCGTACAGAAAGGCATTCAGTGCCCTGGCCCGCTGCCGCAAGCCATCCTCCATACGCCGCCACTCGTGGGCCGGGATGATGCGCGGTACGATATCGAAGGGGATCAGGCGCTCCTTACCCGCCTCCTCACCATACACGGCAAAGGTGATGCCGACACGGTGAAAAGCCAGATCGGCCTCCTCGCGCTTACGCGCAATCACCTCGGCCGGCGTCGCTTCAATCCATTGGGCGAAACTTTGATAACCAGGACGCACCAGACCCGTCGGATCGCGCATTTCGTCAAAAGGTATTCGCTTCATTGGAGTGGTTGTGGCATGAGTTGTTATTCTTAAAGCAGGATTTATGCCAGCATCATATTAATGGCCACCTTTCCGGAGTGCCCTTATTTTTATTCCCCTAATATCGGTCATTCCAGCGCTGGATTGATCGAAGGAGATATGGAGCCGGCACGAGGACCGGACTATCGGTGCGGATCGTTCTGGGCCTCGGTCAGGGCCGAGGTAACAGAAAATCCAAACTCGTGATTTGGCATGGTGAAGCGGTATCCTCCGAACCGATCGGCTGCATTGTGAGGCTGGTATGCCCTCTTATAGTGCATGACCCGCCCTTCATTCATTCCCCAGGATGCAGACGAAAACAAATCATTCGAGTGTTCTTCCAGCCCAGGTGCCGATAAAAACCCTGAGCGACTTCGTTCTCGCGATCGACGAGTAATTGCAGGCGGGAGATGCCGCGACGTTTCGCCCACGCAGTAACGGCATCCAACAGCATGCGGCCGATGCTCTGAGCGCGCAGTTCCGGGCTGACCACCACGTCTTCCACCCAGGCTACCGGCCCGCCTTCGGCCGTGGAAATAATGATCTGTGCGGAACACATACCGACCAGACGGTCTCCCAGTTCGGCTACCCAGAGCGCGGCGGCATCTTCACGCGCGCGCAGCAGGTCGATGCCACGATGCACCTTGGCGGCATCGAACGGATAGTCCGGTTCCAGCGCAAACAAACGCGCTATGAGCTGGGTCATTGCTTCCATATCGGATTCGGTTGCGGCGCGGATGCGCGCTAGTTGTTTCATTGTTGCCGCCGCTTCAGCCCATCAGTATGGCGAAGGTCTGGCGCAATCACACCAGCTCGGCCGGCGCGCTGGCACATGTTTCGGTAATGGCGATGAACTAACCGTCCAGATTCTCGGCTGCGTCGTCGTCATACCGCCGCCAGCCATCGCGCTTCCGCCTTGACCACGCCATCGCGGCCCCAGACGATGACTGCCTCGACAAACCAGCGTGGCTTGCGCGGGTGCAACACCAGCAGGTCGAACTCGCCGTAATAGCTACCGTCGCTGTTGATGGTCAGGCTACCGCATTTCTGTGCCCGCGCATCGCGCCAGACACCTTCATAGCCGGGCTGGCCGTTGGACGGGTCAATGATGCGGGTGAATACGGCCTCTTCCAGGCGGATTGCAGGCGCTTTGTCCTTGGCATAGCGCCATGCCTCCTGGCCGAGCACGGTGCACAGCTTGATGCCGAGTTCGACCAGTTCATCGGGCAGGGTGGTATCGGCCATATCGATTTACCAGAGATCGGCCGGCGCCTTCAGACGGTCTACCGGCTGGCCGCCCAGCAGGTGTTCGTCGAAGATGGCGCTGACGTCTTCCTTCTTCACCCCACCGTACAGGATACCTTCCGGGTAAACCAGGACGTTGGGGCCAGTACCGCACGGGCCAAGGCAGCCGGTGGTGGTGATGGCAACCTGGTCGAAGCACTGGCGCTGCTGGAACTGGAACAGGAATTCGTCGAGTACTTCGCGGCAGCCTTTTTCCGCGCAGGAACCGCGTGGATGGCCGGGGAGACGGGTCTGCGAACAGATAAATACGTGTTTGGTGGGACGAGGCATTTTGAATATCGAATTGTGATGGGTGAATTGGGGCTTTACGCGGCTATGGGTAGGGCTTCATGGGTGTGGCAGCCCTTCGGGCAGACGCGGGCGCAGGAGCCGCAGCCGATGCAGTCGAACAGGTTCTTCAGCGACATCACGCTCATCTGGTCCTCGTCGAGGTCTTCGTCCAACTCGTCCTCATCGCGCTCGACCAGCTCGAACACGTCGCGCGGGCAGACCTTGTAGCAGCGGCCGCAGCCGATGCAGGTCTTCTGGTCGAGGGCGACAACAAAGGTGGGGGTGTAGGGCGTACCGCCCCGGGTGAGTGCGCTATAGGGGGCCATAATCAGCCTTTCTGCGCGGACGCCAGGCGGGCGTTGGCGTCGGCCCAGGCCTGGCAGGCATCGTAGGTGGATTGGGCGATGTCAGGAATTTCCAGATAGCCGGCCGGTAGCCGCTCTTCCACAAGATCATGCAATTGCGAGGCCCACTCGCTGGAAATGCGTTTAAGTTTCTTGACCTCGCGGTCGAGTTCTTTCAGTTCTTCGTCGGTCATTAGCTTCTCCATGTGGGGCCAGGTTAAGCCTGCCTGATGGTGGATTCGAGCCCGTCCTACAGCCCGGCTACTTCTGGGTATTTGCCGATGATTTCCAGCGCCACGGATAGGTATTTGTCGGCATCGTCTTTCATCTTCGAGTAGCTGTCATAACCGTAGCGGTGGATGTCGCGCACGGTGCGATCCATCACCACCAGCCGGCCGACGGTGATTAAGGCGCGACCGAAGCCTTCGTGGCTGAGGTTGAGCATCGTTACGGCCATCAGGCCGCATTCCTTCTCGATCAACGCCGCAATACCGTTGTAGAAGGCCTTTACCCGTGACAGAATTTCCTCATCCGGGTCGCCAATGACCGGTATCTGGCGGCGCTGTTCCTTGGTGACGATGTAGGGTGCCAGGATACGTTCCACGCTCCAGCCGTCGTAGCTGCCGTAGCTGTCGATGGCGCGCATCTGCTTGACCATTTCCTTGATGAAATCGGTCTCCATGATAGGGTCACGTTCAAGGGTTTCGGTCATGGGGTTCTCCTAGTGAGGGATGGGGAAATGAGCGGTGGCAATGGTGCATGTCTGAATCTGCGGTGCCGGCGCCAGCGCGCGTGCGCCGAGAAGACCGGCAATAAGCCCGAAAATAGCGGCCAGCGCGGCGGCCAGGTCTCCGAGTGCGAATGCGTCGGCCAGGATGGCGGCAACAACGGCGAACACGGCGGGCAGCAGGTAGGCGAACAAGCCGGCGCGCAGCAGTTCGCTTTCGTCCACGCGGACCAGTAGCTCGTCGCCGACTTGGGCATCCGGCTGTTGCAGTGGCAGGTCAGGGCGGCGGTGGGAAAGGAATTTTCCTAGCCCGGAAATGCCGCAGGTGGATTGCGACCGGCACGCGGAGCAGCCGGATTCCTGGCTGGCCGCCACCCAGGCCGTGCCATTGCTGGCGGATACGACGCGGACGCGGGTTTCGATCATTCCGACCATCCTTCCGCTGCCATGGCGACGAAACGGTCGGCCGCCTTGTTCTGCAAACGCTTGGCCAGCCAGGTTGGCGGCTCGTTTTTTAAACCTTGATTGAGGCCGCACAGCAGTTCATCCACCGGCGTACCCTCCTCAACCTTCATCGGCTGGATACCGGCGGCCAGTAACTGCTTGATCGCTGAAGCGCCAACGGCGTTGCAGTACACTGCGGCGCAACCTTCGAGCAGTTCGATCTTGCCGGCCAGCTTGTCTTCGTGGCCATCCAGCGCGGCATCAGCGTCGTGGAACTCGGCAACTTCCACCAGGCTCGCGGTATCTTCCGCCAGGCGGTAGATGCAAAAGGCTTCGGCCGCGCCGAAATGCTGATCGACGACGCGGCGGTCGGAACTGGCGAAAGCGATCTTCACCGTCATAGCTGGTGCCTTTTCAGTGGAGTGGACGAGTTTCAGGTGTCGCATGAGCGAGCTCCCCAGGGTGGCTCGCATAAATGGAACGGTACACCGGCACTTCGTGATGACCGTATTCCACCAGCAGGTTGGCGAGGTCGAACAGGGCCTGGCGAGTGCCACGATAACCCACCCATAACTTCTGGTAGCCGCCGATCAGATCGTATTGCGGGAAACCGGCGCGCAGCAAAGGCACGCCCAGGCGCTGCGCGGTCCCGGTGGCATGAGAATTGGAAATCATCAGATCGACGCCGTGCTCACGCGCGGCCAGTTCCAGGTCTTCCAGGTCGCCCAGCTTGACCTGCGCGGAGGGCATCTTTTCAAGAATGGACGCTTTTGCGGGTGAAACGGCGGCAGTGACTTCGCAGCCCATGCCAGTGACCCATTGCGTCAGCGCATAAAGCAGGTCGGGATCGGCAGCGATGGCGACGCGGGCAAAGCCGAGCATGAAATGGGTGTCTACCATCGCGTCCTGCAACTGCGCGCGCTGGCGTTCGATCTTTTCCGGCACCGGTTGGCCGCTGATTCCGGCCAGGGCCACGATGAAGGCATCCATCGCCTCCAGGCCCATCAGCGTATCAAAGCGGAAATCAGGCACGCCGGTTCGGGTCTTCAGCAGGTCGGCGGCAGGGTTGAGCGAGGCGCCGATGACCAGCGTCGCGGCGGCTTCGCCCAGTGTCTTGATTTCCGAAACCGAGGTACCGCCCACAGTCAGCGGACTGAATTCCTGATCGGTCAAATGGCCGTCGAGCGAATCCGACAAGTCTGGCAACAGCACCGGACGCAGGCCGAACAGCTCGATCAATCCCTTGATATGTTCCAGATCGCCCGGCGTCAGTAGCGAGCCGGCCAGCACGTTGACCTGTTTTGTGGGGGCGTCCTTGACCGCGACAGGGCCAGTGGCATTCGCGGCCAAGGCCACTCCCATAGGCACCAGCACATTGATCATCGCCTTCACCGCCAGCGCATAGCCGGACTCCAGGCAGCCGGTGAAATCCGGCGTATTCACCGCCACCACCGGAATGCCGTCGAACTCGGGATATTGGGCACGGAACTGGCTCACCAGGCCGTGAATATCGGCGCCCTGGGTTTCCGACAGCCCAGTGGTCGGCAGGCCGATCAACGCCGGCTGGTTCTTCTCGGCGATGGTTGCAAGACCCTGGATCATGTTGTCGTCGGCGTTCATTACCGTGGCAACCTGATCCATCGCCGTGGTCTGCAAGGGAATCGGCTCTCGAAAATGGCGCACCAGGAACACCTTGCCGAACGCAGTGCAGCCCTGCGAGCCATGCAGCATCGGAACCGCCCGGTCAATGCCCAGGAAGGCCAGCGACGCGCCCACCGGTTGGCTGACTTTCAGCGGACTGACGGCAAGCGCCTTGTTGCGTTTAATGATCTCGGCCATGAGCGTGGTTGCTGTGACAGTGAGTGTTATCAAGACTTGAGCAATCGGCGTGCCAGATTTAAATTGCAATTTATCAATGGCTTAGGCTTTCCTTATGATGTCGCAAAGCTGACAATCCAGACCCTGGATGAGCAGCCGCGACAAACGTGATTCAAGCCGCCGCCACCCCCGCCCCCAGCACTCGCTGCCACGGCGCTGGTTTACGCACCGCTTCCCATACCGGGCTCTGTAGTGTCAGCGCTAGTTGCCGGGCCAGTTCCAGCATCCCCGTGTAGCCCCCGTAGCCGAATTCACGTTCTTGGTTGATGTCGAGGAAGGGGATGCGCGCCTTCAGCGCGGTGTACATGTTGCGGCCACCGGCGATAAGGATGTCGGCCCGGTATTCCTTGACCACCCCGAGCAGCGCTTTCGGGCTGCCGTCGGTGATCATCTTGGCCTTCTCGCCCATGATTTCGCGGATGCGCGCCTTATCTTCCTCGGTCGACTTGTTGGTGCCGGTGGCGACCACGTCCATGCCCAGGTCCTGAAGCGCGGAAACGATGGACCAGGATTTGACGCCGCCGGTGTAGAGCAGCACGTGCTTGCCGCGCAGGCGCTCGCGCCAGGGCTCCAGGGCGGTGTCGATCTTCGCTTCTTCGCGCGCGATCAAAGCTTCAGTGCGTTGACTGAGTGATGCATCGCCGATCAGGCGGGCGAATTCGCGCAAGGCTTGTGAGGTGTCGGTGACGCCGTAGAAGCTGCCTTCGAAGTAGGGAACCCGGTACTGGCTCTCCAGTTTCCGCGCGACGTTGAGCAGGGCCTTGGCGCATACCACCATGCTCACTTCGGCGCGGTGCATGGTCTGCACCTCGCGGAAGCGAGCGTCGCCGGACAACGAACCGAGGATGCGCAGACCGAGTTCGTCGAACAGCGGCAATACATGCCAGAACTCGCCGGCGATGTTGTATTCGCCGATCAGGTTGACGTCGTGCACCGTGATGCCGGGACGTTGCGCTTCCGGCAACACCGGGTCGGGTTCGCGGGTGCCGATGACATACTTGAACATGGCCTCGCCGGCGATGCGGTTGCCCAGGTTCTTGGTGCCGTAAAAACCGGCGCAGTCCACCGGCACCACCGGCGTGCCCCAGCGTTCGGCGGCGGCCTTGCACACCGATGCTACATCGTCGCCGGTCAGTGCCGGCACGCAGGTGTTGTAGACAAACACGGCGGCGGGGGCATGGCTGTCGATGGCCTGCTTGATCGCGTGGAACAGGCGCTTCTCGCCGCGGCCCATGATCACGTCTTGCTCGGTCAGGTCGGTGGTCATACCGATCTTGTACAGGGCCGGCCCGGATGAGCGGGTGCCACGGTTGTCCCAGGAGGAACCGGAGCAGGCGATCGGGCCATGCACGATGTGGGCGACATCGGCGATGGGCAGCAGGGCGATCTGGGCGCCGTCGAAGGCGCAGCCGCCGGCTGTGGCGCCGGGCTTGGGCCGGGCGCAGCCGGATTTCGATTTGGCGTTGTGGGCGCAGGCCGGTTCGTTGAGTAGTTCGGCAATTTGTTTGGCTTGCATGGCGCGGCTTCCGGTTGGCGGTAATGCAGGCGTTGCAAGTGCTGTGCCAGCGTTAAGCGATTGTTTTTATTGGGCGCCATGACCGCCTTGTCGCAAATCTGACGGACGGATGTCGTATCCGCGATGAACCGAGATTGTTCATTAGGCGGTAGGGTGCGCCGTGCGCACCGATTTACGAATAAGGGTGCGCACGGCGCACCCTACGAATCAAATCGCGAGTAGATGATTTCGATTGAAGCTGATGTTTGGCGTAGGGGCGTTCAGACCAAATAGGGGTTCCGCCGCCAGCCATACAACAGCGCGGTTTCCACGTCACCCAGGTAGCTGTAGCCAAATTCGATGTCCTGCAACACCGCGAAAGCCATCTCGCGCGGGGTCAGCCCGCCGGCGACCAGGTGGAAGTACCAAGCGCCGGGATATCCTGCGGCACGGTCGAAGGCCTGCAATTGGCGGGCGGCGTCGAGACCGCGCAACGCGGTGTCCCAGTGGAACGATTTGAGTTCGCGCGCATGCCGGGAAACCGGTGTCGCGGACAGCACCACGTTGTTGTAGCGGTCGCGATGCTCACGCAGGGCGACGATCCAGTGCTCGCTGAAATGCGTACCCGACCGGCTGGCGGCCCACTCCCGCATGAAGCGGATGAGCGCTGGCACGCTACTGGTTGAGCTGTGCGGGCGGTCTGTCACCTGGAGCATGTCGGTGAGGCGGCGGAAATGGTAATAGGGCGCGCCCACCGCTTGTGCTGGCACACAGGCGGGTTTAGAGGGCTCGGCCAGTTCCTGTGCGTCGTTTGGGGGCGCGGCAAAATTCCAGAGGCGGCGGTCGAGCACTTCCTGCATTTCTTCCACTTCCATTTGCAGGAACTGTGCCGGGGCGGCGCCGTAGGCAGCGACGAAGTAGTGGGTACGGCCGTTATGGCGGGTGGCGGTGAGGTCGGCATGGCGATTCATGAATTCACCCAAGTCGTCGCCGCATGCGGCCAGCTCCCGCGCTACCCAGTCTTCCAGCTTGTCGGCCACCCGTTCACCGTCATCGCGGATAAGGCCGCCGCTGCGATACCAGCCGCCGCGGGTCAGCGCGAAACGGCATGGGCATTCCGGGATCAGACGGGCGGTGATGGCCAGCAGGCTAGCGTGGTGTGGGCGCGGCGTGCTGGCCTCGATCTCGGCGATCAGCCGTTGCACGGTGGATTCGTCGGGGACACAGCTATTCATGGCGATTCCTCTTGTTTCAAAAATTCTTCCAGGCGACCACGCACCAGCGCCTGCACATCCGCTTCAGGGTCATCCACCAGATCCGCGATGGCTTCCAGCGGCGCGCGGCGCGCCGCTTCCAGGCGCACCAGCCAGTCCGGATCAGTTAGCAGCACGGCGGCATCCTCCGGAAACAGACGCGAGGCGACGATGCGCCGCACCTCGGCTTCTGCGTCGGTGGCCATCCGTTTCAGCGCGAAGGCCGGCAGGCGGCGCGCCACCGCTTTGCGCACTTCACGGTCGGGATCCTCGACCATGCGCGGCAGGCGGCCGTGCGGCAGACGTTCCGCAACATGCTGGCGAACCCGGTAATCCGGGTCGCCCATCATTTTTTCGAGTTGCTCGACGGGCAGGCGCGCAGCGACGGTGATACGCACTTCGCGGTCCGGGTCATGGCGCAGCACGGCAAGGCCGTCGGCTGGCAGGCGAATCGCCACCGCGCGCCGCACTACTTCGTCGGGGTCATGCGCCAGCGCGGAGACGCGCTCCAGCGGTACATAACGAACCGCGATCGCGCGCCGCTCCCAGAAGGCATCACTCAGGCAGGCCCCTGCGTACTCGGGATTGCGCCGCAGGAAGCGGTCGATCTGGCGTCCGCTATGTGCGGCCAGACAAGTATTGCCCGGCACGCAACGCGCCGCCGCCAGCACGGTGTCGCGGTGCGGGCAGGTGCTGCAATCGGGCGGCGCGGCGTCGAGTTCGACCAGATGCAGATTGAGGCGGCGGCCCTGCTCAGGCATGACTCGACACCTCGTCTATGTTGGGCAAACCGGGATTGACGTTTCCCGGATTCCACTTCTTTTCCCCGGCAAGGGGGACGCCGGATTCGTAAGCGCTACGCGCCAACGACTCCGTTGCATCCGGGCTACCCATCAAGGTTCGGCGTGGGATCAAGTTCTGCATGGCTCCTGTTCCGTGTGGCCGGGGGAGGCCCGGCGTGATCCTGCTTCGATACAGCAACCGCCGTGCCACCCATGAACGGCGATAACGCATTGATTTGTTGGAAGCTAACGGAAGTCGATGAGAGGTTCTTACAAGGCGGCGCGGGTTTTTGTCGCAATCACGACAAACGCATCAGCCGATCAACGCTACCGCCTTGATCTGGGCATAGATGATCGAGCCCGGCGTCAGGCCCAGGTCATGCGCCGAACGCCGGGTCAGGCGGGCCACCAGCGCCGCGCCGCCGACATTGATTCGTACCAGCGCCAGCGCCGGATGCGTGTCGTCGGCCAGTTCCGCCACGACGCCGGGCAGGATGTTCTGAATGCTGGTGCCGCTGTGGCGGGTCAGCGCCAGGCTGACGTCGCGCGCGAGGATACGCACGCGGACGCGATGGCCGATTGCGTGACCGCCATCGCGCACCCAGACGCTGGCATCGGCATTGCTGGCAAACGCCGCCCGCGCCAACTGCCATTGCGTATCTCGTTCCTCTACGACTGCATCGAGCACCACACCGGCATCCTCCCCCAGCCGGATCGGCAGATCGAGCCGCGCCAGGGTTTCGACCAGCGGCCCGCTGGCGACGGAGCGGCCCGCTTGCATGACCACGATATGGTCGGCCAGTCGCGCTACTTCGTCCGGGCTGTGGCTGACGTAGAGGATGGGGATTTCCAGCTCGTCGTGCAGACGTTCCAGATAGGGCAGGATTTCCTGCTTACGCGCCAGGTCGAGCGCGGCCAGCGGTTCGTCCATCAGCAACAGGCGGGGCTTGACCGCCAGGGCGCGGGCGATGGCGACGCGCTGACGCTCGCCGCCTGAGAGTTGATCCGGGCGGCGCTCCAGCAGCGCGCCGATGCCGAGCAGTTCGATGACATGGTCGAGGGCGGCGCGGCCCATCACCCCTTTGGCGCGTTTTCTACCGTATTCCAGATTGCCGCGCGCGGAGAGATGCTGGAACAAGCTGGCTTCCTGGAACACATAACCGAGCGGCCGTTGATGCGTCGGCAGGAAACGGTCGGCGTCCTGCCAGACCTCGCCGTCGATGGCCACATACCCGCCGGGCGCACGTTCCAACCCTGCGATGCAGCGCAACAGCGTGGTCTTGCCGGAACCGGAGTGGCCGAACAACGCGGTGACGCCGCGAGCTGGCAGGTCGAGATCGACATCAAGCGAAAAGCCGGGCCAGTCGAGTTTGAAACGGGCGTGGATGTGGCTCATTTCCGCCTCCCGGTCGGGTTCAGCGTGTACAGCGCCAGCAGTACCAGGAAGGAGAAGATCACCATCGCTGCCGCGAGCCAGTGGGCCTCGGCGTATTCCAACGCTTCGACGTGGTCGTAGATCTGCACCGAAACGACGCGGGTAACGCCGGGGATGTTGCCGCCGATCATCAACACCACGCCGAACTCGCCGACGGTATGGGCGAAGCCAAGAATGCCGGCTGTGAGAAAACCAGGCCGGGCCTGCGGCAAGACCACGCTCCAGAAGCAGTCCCAAGGACTGGCGCGTAATGTGGCGGCGACCTCCAACGGGCGCTCGCCCAAGGCTTCGATGGCATTCTGGATGGGCTGTACCACGAACGGCATGGAATAGAACACCGACGCCACTACCAGGCCCCAGAAGGTAAACGGCAGCGTGCCCAGCCCAAGCGATTGGGTGAGCTGCCCGACCGGCCCGTGCGGGCCCATCGCCAGCAGCAGGTAAAAACCAATGACCGTCGGCGGCAGCACGATGGGCAAGGCAACCACCGCGCCAACCGGCCCCTTCCACCCCGACCGGGTGCGCGCCAGCCACCAGGCGATCGGGGTACCGGTCAGCAGCAAAAGTGCCGTGGTGACGCCCGCAAGGCGCAGGGTCAGCCAGATGGCGGCGAGGTCGGCGTCGGCAAAACCCATGAATACTTCCAGTTCAGATGTCGTAACCGTAGGACTTGACGATGGCTCGTGCCTTGTCGCCCTGCAAATACTTCATCAGCGCTTCGGCTGCGGCGTTGCCCTTGCCGGCGGCAAGAATCACCGCGTCCTGGCGGATCGGCGAGTGTAATTTGCTCGGCACGATCCAGGCTGAACCGCTGGCGATCTTGCCGTTTTTCATCACCTGCGACAGCGCCACGAAGCCCAGTTCGGCGTTACCGGTGCTGGCGAACTGGAAGGTCTGGGAGATGTTCTCTCCCTGCACGAACTTGGGCGCAACGGCATTGATCAGGCCCATGCCGGACAGCACTTCGACCGCCGCTTTGCCGTAGGGGGCGAGCTTGGAATTAGCCAGAGCGATTTTATTGAACCGGCCCTTTTTCAGCACCTCGCCCTTGGCATCGACGTAGCCGGGCTGTGCCGACCACAGCACCAGCGTGCCGATGGCGTAGGTGTAGCGGCTGTCTGCCACGGCCATTCCCTCTTGTATCAACTTGGCCGGCGTTTCGTCGTCGGCTGAAAGCAGCATCTGGAACGGCGCGCCGTTCTTGATTTGGGCGTAGAACTTGCCGGTGGCGCCGAAGGCCAGCTTGGCCTGATGGCCGGTGTCCTTGGCGAATTCGGCGGCGATGGCCTTCATCGGCGCAGTGAAGTTGGCGGCCACGGCGACGCTGACTTCAGCGGCGCGGACGGAAAACGCGCACAGCAGGGCGAACAGCGGAACGAACAGACGGGTCGGTTGCATTTCAAGACTCCTTGCGTGATGGGAAAGCGTGCAGGCAGTTTTCAGGCAGAAACGGCCAGGATGATGTGCGAGGCCTTGATCAGCGCACAGGCGCGCACACCGACTTTGAGACCGAGCGATTCGATGCTGGAGTGGGTGATGATGGCGGTGACGGTCTTACCGCCAGGCAGTTCGAGGATGACCTCGCCATTCACCGCGCCTTCCTGGCAGCGCACGACGGTGCCGCAGAGGCGATTGCGGGCGCTGGTTTTCAGGCTGTCGTCGGTGGTCAGGATGACCCACGGCGCTTTCACCAGCGCGTAGGCCTCCATGCCGGGTTCGAGCGCGAGGTGTTCGACGCTGTCATTGGTGATGATGGTGGCGAGCGAGTCGCCGCCGCCGATGTCGAGGATGACCTCGGCGTTGACGGCGCCGAGCTTGACGCTTTTGACTTTGCCGAGGAACTGGTTGCGGGCGCTGGTTTGCATATCAAATCTCCTGATCATGCGGTAGTACTGGTCGAAGTCGTCCATGATCCGGCCCAGGTTGGCGAGCACGCGTTCCCGTTCCTTCTCCAGACGGCGGTAGGCGGCCACCACGCGGCGGCCATATTGGGTCAGGGTGGTGCCGCCGCCGTGCTTGCCGCCTGGCTGGCGTTCCGCCAAGGGTTCTTCGGACAGGTTGTTCATCGCCTCCACCGCCTGCCAGGCGGCCTTGTAGCTCATGCCCATGCCATTGGCGGCGGCCGAGATCGAGCCGGAGGCGTCGATGCGTTCGAGCAATTCCAGGTGGTCCCAGCGGCGGCCGCGCGAAGTGGGGGATTGCGCCAGTTTTAAGGGATCAAGGGTCAAGTTCATCGTGGGCTCCGGGCAGTCGGTGGCGGCGAATTTAATCCGTTATGACCCATTGCGACATAACGGTAGCCAAAAAAATGGGCCATGTGTCGAGTCTCTCCTCAGTCTTCCGAAACCGTCGCCAGCACGATGCCGGTGGCGATTTCAAGATCGCTGGTGAAGGCGACGCAGTGATCCGCGTTGTTGACCAGATAGAGGTTGAAGCGCTGTCCCACGCGGAAGGGGTTCAGGCGGGCGGGGACGTCGTCCTCGCCGCAGAAGGTGAAGTGGACGCCGGGCCATTCCTGGCGCAGATGCGTGATGCTGGCCTCACTGAGTTCCAGCTCGGCGGCGCGGGTGGCGACAGCGGCCAGGAGGTCGGCATCGATGGCAACAGCGGGCATGGCGTTCAGGCCTCTTCCGCTTCTTCGCTGTACTCGAACTGCGCCAGTGATTTGGCCTTGACACCCATAATCCGCGCCAGCCAGGGCGGCGGCGTTTGTAGCGTGGTTTGCAGGCGAGCGAGGGCGACCCTTGCCGGGGCGGGGATCGGGAACTTGATCGGATGCACGTTGGCGCGCACCACCTTGGCGGCGGCCGGGCCGCCGATGGATTGCACGTAGACGAGCTGGCAGTCGTTGATCAATTCAGAGCGGGCGACGTTCTTGTCTTCGGCGTCGTCGGCCAGCAGCGTCGGGCGCACGTCGATCAGCTTGATGCTGTCTTTGCCGACCTGATAGACCAGGAAACGCGGCGCGGAGCCGAAATGGCCATCGAGATTGTCGGCGGTGTTTGAGGCGACGGCGACGCGCAGGCTGCCGGGCATTTCGCCGTCGACGTAGGGCTCGGGTTTCGGGACGGAGGAGTGATCTCCGTTCTCCCCCCAGAGGAAGCGCACGGCTATTTTCAGGCTGGCGCCATCGATATCCGACTCCACGCTTTCCTCGCCGCCCAGGATCAGTTTCAGATCGGCCACGGTGAGGCTGGCAAGCTTTTCCTCGGTGACCGGCAGACCAAGCTTCTCGGCCAGCTTAACGGTGAACGCCGACAAATTGACCTCGGCCAACGCCTTGGCGGCAAGGGTGATGCGGAACGCGGCGGCTTTGGTGATGGTGGTCATGGTGGCTCCTTGGTTTTCTCCCTCTCCCTCTCCCAAGGGAGAGGGAGAGGGAGAGACGGTCAATCAGCGCGATGCCCTTTCCCCCGCTTGCGGGAAAGGAGAGTCATGCCGCCAGCGGGATGATGCAGTTGTCGATCGGACACAGCGACACGCATTTGGGCTTGTCGTAATCGCCCTCGCATTCGGTGCAGGTGTCCGGGTTGATGATGTAGACGCCTTTCTTTCTCCGGATGGAGGCTGTCGGGCAGTCCGCTTCGCAATCCGCGCAAGCGGTGCAGAGTTCGGCAATGATTTGAAGTGCCATGATGGTTTCCTTTCGTGTATTCCGCTGCTTATTCCGCCGCGTCGAGGCGCTTGGCGCGCACCGAGTAGGGCAGTCGTTCGGGGGCGGTCTGGGGCTCGATGAAATAGGCGCCGCCGTTGTTCAGCCTGATCTCGCCGCCCCACTTTTCCGGGGTGTCGAACTGCATCGAGACGATGCTGTCTTCGAGGTCGCGCTTGGGCAGATAGAACACGTAATCGCCCTTGTCGCTGCGCCGAATCATGATGTTGGCCATAACTACTTCCTTTCCCCTCACCCCGGCCCTCTCCCAGAGGGAGAGGGAGAAGGGCGTCAACGAACCAGGTCGTGGTTGTAGTCCGTCGTCCCCATGCCGCGGGTCTCTTCGTCCAGACGTTCCAGCACCGCGTTCACCAGGGTGGTGAGCATGTACATGGCGCCCTCGTAACCCAGGGTGGTCATGCGGTGCAGGTGGTGGCGGTCGAAGATCGGGAAGCCCAGCCGGATCAGCGGCACCTCAAACTGCTTGCCCAGGTGCAGGGTGTCGCGCTGGATGTACTTGCCGTAGCTGTTGCCGATCAGGAAATCCGGTTTCTCGGTGAAGCACAGGCTGCGCAGGTGCCACAGGTCGGCTCCGGGGTAGGTCTTGCAGTTGACGCCGTAGGGCGACGACTCCAACAGTTTCTTCATTGCCTTGTCCCACTTCTTGCTGCCGTTATTGCACAGGATGTGGATGGGCTCGGCGCCCAACTCCATGAGGAACTGGGTCAGGCCCATGACGAAGTCGGGGTCGCCGTAGAGCGCGAACCGCTTGCCGTGCAGCCAGGTGTGGCTGTCGGTCATCATATCCACCAGGCGGCCGCGTTCCTTGGCCAGCGACTCGGGAAT
>Ga0210039_1001979_pt1 | contig 17842 bp, 10 predicted proteins | sample CryGeyCG2114_250_3_FD_185460 | JGI IMG/M metagenome (GOLD analysis project Ga0210039, IMG submission 185460) | Groundwater microbial communities from aquifer - Crystal Geyser CG17_big_fil_post_rev_8/21/14_2.50 (SPAdes) (version 2) | ecosystem: Environmental > Aquatic > Deep subsurface >...
CCGTTATGCTTGGCTTTCTCAAGACCTGGCAGACACACTTCTGAATTGGCTTTTGACAAAAGTTCAACCTGGCCAGCGCACCATTCTGGTTATTGATGAGATCTACCCTTTATGGGTACACCAAGAAATTCAAGCCCCATGCCCAGCATATTGAAGGTCTCTGGGGTATTTCAAAACGGTCTCCTCAACAAAAATACTTCATTGGAAGATTTCATGCGATGTGTGGCTGCTTAATTCTCCGAAACAACAGTTAATAGACTAACACTTATTATGACTTAATACAAATTAGAGCAAAAATAAAATTCTTTTTCTTTTATAAATTAATATTTTTATTTAATTATTTAATTTTATTCAAAATAATTTCAATAATTGCATTACAATTAATAGAGAAGGCGACTTCGAAATTTTTGCAAATGATTTCCTCTTCTTACTCAGTTGCCATTGGAAACTGAGTAAATTCTCCTAAAGCTGAAGCTGACAGATTCATTTTTACTCTCAAGTGCAATCCAATCTTGAATCAATCTGGCAGTGAATGGCAGCTAGAAAGCACAGATACCATTCAATTATTATCATCAACTTTGAAAGCTTTGAAGGCCCGGAAAGGTGCTTTAAGTTCTCAGGTACGAACACCTTATTTACGGGCCGAATTATTCAGTCTCGAACAATTAACCCGACATGCTCACACATTGGCAAACCTCCATCTCAGAACAAAAGAACACAGCCCAAATCCCCTTTTGTCTCAATTGGAATTCAATGAACAACAGCTCAATGCCTTTATCCACGAAGTGCTCCAGATCCAACCGGGCAAACGCATCACTTCAGCATCTGAGTGGCTCTTGGACAATTTTTATCTGATCGAGGAGCAGATTCAAATTACCAAAAGACATTTGCCCAAAGGCTATAGTCAAGAGTTGCCTGTCCTTTTAGAGGGGGCTTCTGCTGGTCTTCCACGCGTCTATGCTCTTGTACTTGAATATATTTCCCATGTCGATGCTCAAATTGATTCGGAGCCATTGAGTGCTTTTGTTGCTGCTTATCAAAGTATCAGACCTTTGAATTTGGGCGAATTATGGGCGATTCCGATTATGTTGCGCTTGGGATTGATTGAAAATCTGCAGCGGATTACCACACGTTTGCGTCTGGCCCGCAAAGATTATAATCTGGCAAAAATGTGGGTGCAGCGGCTTCAAGAGATGGCGACGAAGAATCCCTCTTATTTGGTGGTCGTGGTTGCAGAAATGGCAAAATCCGACTTGCCTTTATCCAGTGCTTTTGTTGCTGAATTTTCACAGCGTCTGTCGCGATACAGTCCTGAATTACATATTGCCCGCACCTGGCTTGAGCAATGGCTTTTGGTTCATGGTTTGTCGATTGAACAATTGGTGCAAATCGAAAATCAGAACCAGGCTGCTGAACAGGTATCTGTCAGTCACAGTATTACCAGTTTGCGGCTTTTGAATACTTTAAATTGGAAAGATTTTGTCGAAAACCTCAGTCAGGTAGAAGCTATTTTGCGCTCAGATCCTGCCGGTGTTTATGCCAAGATGGATTTTGCGACCCGCGACCGCTATCGCAATGCTGTCGAATTTTTTGCAAAACACAGTCCCTATTCAGAAGCAGATATCGCTCAAAAAGCAATTGCCTTGACAACAAAGAGTGTCCAACACAAAGGCGAGCAAGATCGAAAATCCCATGTGGGCTTTTATTTAATCGACAAAGGTCGCACCCTGCTGGGTCAAAAGGCAAATGTAAAGTGGCCCTGGATTTCAAAACTTGAACACACTGTCCTGCAATTTCCACTCCTGTTTTATACCGGTGGCATCGTCTTGACCACCGGCTTAAGCACCGGCTTGTTTTTAGGGCAGATTGGGTTATTTGAGCTCCCTGTCTGGAAATGGTTGCTGATGGGTTTGGTTTTTTTGATCTGTTCCAGTCAATTGGCTGTGGGCTTTATGAATTGGTTTTCGATGATATTGGTCAAGCCTCATCTTTTGCCCCGCCTTGACTTTAAAAAAGGAATTGTCCCAGAATGTCGCACCATCGTGGCGGTGCCCACTTTACTCACCAGCGCGCAGGGGATTGAAAACTTACTTGAGAATTTAGAAATTCACCATCTTTCCAACCGCGATGCCTACCTGCATTTTGCCCTGCTGACAGATTTTGCTGATGCCGCTAGTGAAATTGTGCCCAGTGATTTGGCCTTGCTTGAGCAGGTCAGTGAGGGAGTCAAAAACTTGAATAGCAAATATCAAGGAGAGGGTCAGACCCGTTTTTTCTTGTTTCATCGTCCACGGCGTTGGAATGCCAAAGAAAACAAGTGGATGGGTTATGAACGCAAACGGGGCAAACTGTCTGAATTTAATGCGCTTCTGCGTGGGGATAAACAAGTCTATTTTTCTGAAACAGTGGGAGATATTCAGCTCTTACAAGAGGTCAAATATGTGATCACCCTCGATACCGATACCCAGCTCCCCCGCGATGCTGCCCGCCAATTGGTGGGGACCATGGCCCATGTTTTAAACCACCCTGTCTTTGATCTTAAGCATGGCATTGTGTCTGAAGGGTATAGCATTTTGCAACCCCGTATGGGTGTCAGTTTGCCCAGTGCCCGACGCTCTTGGTTTTCACGCATATTTGCTGGAGATGCCGGTATTGATCCTTATACCCTGCAAGTCTCAGATGTTTACCAGGATGTTTTTCAAGAGGGTTCTTTTATTGGCAAAGGGATTTACAATGTAGATGCTTTTCAAAAGGCCTTAGAGGGACGCTTCCCAGAAAATACAATTCTGAGCCATGATTTATTAGAAGCCTGTCATGCCCGTTCAGCTCTGGTCAGCGACGTAGAGCTCTACGAGGCCTATCCCTCTCATTACAATGTGAATATGGATCGCCGTCATCGCTGGATACGCGGTGACTGGCAAATTACCCAATGGCTTTTACCCCGGGTACCCGGTTCTGACGTGCGCCGCATTGCCAACCCGCTTTCGCGGCTTTCACAATGGAAAATCTTAGATAATATCAGGCGCAGCTTGGTTCCGATTGCCCTGCTTTGTTTGCTGCTGGGGAGTTGGGGTTTCTTGCCTGAATATGCTACTCAAGGGGTTTTATGGGTACTTGTATTCGTTGTCATGCCTGGATTTCTCTCACTTTTAGTCAATAGTTTGAACAAACCCAGTGATTTGCTCTGGGGCATGCACTTTCAGCTTCTGGCCGGAAAATGGGGCGGGCAATTGAGTCAGAGTTTACTCACCCTCGCTTTTTTACCCTATGATGTCTTTGTCAGCCTGGATGCCATTAGTCGCAGTCTGTTGCGCCTGCTGATCACCCATAAACGCCTGCTTGAATGGCAGACTTCCAGTGATTCTGAACAAAAAAGCAGAACCCATTTGAGCTCTTTTTATACCAATATGTGGTTTGCTCCCGTACTGGCACTGTCAGCAGGTCTTTATCTTACGTTTTTGCCACAGCCATTGCCCCCGATTATTTTCTTGCCATTTTTGCTACTCTGGTTTGTTGCTCCTGTGCTGGCTTGGTGGATCAGTCAGCCTTTTGAAGCCGCAACGACAGCTCAATTAAGCCCAGAACAAATCTTGTTTTTAAGACGAACGGCCCGCAAAACCTGGGCCTTTTTTGAAACCTTTGTGACGGCAAAAGAAAACAATTTGCCCCCTGATAATTTTCAAGAAATCCCGACCCCGATCATTGCTTCAAGGACTTCACCCACAAATATGGGCTTGGCCCTCTTGGCCAACCTGGCGGCTCATGATTTTGGCTATCTGTCTTTGGCTGGACTGATTCAGCGTTCTCAGGCGGCATTTACAACGATGCTGCAATTGGAACGCTACCGTGGGCATTTCTACAATTGGTATGAGACCCGAACATTAAAACCCCTGCTGCCCCTGTATGTATCGAGTGTAGACAGTGGCAATCTGGCGGGTCATTTGCTGACCTTGGCTGCGGGGCTGAGGGAATTATCTGAACAAAGACCGTTTCAACTTCAGAATTTTGCCGGTTTAGAAGATACGGTTGCCGTTTTAAAAGCCTTGATACCAGAGGAGCACGCGCTGGCTGCGATCTCATCTTTGTTAAAGAGCGACCCTGTGAACCTCACTGCCGCGTTTCAATTATTGACCCAGGTGAAAGAAAAAATAAGCCAGATTGTCGTTGGGCAAAGTGATGTGAGTGAGAGTGCCCAAAATTGGTTGCTTACCTTAGCGGAAAACTGCCAGGCCCAATTAGATGAACTGCTGTATTTAACGCCCTGGTTGGCCTTGCCTTTTTTCAGTGATCCTTTTCAAATTCAGAGCTTGGCTTCAGAAAAAGAACTGATTTCAGAACTCAATAAACTAGAGCAGCCCCAATCATTGAACGCTTTGGCCCATTTAGACCAAACACTCTGCCCTCTGATAGAAGCTGCTTTGCAGAATTATAATCGTTCTCTTTCATCGGGCCAAGAACGTAAATCAGAACAAGCTTTGGCCCATAAACGTCTGACTGAAGTATTGGTTTGCGTTTACAGAGCCAGCAAACACGCCCAGCAATATTTGATTCACTTAGAAAAACTGGCCCAGGAAAGTGATGAGATGGCCCTGATGGATTTTGAGTTTTTGCTGGATACAGACAAAAATTTATTCTCAATCGGTTTCAATGTCAGTGAACACCGCACGGATGCCAGTTGTTATGATCTGCTGGCTTCAGAAGCGCGTTTATGTAGCTATATCGCGATTGCCTTGGGACAGGCCCCTCAGGACCATTGGTTTTCGATGAGTCGTTTGTTGATTGCTTCAAGGGCGAAACCGCTCTTGGTTTCTTGGAGTGGCTCGATGTTTGAATATCTGATGCCCATGCTGGTCATGCCCAATTATGAAAACACCCTGCTCGATCATACCTGTAAGCGTGCTGTAAGTGAGCAAATTTCATATGGCAACCTGCGCAAAGTACCTTGGGGTATTTCAGAGTCAGCATATAACCAAACCGATCAGCAGATGAATTACCAATACCGTGCTTTTGGCGTGCCTGGCCTGGGCTTGAAACGGGGCTTGGCTGAAGATCTGGTGATCGCACCCTATAGCAGTGTTTTGGCGCTTTTGGTAGAGCCTGTTCTGGCCTGTGACAATCTGCTGCGCCTGTCACATGACGGGCGCGAAGGGCCTTATGGCTTTTACGAAGCGATAGATTACACACCCTCCCGTTTGCCTCCTGGCGAAACCAGTGTCACAATCCGTTCCTTTATGGCCCATCATCAGGGCATGAGCTTGCTGGCTTTGGTCAATTTATTGCAAGACAATTCCATGCCCCGTCGCTTTATGGCTTGCCCAGCACTCAAAGCCACAGATCTACTTTTGCAAGAGCGGGTTCCCAGAACTGCAGCACGCGTTTTTCCGCAAGATCTTGTGCGCAAAACAGAGCATGCAAATGGAGGAGAATCCAGTGGCCTGATGCGCGTTTTTACCGATCCCAGTCCCCAATCTCCGAAGGTCCATCTTTTATCCAATGGTCGCTACCATGTCATGATTACCAGTTCTGGCGGTGGTTACAGTCGTTGGAATGAGCTGGCTTTGACCCGTTGGCGTGAAGATGCCACCCGTGATTGCTGGGGCAGTTTTGTCTATTTGCGTGATTTGGAAACGGGGGATTTTTGGTCAACAGCGCATCAACCTACCCTCTGTAAAACTAAAAACTACGAGGCTATTTTTACCCAGGCCCGCGCAGAGTTTCGCCATATCTATGCAGGGCTCAGTGTCCACACCGAAATTGCAGTTTCCCCCGAAGATGACGTAGAAATACGGCGGATTACGATTAATAACCGCTCTTCGCTTGAACGCAAGCTGGAATTTACCTCCTATGCTGAAGTTGTTTTGGCTCTGCCTGCAGCAGAAGCCGCTCACCCTGCTTTTAGCGGTCTTTTCATTCAGACCGAATTTGTGCCCGATTCTTCTGTGCTGCTTTGCACCCGCCGCGCCAGTTCTGCCGAGGAAGAATCTCCCTGGATGTTTCAGCTTTTATTGGCAAACGAAAATAATCACGACGGCCTTTCATATGAAACAGATCGCTCTCAATTTATTGGACGCGGAAGAACGCTTGAGGATCCAGAGGCCATGCATCGCAGCTCTGATTTATCCAATACGGTTGGCGCTGTTTTGGATCCCATTCTGGCTTTGCGCAATTCGGTCACGCTTTTGCCCGATGCAACGATCACCATCGATCTGATTATGGGAATCAGTGGCAGTCGCAAAGAAACCTTGGCTTTGGTCGAAAAATACCAAAGTGTGCGTATGGTTGAACGCATTTTTGATCTGGCCTGGACCCACAGCCAAGTGACCTTACACCATCTCAATGCCAGCGAGCGAGATACCCAGCTCTTTAACGATATGGCCAGTGCCTTGATCTATGCTGATTCCAATCGACGCGCCAGTGCCAGTCTGATTGCTAAGAACCTGCGGGGTCAAAGTGGGCTCTGGAGTTATGGCATATCTGGAGACGTTCCGCTGGTTGTGCTCTGTATTCATGAAGCAGAAAAACTGACGCTGATCAATCAAATGCTTCAGGCGCATGCTTACTGGCGGCTCAAGGGTTTGGTCGCTGAATTGTTGATCTTAAATGCAGATACTTCCCTTTACCGCCAAACCCTCAACGACCAAATTACCAACTTGGTGGCCTCTGGCAGCCATGCACATATGTTGGATCAAGCGGGGGGTATTTTTGTTCGCCGCCTGGAGCAAATTCCGCAAGAGGATCGCATTTTATTGTATACCGTGGCGCGGATTGTTTTTGATGATGAGTTTGGCGACCTGAGCAGTCAATTGGCAAAACAGCGTATTTTGGCTCCTCAGACCCCGGCTTTGATTCCGAGTAAAACCTGGCGACCGGAGCAAGAACAAACACCTCAGATCCGGGATCTGGTCTTTAAAAACGGCTGGGGAGGCTTTACCCCTGATGGCCAAGAATACGTGATAACCCTAAACGCGGGGCAAATGACACCCGCTCCTTGGGTCAATGTGCTTGCCAATGAAACGTTTGGGACAATTGTCTCAGAATCGGGTGGTGCTTATACCTGGTTTGAAAATGCCCATGAGTTTCGCCTTACGCCTTGGAGCAATGATCCGGTACAAGATACCAGCGGTGAAGCCCTCTATATTCGCGATGAAGAAACTGGTTACTTTTGGTCTCCGACGCCTTTGCCTGCCACGGGTAAAACGCCCTATACCATTCGCCATGGTTTTGGCTATACCGTTTTCGAACACAGTGAGAATGAGATTGTCTCTGAATTGTGGGTTTATGTCGCCAGAGACGCCGCCGTCAAGTTTTTGTCTTTAAAATTGCGAAATGTGTCAGGGCGAAAGCGCCGCTTGTCGGTAACGGGTTATTTTGAGTGGGTTTTGGGTGAACTCAGGTCTAAAAATCTCTTGCATATCATGACCGAGGTCGATCTCAAAACAGGAGCATTGCTGGCACGCAATAATTACAATGGCGAATTTCCTGAATGCATTGTGTTTTTAGATGTCAATGATATTACCCGAACACTGACCGGAGATCGGCAAGAGTTTATCGGTAGAAATGGCACACTGACACAGCCTGCGGCCTTAAAACGAAGCCGTTTGTCTGGCAAAGTAGGTGCCGGCCTGGATCCCTGTGGCGCGCTGCAGGTGCATTTTGAATTGGAAGCCGGACAGACACGTGAAACCTCTTTTCGCCTGGGTGTCGGTCGCAATGCCGATGAAGTACACGGCTTGATTCAGCGTTTCCGTAGGTCAGAGGCCTGCACACAGGCCCTGGAAGGCGTTTGGTCTTATTGGAATCAGACGCTGGGGGTGATTAATCTCGATACCCCCGATCCGGCTGTCAATTTGCTCGCAAACGGCTGGCTCTTGTATCAGACCATCAGCAGTCGCATTTGGGGGCGTACAGGCTTTTACCAATCAGGGGGGGCCTATGGCTTTCGGGATCAATTGCAAGATGTGATGGCCTTGGTGCATACCGAACCTGCGATTACCCGCTCTCAATTAGTCAGGGCTGCGGCCCATCAATTTGAATTGGGTGATGTTCAGCATTGGTGGCACCCGCCGGTAGGCAGAGGAGTCAGAACCCATTTCTCTGATGATTATTTATGGTTGCCCTATGTACTCTGTCATTATCTGACAGCAACAGATGATCTGGATCTGCTCACAGAAGAAGTATCCTGGCTAGAAGGCCGGGAACTCAATCCCAACGAAGAATCGTGTTATGACTTGCCCAATCATTCAGAACAAACCGCCACACTCTACCAACATGCTGTTAAAGCGATTGAATATGGGCTCAAGTTTGGTGAGCATGGATTGCCCTTGATGGGCTGCGGGGATTGGAACGATGGCATGAATCGGGTGGGCAATCAAGGCAAAGGTGAAAGTGTCTGGCTGGCCTTCTTTTTATATGATGTGCTGACAAAATTTGCGCCGGTGGCTGAGGCTCAAGGCGATTCTGATTTTGCTGCTCTTTGCCAGAGTGAAGCTTTGAAATTACAAAACAATATTGAAGCCCACGGATGGGATGGTGAATGGTATCGCCGTGCCTATTTTGATCACGGAGAGGTCTTGGGGTCTCAGTCCAATTCAGAGTGTCAAATCGATTCTCTGCCCCAAAGCTGGGCGATTATCAGCGGGGCGGGTGATGCTGTTCGCGCAGGCCAAGCCATGGCTGCTGTTGAACGGCGCTTGATCAAACCTGAGCCAGGTTTGATGCAATTGTTTGATCCACCCTTTGATCACTCCGCTCTCAATCCTGGCTATATCAAAGGCTATATTCCAGGTGTGCGTGAAAATGGCGGCCAGTATACCCATGCCGCCATTTGGTCAGCCATGGCTTTTGCGTTGATGGGAGAAACCGAAAAAGCCTGGGATCTTTTTGACATGCTCAATCCAATTTATCATGGCGGAACTCCCGAACAAATCGCCATTTACAAGGTGGAGCCTTATGTCGTGGCTGCAGATGTTTATACGGTTGCTCCGCATCTCGGGCGGGGCGGTTGGACCTGGTATACCGGTTCTGTTGGTTGGATGTATCAATTGCTGATCAGCACGCTATTGGGTGTTCATTTGGAAGGCAATCAACTGCATTTGAGGCCTTGTCTGCCTCAAGATTGGCCCAGTTGCAAAATTCATTATCGCTTTAAGCAAACGGTTTACCATATTACCTTTATCCAAGCAAAAGACGATTCGGAACAAATCCATGTCTTGACGCTTGATGGGGAACCTTTGCAAGGGCAAACCATTGTACTCATTGATGACCACCAGAAACACAGGGTCAAAATGTATCTTAAATAAACAATCCCCACCATTTGAGACACTACAAGGGTGTCTCAAATGGTGGGGATGCTCAGGGCCTGGTTTCTGCCCATGCATGGGTTTTTGTTATGACCCACTGCTTTAATGCCTTGTGAGGAAGTGGGAAAGTAAGCCCTGCTATTACAGTGCGGCTGGCTTATTTCCATCATAGGACTCTTTAAGCATCAGAATATCCAACTCTTTTTCGGCAACGAGTCGCTTGAGCAGCTCGTTTTCTTTTTTGAGGGTCTTCAGTTCTTTTTCAATCTCTTTTTCTTTTCCACCATACTCATTTCTCCATTTGTAATAGGTGGGTATGGTGATTTCCAAAGTCTTTACGATCTCGGCAATACTTTTGCCTTCAGCCTTGAATTTGTCAGCTTCTCGAAGCTTGCTCATGATTTGAATTTCTGAATACTTTTTTGCTTTCATAGATTGCATCCTTGTTGTTTAAATTCTACTGAGATGCTATTTTTAGGTAGCCAATTTCTGTTTGTCTGAAAGAAACCAGGGGTTTTCTTTGGGCTATCATTGTGTAGCTTGGCAGAGCCACCCCACTCTGTTTTAGCGTGTGCGCCAGATACCGCTTTGTACCAATTGTAATTGTTTAAACATAGCGAGGTCCTCACCCGCTTCTTTCTGAAGCCCTTGGCTGGTGTAGAAAAGTGATCTCAGCCGATAAACTTCTGCATAATTTTTATCCAAAAGAATCGTCTGCTTATAATCAGCCAAAGCCAAGTCTGGTTTTTTTAAGCCCTCATATGCCAAGCCACGCAACATATATCCCCGTGGCTCAGTGGGCTCCAAACGGATAGACTCGGTAAAATCAGCGACTGCGGCCAAATGATTGCCAATTTTATCAAAGACAACCCCTCTGTTTAAATAGGCTTCATGATAATCCCTGTCGAGCTGAATCGCTTGGGTTAAATCGGCCAGCGCCAATTGACTTTCTTCCAAACGCTCGTGTGTAATTCCGCGCAGAACATAAGCTCTGGCATCTTCTGGAGCTACTTGAATGGCTCTTGTGAAATCTTTTAACGCATCTTCATACTGGCCCCGTTCTGTCCAAATATAGCCTCTGCGCAGATACGCCTCTAGGTAGTCTGGGGTTAAGCGAATGACTTCGCTAAAATCTTTGAGTGCCATTCTGGGGTTTTTTAAGTAGGCATAAGCCAGGCCTCTTTTCATATAAGCCATCGAATAATAGGCATCGAGTGCTATGGCATTGGTGTAATTGACAATTGCCTTTTCATAGCGATGGTGATCTGAATCATCATTCCCTCTGAGAAAATGGACTTTTGGATCGGGTATTTGCGCTTGGATTTCTGAGGGTGTATTGGGAATCGCCGCATGGGCAGCAGAAAAATTAATTCCGATAGGGGAGAACATGAGCAAAGAAAGACAAAACGAAGTAAATAAATGGGATTTGATTTTCATATCAATCCCTCCTTTAAAATTAATTGCCATCATTGGCGAAGGTCTGAATAACTGTAAAAACGGCCTAAAATCTAACTTTTTCGCTTACCTATCCCCCCATTAATGACCCTTACTAAAAACATGATGATTGCGATCACCAGCAAAATATGGATAAAGCCATTGATGGTATACGATGTGACCATGCCCAGCAGCCAAAGAACAATCAGAACAACAGCCATTGTGAATAACATTATTTGGTTTCCTTTTGAGCTTGGGGTTTGGCCAAGATGCGCAGAGCATCGAAAGCAGAAAAGATACCTTGAACTTTCTCATTCTGAACAACAACCAGATGATGGAGATTATTTGTGACCATCAATTCACAGGCTTCTTGGACGAGACAATCGGGTGGCACGGCTACATATTCTAGCTCTTTCATAAAGTCTCTTACGGGGTGATCCAATACATCCATAAAATCTTCATCAACCAAAGCGCCATTTTCAACTGTTGAGAGCAACTGCTCAGAAAAAGTATCTGAGAAAATATCAGACATGCTGATCAAACCCAAATATTTTTGATTCTGATAATCAACCACCGGAGCGGCCATAATATGTTGTTTATTAAACAGCCCAGCAAGTTGTTCAAGGGTTGTTGAACCGAGCACACAAGTGACATGCGTTGACATCACATCAGACATTCTCAAGATGCCGTCTTGAGAAGCGGGAATCTCTTTGGGGGCCTGATTGTGAAGATGGTGATTCTCACCCTGTCTGGAATCTTGAATGCGTTTCATGATCGCGGCGACCACTTCATGGGGATCTTGGCGTTGCTGCGATGGGGCTGTACCTGTCTCATGGCCTGCATAGCGTTTGCGCAAGGCCAATTTGGTGTGTTCCCATTCTTCAGATGAATGTTCCCGCGCTTCCGTGATTTTAGCTTGGGGTTCAGCTTTATCTGCAAGATGCTCATTTTCTGAATAGGCTTGCCTGGCTTGATCCAAGCTATAAGGCTCATGATGATTCTCTTTGGGTTCAGCTTTCTGTTCAGGCTCAGCTTTTTCATCATTCTCAAATAAAATCAATTCAATACTACTGTCACTATTATTGTCTGTTTCCATTTTTAAATTTTGGATTGAAGATGTTATTTCTGCTCTTTCAGTCCATTTTTTTTTATTTTTTTTCATGGATTTATTTTTTTTCATAGATCGTCCTTATATTTTAAAAAAATGATTTATATATTCTTATCTAATCCAACACAACTTAATTTCTGAGTTGAGAGTAAGTAAAATGGCTGTTTATTAAAAATTTATGTTCGTAAAGAAACAAAAAAAGAACAGTTCAGTTTTTTTGCGTGCAGAAAATAAGCTGCTTAGATACGACAAAAAATGTAAATTCACAAATGAAGTTTTTTGTGACTTATCTGGCGTTATTCAAGTAAACTTTATCAGTCAAACTTCTTTGGGAGAAAGGAGGTTGGAATCATTGGCAATAAAGAGCACAGTGCAAGCAGAATTACCAATAAGCTATTAAATGAATAATAGACAAATATGGGATTCAATTTACATTTGAATCCTTCCTTAAAATATCTTGTTATCATTCACTATATATATGATTATATACCAAATAAATGACTTATTTTGAATAAAGCTTTTATTTTTAAGTATTTATTTGAAAATATTATAAAAGTGCTTTTTTTGATAATAGAAATACTGTTCTTATATTATCAATTTTCATCTATGGGCTATATTTGGAAAAAGCATGATTGATGGCGTGATTTGAGCGTCAATACCCGAAAGAGAGGGCCGGCAAGAGGTGCTTTCTAGGTGGGTTGATAACACTCTGGCCCAAGCGATAGGCTTGGGCCAGTTTCTAATCTCTAAAATTGATTAGCAGACAAAGAGGGTTCAAGGTACTGTAAATTGAGCCAAGGCTGTGCCGCCCGCATGAGGTGTGGGCTGACTCGTTGAGCCTGTGGTATTGCTGAGTCGGGCATTGACGAGATAATAATACACACCTGAATGCAATTTAACCCCTTTATTGCTACCTTGGTTTCCGGTTAAATCACCCCAATTAAAGCTATTTCCAGAAATTTCGGGTGATTTGTAAAATGCATTATTATTGCTGTCACGGATATCTAAGCTGTAAAACAGAGCGCCTACAGCTGAGCCCCAAGAAAAAGTGATGGCTTGATTATTCGCCACAGTCACATGATTGGGTACAAGGCTTGTATTCCAGCCAATATTGATTTGTGGAACTTGAATAGAGCTATTGGCATTGCCATTAAAGATAAAATTATCTGTGCTAATAAAAGAAAAGTACTGGCCTGTGGGGGGATCCTTTTCTGGATCATAGCGTTTGGCTGGACTTTTGGGGTCTTTGCGCTCGGATTCACTTTGCAATACATAGGCCAGGCGGTACTCACCTGCAATGACATCATTAAAACGATACTCACCCCGGTTGTCACTGCGCACTATTTTCACATCACGGTCTTCTTGGCCAATCCTTTGAATCAGCACCAGGGTTGCGTTTTCTGCTGGTGTGAGATTGGTTTTAACCACAGAGCCAGAGATACTCGCTTTTTGGCTGCCCGAACCAACGGGCACGCCAATGGTATTGCCGGGCAATGTGCCAGGGCTACAGGCGCTGATTGCCAACAGCGCAAGACAGGCAATGCCTGTCGAATTAGAAAAAACATTATTTTTCAAAATATTATCCTTTAAACTTACATATTTATATTATACATCGATTATAAGATATATTTGTTTTATAAATATAATATATATTTTATTATTTTAAATAATTCTTTAATTTTCTTTTGTTTTAAAATGCTATCTATGAAACGATGCTTGACTGGGATTTTTTTGACAAGCCTGACAGTGTTTTCCTGTGGCTTGCCTCTGGGCACCCGGATCTCAATGTTGAGTTTGTAGAAAAGCTAGTAATAGATTCAAAAAGCGATATTATGACCAAACAGAACTGCTTGCGATCTCATTTAAGGAACAAATTCTGCCCGGAATATTTGCCTGGGTTGTTGGCGAAGTTTACTGAGCCTTACAACCCAGGACAGCAGAGATGCCTGGGTTGTTGGCGAAGTTTACTGAGCCTTACAACCCAGGACAGCAGAGATGCCTGGGTTGTTGGCGAAGCTTGCTGAACCTTACAACCCAGGACAGCAGAGATGCCTGGGTTGTTGGCGAAGCTTGCTGAACCACCTGGTAGAGCGGGAACAGGGACTGAAAACCTTTTTCCCTGAGCCAAAGACGAGTATTCCCAATAAGACCCATAAAAAGTATTCTTATTTACTTAGATGCTTGGAGATTGGGCGACCTGGGCAAGTTTGGTCAGCAGATATCAGCTATTTACCGATTGGTCGAGGCCATGTCTATCTGGTGGGAATCATTGATTGGTATAGCCGGAAAATACTGTCATACCGAATTTCAAACCCAATGGATTGCTACTTTTGCCTGGCGGCCGAAGGAATTGCAATTTCAATGGATGGGAAAGGACGGTGTTTTGACGAAGAGATGCACTATATACCATCGGAGCCAATCGTCTGACTAGAATCTAAAAACGCAAGCGTAAGTTGGCTTCTGGGCCTATATCTCCCAATACAATCGCAGGCTTGTCAGCCTGAATATAACGGGTATCTCGGTAACCGAGTTCAAAAGTGGCAAAGGTATAAGCAGGGATATTAATCCCTACAAAAGCATCATTGCGCCAAACATACCGATCTGCAAAGTTCTGATTACCCAAAAACCAGGTAAAGCGGTCATTTGCAACCAAACTCAGCCAAGAGGCTATTGGGTATTCAAAACCCAAAGTACCAGTGGGGCCATGGCTGACTACCTGATAACTATTGCCACTGGCCTTAACACTTCCGTTAAGGGCGGTCAGATCGTAACCCAAACCCAAAACCAGGGAGAAATCTTCACTGCTGTCTGCCCCCAATGCACGCCAGAATACACTGCCACCTGCGGTGGTGCGGTTTAAACTACTCAAAAGAGTGAAATCATCAGGTTTATGCCAATTGAGGAAATCAGCATGTAAATCAACACCAAAACGGGCATTTCCCAATTTAGGGAACCAGATCGTCAGCTCACCATTGGCTCCATAAGCAGAATCATTGAGTAAATTACTGCTTGCTCCTGAGCTGACATTGCTCACTCGGAAATCGCCGCCCAGGCGCAAATCAAATGTCTTAAGCGGTTCTTTGGGACGAGGTGTGGGTGAAGGTACAGGAGTTGGTTCAGGCGTGGGGCTTGGGGTGGGTATGGCTGTTGGCATTGGCGTGGGTCTGGGTACAATCGGCATGAGATAAGCATTCACATAGCCAATAAAGTCACGCAGGGTGGCCGCAGCTTCATAACGGTTCAAACGCTTGCCACCCCGAAAAGTTTCATCGGGATAGCCTTCCATAATTTGGTATTTGTCAATAATCGCACGCACAGCCTGTGTTGCCCAATGTTCTTTGGCCAAATCTGTAAATTGAGAAGAGCGATCCCGTTGAGCGAGTGCCGGTGGACCACTGTGACGCTCTACCAAGAGAAAGTAATTATTCAACTCATGGGCCAGTTCATAACGGGTGATGGCTTCATCACCCAAAAATCGATGCCCTGGCATGGGTTGCATAATGCCATAATCATTGACAACGCTATTGACCACCATTTTATGCTCGTCATCGACGTCTTTCAGTTCTTCTGGCGGTGCATCAGAGAGATTGGCCATGCTTTTGCCATTGGTGACTTCGAGTTTGCGAACAATATTATAAAAAACCTGCGCCAGATCATAACGCGTCATCATGACATCCCCTTTAAATTGGGTTGATGTCAAGGGTGTCATTACATCCAGTTCTTCAACCAAATATTTGACAGCTTCATAAGACCAGTGGTCGCTTGAGAGATCGTTGAGATCACCCACTGATGATGCCAATTGAAAGGAGAATACCGGAGGCAAAGATTCGGCATGTACAGGCATTGTGCCGAGTAATGTCATGGGCAGAACCAAAAAGAGTGTTCTAGCGAGGGAAGAGTGTGTTTTGTATGTGTTCATAGGCCTAATTTTCATTTGAATTTTTATTTAATCATCATGGATATTGAATACAATCAAATTTGTATTTTGATACAAATTTGACTGGAGGTAAATAAATAGATTAATTGTGAATTAAAGAATAAATATAATTGCTAATTTTATTAAAATTAATTTTCAAATTATATAAATATTTTATAATTTTTTAAGAAAAAAGTAAAAAACAGAAGTGTTGTGAAATCGAAAAAGGATTTTAGAAATTACCGGTTCTGAAGCTCCAGACCAAGTTGACCACAAGTGGATTACCTGTTGTATCCATGGCTTCAGTAGACATGGTCGCTGTATAGTTGGTATTTGCAACCAGATTGGCATTGGGATTAAAAGTCGCAGTTTTGGTAAGCTCATCATAGCTCACAACCGCAGAAACAGCGTTTGTTCCAGAATCTCTGACAACAAAGCTTCTGCCATTAATGGTTGAGGCTTTCATAGATTTATTAAATGTAATTGTGACTGAGCGATAAAGCTCAATGGCCGTGTCTCCATTTACCGGATTTGTTGAGCGAATAAAGGGTGGTGTGGTTGCATCTTCTCCCGCAGCACCTGTTGCTCCCGTTGCTCCCGTTGCTCCAGTGAATCCGGTTGAACCTGTTGCTCCAGTCGAACCCGTTGCTCCAGTCGAACCCGTTGCTCCAGTCGAACCCGTTGCTCCCGTTGAACCCGTTGCTCCCGTTGAACCTGTAAATCCGGTTGAGCCCGTAGCTCCTGTTGTTCCAGTTGCTCCCGTCGCACCTGTGGTACCTTCTGAACCCGTTGCACCTGTCGCGCCTGTTGTTCCAGTTGATCCGGTCGCACCTGTGGTACCTTCTGAACCCGTAGCTCCCGTTGAACCTGTAAATCCGGTTGACCCAGTTGCACCTGTGGTACCCGTTGACCCAGTTGCACCTGTGGTACCCGTTGACCCAGTCGCACCTGTGGCACCCGTCGAACCAGTGGCACCAAAAACGCTAGTAGGAATTCCCACACTTGGGTTACAAGCATTTAATGAAAGAAACAAAGAACACGTGGCTAAAATCAATAACGGCTTAGTATTTTGGGGCTTTGAAGTAAAAGAACTTCGTTTTAAATTTTGAATATCACATATTTTTATCATAAAATATTTCCTTTAAATTGTTTTCTGGAAATGGTTGTTTCCTGTGTGAAGCATAACATGAAAAAGTTTATTTTTAGTTATATTATATTATATTATTTTATAATTAAAAAAAAATATGAATTTATATTTTTTTTTAATTCAAAAAAATTATATATATATTTATTTTTCTTGTTTTGTTTATTTTTTGAATAATTTAAAATATGGTTTTTCAAGGCTGACACTGCTTTAAAAATCCGCGACAGTTGAACAATGAGTGCTTTTATTTCTCTTTTTATATTGTTTGGATTTGGTTTGCTTTTACTCAATTTTTGCGGATTTTTCATATGGCCTAAGCTGAGAGTTTGAGTCTGTCACATTTTTTTTCCTCCAATTTGGCAGAATAAGAGAAAAAATGGCTCATGGTTTCCTGTCAGAACGGGCGTTTAATCTCAAAGGCGCTTCAGGAAGCTTTTTCAGGGATTTTGTTAGCCTTAAGTCTCTGTAAATTTATCGCGTGTGAGGCTTTTGCTGCAATTACTAAAAAGCTGTTTCCAGATACTCAGGTCTATACGGTCAGAGATTCGACAGATCCCGAAGATTCCAATGGAGCATGCAGGTGGTCCCGCTGTGAAAGACTCCACTCCTTTGGCTGGTGGAGCGGAAGTCTATGACATAGGTGAAGTGGCGACCTTGAAGAATTTCTGGTTCAATCCTGATCGTCCAGACTTCTTCCGACCGTTGAGCCCACCCCAGAACCGAGACCTGAATCTATCCCCTACCCAGCCCTACGCCCAAACCTGGAAAAGGGAAGCTGATAAACAGTGTCCTTTACGCTTTTGTCTTAAGCTGAATTTAATTTTTTTATAAACTTATCTTGACATTTAATCCGGTTCTTTGTAAGATGAATACATGCGCTTCGGAGAGCAACGAAGAAGCGTCGCGAAGGGCCTCTTTTAAAGAGGTCACAAAGCCTAAGC
>Ga0210039_1001983_pt1 | contig 17824 bp, 13 predicted proteins | sample CryGeyCG2114_250_3_FD_185460 | JGI IMG/M metagenome (GOLD analysis project Ga0210039, IMG submission 185460) | Groundwater microbial communities from aquifer - Crystal Geyser CG17_big_fil_post_rev_8/21/14_2.50 (SPAdes) (version 2) | ecosystem: Environmental > Aquatic > Deep subsurface >...
TAAGTTTCCGATCTGTTGTGATGTTAGGGATAAGTCTCTTAAGAGAATAATTCCTTTTATTGGAAGTGTTAATAGTGAATTGAAATTAAAAAATCAACTAGATAAATTAGAATCGGGTAAAGCAATTATAAATATTGGCGAACCTAAAATCATTGAGCTACGACAATGGTGGAAAACAAAAAAAGAAGAAAATATATGACCCAAATCCATGCAGAACTAAACACTTTGTAAAACCCACATGAGCCAAAGCTAAAGCTTGTCAAAGAGTATGCCAGCCCAACGCACAAACAGCAAGAAATGCAGCAAAATTGAATGATAAATTGACGTGAAAAATGAACAAAGTAAGGCTAACAAAGTTTAAATATCATAAAGGTTTCAGTGGTAATTTAATCATTTCCCCCGCTCAAACTTCGGTTTCGGCAGACAGGAAAGTAGGCCACAATCACTTACCGCTACTACACTCGGCCATTATATTCCATTATTGGAGGCCATTTTATGATTTAAAAATAACAAATAATTAATAAAAACCAAAATGAAAAATTTACTTTTTAAAATAACAGCCTTGATTATTGTAGTTTCTTGTAGTAAAAATATTACAGAAAATGCAAAGCTAATAAGTATTGACAACAACAAGTTTGAATTTGAATTGCCAAAATATAGCAGAGATATAACTGAAGAATTTAAATCTACAACACATGAGACAAATGATATAATTATTTTTACGGCACTATGTGATACCATCAATGAACGAAATCTGTTTTTGGTTAGCAAATATATTGAAGACTATAAATGGACAATTGACGAAGCATTTACGGTATCAGTAGAAACATCCACTAACAATAATTTAGGTAACTTGTTGGATAATTTTCAACTAGTAGATTATAAAACATATGAATTGCAGGGGAAAACATTTCGCTATAAAATATCAAAACATTATAATTCTGTATATTCAATAATGTTTTATTTTATGAAAAACGATTATTCAAACGAGCTTTATGAAATCAAAATGACAGCTGATAAAAAAGGTTTGTCTAGAGCATTATATTTAACAGAAAAAGTAGCTTTATCAGTAAAGATAAAATAGATAGGTGACAATAATTAACTACCTCCTTCAGCTAAGGAACTGGTAATCTTCTATATGTTATTATAAAGTTTTAGAATTGATAGGTTTATGGCTTTAGAATACAAAAAAATCATACGGCGTGCCTTTAGGCCTGCCTGCCGGACAGGCAGGTACGAAATATATAATGTACCTAACGGCACATTAAATCAACGAATTAAATTTTTGCTACCAATATAAAGTCCCTAACGGGACAAATAAAATTAAAACAAATGATAAAAATATTCCGAAATCTGCCTCGCCGGCAGGCAGGCATCCGAAAAAACCTTCTCAATGAAGGCCTGCCTGCCGGACAGGCAGGGAAAACCAGCAATTACCTTAAGTATGCCATTGGTGAAATTGTGCTGGTGGTGATTAACATAACCATTTTATGTCCCGTTAGGGACAACCTATCGGTAGCAAGAATAAATACAAAATTAAATTCACGTGCCTTTAGGCCTGCCTGCCGGACAAGCAGGTACGATATATATAATGTACCAAACGACACATTAAACCAACGCAATACATATTTGCTACCAAGATAAAGTCCCTAACGGGACAAAATAAAATTGAATCAATATGATAAAATTCTTTCGAAACATCCATAAAAAACTCCTGCAAAAAAATAAAATAACCAACCCAGCCTTGACATCAGGCAGGTACCTTAAATACAACATTGGTGAGATTTTTCTTGTAGCGATTAACAAAAAAGCCTTATGTCCCGTTAGGGACAACATATTGGTAGAAACAAACAAGAACGAACCAATCCTGCGTGCCATTAGGTACGCCATATGAAAAAAATCCCACACAATGACCGCAAAGAGGACTAAAAAAACCTTTGCGTGAGCTTCCTGAAAACTTTTGCTTAAAACCAATCTAACTCAAAAAGTCCTAAGAAAAACAAGCGCTATTTTTTTGCCATTTCTTATCAACAAATACTTGAGCTTTACCATTCATTGTAATAAATTTGCAAATATTTTAAACCCTAGCAATCTGCGCTCATGATTCTATTTTTCAATAAAAACAATCACTATTACGCTGTTCAGTCGCAACGCCAAACGCAAGAAAATATTGATAAACTATGCTGGTTATTTGGCGAAGCAAAACACCTAACGGCGACGACTATTACAGGAATTTTTATAGGGCCACGGGTTGAAATGATTACCCCTTGGAGCACCAATGCGGTTGAAATCACTCAAAACATGAACCTTATTGGCATCAGCCGCATAGAAGAATTTATCAAAGTTGCCAATGCTGATGCAGATTTTGACCCGATGTTACAGGTAAAATACAAGCATTTAAATCAAGAAATTTTTGACATAGAAACCCTTCCAAAGCCTATTTTAGAAATTACCGATTTAGAAATTTACAACCAACAAGAAGGACTCTCATTAAATAAAGATGAAATCGCTTATTTAAAAGCCCTCGCCCACAAACTCAAGCGCCCCCTAACCGATTCGGAGGTTTTTGGATTCTCTCAAATCAACTCCGAACATTGTCGCCATAAAATTTTTAACGGCACTTTTGTTCTTGACGGAATAACGATGCCTACTTCCCTATTTAAGTTGATTAAAAAAACCTCACAACTTAACCCCAACGGAATTGTTTCGGCTTATAAAGATAATGTGGCTTTTGTCAAAGGTCCAAAAATTGAACAATGGGCTCCAAAAAGCGCCGATAAACCCGACTTTTATGAGGCTAAAACCATAGATAGTGTTTTGTCATTAAAGGCCGAAACTCACAATTTTCCAACAACCGTTGAACCTTTTAACGGCGCTGCTACAGGCTCAGGTGGTGAAATTCGCGATCGTTTAGCGGGAGGAAAAGGTTCCTTGCCTTTGGCAGGAACTGCAGTTTATATGACTTCCTATTCGCGTTTAAAACCACGCCCTTGGGAAATAATGCCCCAACGGCAATGGTTGTATCAAACACCTATCGACATTTTAATTAAGGCGTCTAATGGGGCTTCTGATTTTGGTAATAAATTTGGACAGCCCCTAATTTCGGGCTCTCTGCTTACTTTTGAACATGCTGAAAATGACCGTATGTTGGGCTTTGACAAGGTGATTATGCAAGCAGGTGGAATTGGTTTTGGCAAAGCACAAGACAGTTTAAAAGCCATTCCGAAAGCGGGTGATAAAATCATCATTCTCGGTGGCGATAATTATCGTATTGGAATGGGCGGTGCGGCGGTGTCATCAGCCAATACCGGCAATATGAGCAATCGCATCGAATTGAATGCCGTGCAACGCTCTAATCCCGAAATGCAAAAACGCGCCGCCAACGCCATTCGCGCGCTGGTTGAAAGCAGCATAAATCCAATAATTTCTATTCACGATCACGGCGCAGGTGGACATTTGAATTGTTTGTCAGAGTTGGTTGAAGCTACCGGAGGCATCATTGCTATTGACAAATTGCCTCTAGGAGATCCAACCTTATCCGCTAAGGAATTGATTGGCAACGAATCACAAGAACGTATGGGTTTAGTTATCAATGAAAAAGATGCTCATTTACTCAAAAAAATTGCCGAACGCGAACGCGCACCCTTTTATGAAGTCGGCGTGGTTACTGATGACGAACGCTTTGTTTTTACCTCCAAAAAGGAACACAAAAATCCGATAGATTTGGCCTTGAGCGATATGTTTGGCAGTGCCCCAATAACCGTGATGACTGACCAAACGCTTACTCAAAATTATGCCGAATTATTCTATCAAGCTGCTGATATTTATACTTATACTAAAAATGTTTTACAATTAGAAGCGGTGGCTTGCAAAGACTGGCTCACCAACAAAGTAGATCGTTGCGTTACCGGAAAAGTGGCTAAACAGCAAACCTGTGGGGCTTTGCAATTGCCTTTAAATAATGTGGGGGTGATGGCTTTAGATTTTAAAGGAACCGATGGCATGGCAACCTCAATTGGGCACGCCCCTTTAAGCGCTTTAATAGCTGTTGAAGCCGGCTCTCGAAATGCCATTGCCGAAGCTTTGACCAATTTGGTTTGGGCTCCCTTAAAAGAGCAATTACAGTCGGTTTCGCTATCGGCAAATTGGATGTGGCCTTGCCGTAATGCTGGTGAAGATGTCCGTTTATATAAAGCCGTAAAAGCCGTGTCAGATTTTGCTATTGAACTCGGAATCAACATTCCAACTGGGAAAGATTCCTTATCAATGACACAAAAATATCCCGATGGCAAGGTGATTGCTCCGGGAACGGTAATCATTTCGGCTGGAGCGCATTGTAGCGACTTTACTAAAGTTATAGAACCCGTTTTAAATGTGGATGCCAATAACCGAATTTATTATATCAATCTGTCAAAAGATGCCTTTAAATTAGGAGGTTCTAGCTTTGCCCAGAGTTTGGGTAAAATAGGTTGCAGCACGCCCACCATTAAAGATGCAGCTTATTTTAAAAAAGCCTTTAATGCCATTCAGACCTGTATTTCCACAAATTTGATAAGTGCCGGACATGATGTGTCGGCTGGTGGCTTAATTACTTGTTTGTTAGAACTTTGTTTTTCAAATGTCGAAGTTGGCGCGCAAATAAATTTAAGCAAACTCAACGAAAATGACCTTATAAAATTATTGTTTTCAGAAAATGCCGGATTGGTCATTCAAACCAGTCAGCCCGAAGCTTTTGAAACCTTTTTATCGGCTTCAAATGTTGATTTTACCGAGATTGGTTTTGCCAAAATTGGCACGGAATTAACCTTAATTAACCAAGCAAAAACGCTTCAATTTAATGTTGCCGAATACCGTGATTATTGGTATGAAACTTCTTATTTGTTAGATTGTTACCAATCGGGCAAAACCAAAGCAGCCGAGCGCTTTGCCTCTTATAAAAATCAGCCCTTGCAGTTTAAATTTCCCAATGGATTTACCGGAAAACTGCCCAAAATAGCGCTGAGTGAAACCCGTCAAAAAGCAGCTGTAATACGTGAAAAAGGCAGCAATTCGGAACGCGAAATGGCTTATGCTATGCACCTTGCCGGATTTGATGTTAAAGATGTGCACATGACCGATTTGGTGAGTGGACGCGAAACGCTAGAAGACATTCAGTTTATTGTTGCCGTTGGAGGCTTTTCAAACTCCGATGTGTTGGGTTCGGCCAAAGGTTGGGCGGGTTCGTTTTTATACAATCCAAAAGCAAAAAAGGCTTTAGATCAATTCTTTGCGCGCAAAGACACTTTGTCATTAGGCGTTTGCAATGGTTGCCAACTTTTTATAGAATTGGGATTAATTACTCCAAAACATTTAGAAAAACCAAAAATGTTGCACAACGATTCTGCTAAGTTTGAATGCCAGTTTACATCGGTTGAAATTCTCGAAAATAATTCGGTGCTATTGTCGAACTTTGCTGGAAGCAAATTGGGCATTTGGTCGGCACACGGCGAGGGAAAATTCAGTTTTCCTTATGATGAAACGCACTATCATATTGTTGGAAAATATGCTTATAATGCTTATCCTGCCAACCCAAATGGGTCCGATTTTAATACGGCTATGCTTACTTCGGATGATGGTCGCCACACGGTAATGATGCCCCATTTAGAACGCGCTACCTTTCCTTGGAACTGGGCTTTTTATCCCAAAGATAGAACAGACGAAGTGAGTCCGTGGTTACAAGCCTTTGTCAATGCAAAAAATTGGCTTGACAAAAACAAATAATTCCTTATGACAAATACAAATTTTTATTCCCCAAAAATGCTTCGCAAAAGCGTGGTGGAATTGCAAAAATATATCGACAATAAAACTGACTATCAAGAAGATGCCGTTTTGGCTGCCATTTGGGAACTCGAAAATAGGGCCCCCTTAAATCCCGAAATTCAAGCCTTGAAACAAGAACTTGAAGCTCAAAATAAACAATTTGAAGAAGAACCCATCGCAATTAAAAATGAAACTATTGCCCTATATAGCTTTAATTTTATTTTCCTTTTCGGAATATTGTTTTCGGTTTTTGCTGCCAGTATTTTAATCGGCTTAAACCTCGTTCAGCTCAAAAATAAACCACGCTCAAGAATGGTATTATTTACTGGATTAAGTTATTCGTTTTTACAAGTTTACCTGATTGAACTATTTAAAATAACCTCTCCATTCGTCAGTATTTTTTCAAGTTTATTAGGCGTTTATTTGCTTTATTATTATTTTTTGAAGCCAGAATTAAATCCAAAAGAAACCTATCAAAGCCGAAGCACTTGGCAGCCATTGCTCATTGGAATGGCCATTGCCCTACCCATTGCTTATTACCTTATGAAAGCGGGTGGCGTTGGTGCTTTATAAATTATAATCTAAAGTAAAGAATTGTTAATTTCTTTAACCAAACGCGGACCTTCGTAAATAAATCCGGTATAAAGTTGCACAAGGTCTGCGCCAGCATTGAATTTTTCTTGAGCATCTTGTGGTGAATTGATACCACCAACGCCAATGATTGTAAAAGCCTTAGCGGAATTATCTGACAAAAATTTAATCACTTCGGTTGCCCTATTTGTCAAGGGCTTTCCACTCAAACCACCTGTTTCATTAAAGTTTTGAGACTTTAAACCTGCTCTTGAAAGGGTGGTATTAGTAGCAATCACGCCGGCAATTTTTGTACTTTTTACAATATCAATAATATCTAACAGTTGCCTATCGGTTAAATCGGGTGCAATTTTTAAAAGAATTGGTTTTGGCTTAAGTTTTGAAAAATTTATTTTTTGAAGTGCCACAAGAATATTAGTTAATGGCTCTTTTTCTTGTAAAGCCCTGAGGTTTGGCGTGTTTGGTGAGCTTACATTTACCACAAAATAATCGACCACCTCAAATAGTTTTTCAAAGCAAATAAGGTAATCATTAACCGCTTCTAAATTGGGTGTGGTTTTATTTTTGCCGATGTTTCCACCAATTATCACATTGGTTTTGCGGTGTTTAAGTCGTTTAGCAATGGCTTCAACACCATCGTTGTTAAAACCCATTCGATTGATTAAAGCACCATCTTTTTTAAGTCTAAACAAACGCGGTTTTGGGTTTCCCAATTGAGGTTTTGGAGTTACCGTTCCTATTTCAATAAAGCCAAAACCAAAGGCGCTAAGTTCATCAACCAAGGTCGCATTTTTATCAAAACCTGCGGCAAGACCAACTGGGTTTTTAAAGTTTAATCCAAATAAAGAGCGTTCTAATTTTTTATCTGATAAAGTGAATTTATAATTTATTAATGCCTTAAAACCAGGGGCTTTAAACAACAATTTTAAGTTTATAAAGGTAATGCGATGTATCAGCTCCGGTTGAAACAGAAATAATAGCGGGCGAATGACTGCTTTATACATGCTTTTTTTTATCAGCTTTTGAGCTATTTAACAACTTTTGCAAAAACTTGGCTTAACCCTATTGCAAATTACCTTAAACTCGCCCCCAATTTACTTTCAAATGTCTGTTGCAATTTAGACATAATCTTCTCAATTTGAGATTCATCGAGTGTTTTTTCATCATCTTGCAAGGTAAAACTTAAGGCGTAGGATTTTTTGTGTTCCGGTAAATTTTTACCCTGATACACATCAAATAAATCAATTGCTTTAATATAGTTTCGCTCGGTTTGGTATGCTAAATTATATAAATCTAAAAAACGTACTTCTTCATTTATCAGCAAAGCTAAATCGCGTTTTACCTCGGGATATTTTGGTGGTAAACTTACGCTAAACGATTTATTTTGAGCTATTTTCAAAACATTTAGCCAATTAATATCGGCGTATAAAACTGCTTGCTTAATACCGAATTCTTTTGTGATTGATGATTTCACAAGTCCTAAATCAACCAAATTCATTTTTCCTAAGCTCAAATTAATACCTTCAGAAAACAAGTCATTTTTAGTAGGTTTAAGCGTAGTTTTCACTATTCCAACCCGTTCAAATAATAGCGTTACAATGCCTTTTAAATAAAAGAAATCGGCTGTTTGTGTTACAGAATTCCAACTTGCAGGCACTTTATTTCCCGTAACAAACAGGCTTAAATGTTTGTCTTCCTGATAGGAATCATTATATTTGTGATAGGTTTTTCCAAATTCAAACAACTTTAGCGCATTGTTTTTGCGGTTGCTATTAAAGGTAATCGCTTCTAGCCCACTAAACAACATTGACTGGCGCAAAACTGATAAGTCTTGACTTAACGGATTTAGAATTGACACATTTGTTTCCTCTTTTAACAAGTCGCTATAAGTCGTGTAATTGGGCTTAGTTAACGAATTTGACATGATTTCAAAGAAACCATTTCCAGTTAATTGACCGCCTATAATTTTTTGTATTTTTTCATAATGTTGCTCGTCGGATGAATTGATTGAGAGGTTTAATTTTTGTGAAAATTCAACGTTATCATATCCAAAAACCCTTAAAATTTCTTCAATAACATCTACTTCTCTAGTAACATCTACGCGATAGGCCGGAATGGTTAGGTTGAGACCCGTTTCGTTTTGATTATTAATTTTTACGTCGAGTGAAGCTAAAATATTTTGGACTTTCTCGACTGGAATTATATGACCAATTAATTTATTTAAGCGTTCATAAGACAAGAATATTTGAAAATCATCAATTTTATTAGGATAAATATCGGAAATTTCACAGGAAATTTTCCCTCCGGTTAAGTCTTTTATTAAAATTGCCGCTCTTTTTAGGGCATATTCGGTGTTGTTTGGATCAATACCTCGTTCAAAACGAAAGGAAGCATCGGTGTTTAAACCGTGTCTTTTTGAGGTTTTACGAATGCTTACCGGATTAAAATAGGCACTTTCTAAAAATATAGCAGTTGTTTTTTGTGTAATTCCAGAGTCGATGCCACCAAAAACTCCGGCGATGCACAATGGTTTTTCGTTGCCGTCGCAAATCATCAAATCCTCTTCATTTAAACTGCGTTCAACACCGTCTAAGGTGGTAAATTTAGTGCCTTCTTTTAGGGTTTTTACAATTACTTTGTTACCTGCAATTTTATTGGCATCAAAGGCGTGAAGTGGCTGGCCCAAATCATGAAGTACAAAATTGGTAACATCAACCACATTATTAATAGGTTTCAAACCAATAGCTTTAAGCCTGTTTTGCAACCACATTGGCGATTCTGCAACTTTTACATTAACAATGGTTAAACCTGTATAACGAGGGGCGCGTTTGCTATCTTTAACATCAATAGCCATTTTAAAAGTATGCTCGTTCACTTGAAAATCGCTTACTGAAGGGGTAATTAATTCGACATCAATTCCCACTTGAATTAAACCTGCTCTCAAGTCGCGTGCCACACCATAATGGCTCATGGCATCGGCTCTATTAGGTGTTAAACCAATTTCAAAAACAAAATCTGATTCAATATTAAAGACTTTGGCAGCGGGCGTTCCTGCTTTTAATTTAGCCTCTAAAATCATAATGCCATCATGAGCTTTCCCTAAGCCTAATTCATCTTCGGCGCAAATCATTCCGACACTTTCTTCTCCCCTAATTTTGCTGTTTTTAATTTGAAAAGCCTTGCCTTCTTTGTCGTATAAAGTTGTTCCAACAGTTGCTACGGGTACCGTTTGACCTTTAGCCACATTTGGCGCACCACAAACAATTTGAACAGGTTCATCACTGCCAATATTAACGGTTGTTATGCTTAAATGGTCAGAATTTGGGTGTTTTTCACAAGTTAAAACTTTGCCAATTACCACGCCTTTTAGACTTCCTTTAATGCTTTCTATGGCTTCAACACCCTCAACTTCAAGTCCCAAGTTGGTTAAAATTTCACTGGTTTTATCAATATCTAAATCAATTCGTAAAAAATCTTGTAACCACTTATATGAAATCTTCATAATCTAATTTTTCTGTTAAATAAGGGGCAAAGATAAACAATACAATTAAGAGAAACTTAGCCGATTATCACATTTTTTAGTTTCCAATAATTATTTCATTTATTAATATATTATTACTACTTTGCAAGTCTTAAATTAAAATTTAATGGCAATAAATATCACACGCCTTTTTGATTTTGCATATTATCAAGATGAAAAGGGAGGGCTTGAAGATGCCTTTGCAACCAAAAAAAATGGTGTTTGGGAAAAAACTTCAACTAAAGATCTAATAAAACAGGCAAACAAGGCGAGCAGAGCCTTATTAAAATTGGGTATTAAAGTCAATGACCGTATTGCCATTATATCGAGTACCAACCGTACCGAATGGAATATTATGGATATTGGCGTTTTGCAAATTGGCGCTCAAAATGTGCCCATATACCCCACTATTTCATCAGAAGATTATGAATATATTTTTAATCATGCCGAAGTAACTTATTGTTTTGTTTCGGATGATGAAGTTTATCAAAAAGCTAAAAAAGCTAAAATGAATGCCCCTTTATTAAAGGAAATCTATTCGTTTGATGAAATAAAAGCTTGTAAAAATTGGATTGAATTTTTAGAATTTGGAAGTGATGAATCTGTTCAAAACGAGGTAGAAGCTCGAAAAAATGCCATTAAACCAACTGATTTAGCGACCTTTATTTATACCTCGGGAACAACAGGAAAACCTAAAGGCGTTATGTTATCTCATCAAAATGTGGTTAGTAATGTTTTGTCGTCAAGCAAGCGATTTCCTATATTAGAGGGCACGCCAAAAGCCTTGAGCTTTTTGCCTGTTTGTCATATATTTGAACGTATGATTTTATATTTATACCAATACTTAAATGTGTCTATTTATTATGCCGAAGGTCTTGATAAAATCAGTGTAAACATAAAAGAAGTTCATCCTGAATTATTTACCGTTGTGCCGCGATTGTTAGAAAAAATGTATGATGCCATCGTAGCAAAAGGTACCGAGCTAACCGGAATTAAAAAGGCTTTGTTTTTTTGGGCGCTCAATTTAGGATTGAAATATGAGCCTTATGGTCAAAATGGTTGGTGGTATGAATTCAAATTAAAGATTGCGCGCAAACTCATTTTTGTAAAATGGCAAGCGGCTTTAGGTGGCAAAATCAACACCATGGTTTCGGGAAGTGCCGCATTGCAAACACGTTTAACGCGTGTATTTTGCGCAGCCGGAATTCCGGTTATGGAGGGTTATGGACTTACCGAAACATCGCCCGTTATTTCGGTTAATATGCAAGATAATCACATGCAACGCATTGGCACAGTGGGTAAAATAATTGAAGGTGTTGAGGTTAAAATTGCCGATGATGGTGAAATTTTGTGTAAAGGCCCAAATGTGATGATAGGCTATTATAAAGATGCGAAAAAAACAGCCGAAGTTTTAGAGAACGGTTATTTTCATACCGGTGATAAAGGTGAAATAGATGCCGACGGCTTCTTAAAAATTACGGGACGCAAAAAAGAAATTTTTAAAACCTCCGGCGGTAAATACATCTCACCAGCCTTGCTAGAAAACGAGATGAAACAATCCCTTTTTATTGAACAAATTCTCATTATTGGCGAAAATCAAAAAATGCCGGCGGCCATCATTCAGCCTAACTTTGCATTCGTGAAAGAATGGGCAAAACGCCATTTAAATATCGAATTTAGCTCCAATACAGATTTAATTTTTAATGAAAAAGTAATTGAACGTATTCAAGAAGAAATAGATAAGGGAAATGAGCATTTTGGCAAATGGGAAAAAATAAAACGCTTTGAATTAACATCCGATGTTTGGGGTGTTGACAATGGGTTATTAACACCAACCATGAAACCAAAACGCGATATTATCATCAAGAAATATTCCGATTTATATACCAAAATTTACGGTTAAAAGGCTAACTTTGTCAACCAATTTGAGCTTAATTTATGGAGCAATTTATTGTATCGGCAAGAAAATATAGACCCCAAGTTTTTGAAGATGTGGTGGGGCAACAAGCCATTACAAAAACTTTAGAAAATGCTATAAAAAACAATCACCTTGCGCAAGCCTTGCTATTTACGGGTCCACGAGGGGTTGGCAAAACCACTTGTGCCAGAATCTTAGCCAAACGCATCAATCAAGAACATTTAGAAAAAGTCAATCCCGATGAGGATTTTGCCTTTAACATTTTTGAGCTTGATGCTGCTTCAAATAACTCGGTTGATGATATTCGTAGCTTAACAGACCAAGTTCGGATTCCGCCCCAAACGGGTCATTTTAAGGTCTATATTATTGATGAGGTTCACATGTTGAGTCAAGCCGCTTTTAATGCATTTTTAAAAACGCTTGAAGAACCACCTGCTCACGCCATTTTTATTTTAGCAACAACCGAAAAACACAAGATCATTCCCACCATTTTATCGCGTTGTCAAATATTTGATTTTAAACGCATAGGCGTTACCGATATCAAAAATTATCTGCATAAAATTGCCATTGAAGAACACATAGAAGCCGAAGATGACGCTTTGCATATTATCGCTCAAAAGGCTGATGGCGCTTTGCGCGATGCCCTTTCAATTTTTGATAGGGTTTTAAGCTTTTCGGGCACTAAACTAACGCGCCTCGACGTTGTTGAAAACCTAAATGTTTTAGATTATGAAGTCTATTTTAATATGACTGATTTAATATTAAAACACCAAATTCCACAGCTCTTAATTGCCTATAACGAGGTGTTGAGCAAGGGCTTTGAAGGTTTGCATTTTATTGTTGGATTAGCCTCTCATTTTAGAGACTTGTTAGTAGCAAAGGATGGCGCTACGGTTGAATTGTTAGAAGTAGGCTCACGCGCTAAAGAGCGCTATTTGTTACAGGCTAAAAGCTGTGAAGTCGATTTTTTGTTACAAGCGATTGATTTGGCAAATACCTGCGATTTAAATTTTAAATCAAGCAAAAACCAGCGCTTATTGGTTGAACTGACGCTGATGAAATTGGCTTCAATAAATTTTAATCCAGACCATCTGGACGAAAAAAAAAAACCTAAACTAAACTTAATTCCGGCTTCTTTTTACTCACAACTGCCTGAGGAGGCTACTAAAAAAAGTAGCGTCATTGTGGCCGAAACTAATGCCGAGTATCAAATTGAAAAATTGGAAGTTGAAGTTGAAAAACAGGCGGCTACTCATCCTGTAAAAGTTACAAAAATAATTGATAAAAAAGTTGTAAAAGCGCTAACAGATGCAACTGATCAAACAAAAATAACGGGCATAAATGCCATAAGAAGAACGTCGGCTTTATCGCTTAAAAGCCTACAAGAAAAGGCTAATTTGAAAGCAAATCAACCGGAAAATAAGCCTCTGGTTGCTTTGCCAGAAACACCGTTTACCGATGCGCAATTTTTTGAAGTATGGAATGAAGTTGTGACGCACTTTACCGAAAGCAATCAAAAAGTTTTTGTTTCGGTTTTAAACGCTAATATTCCAAAGATAAAGGGTCATATTATCAAACTTATGTTGCCAAATGAGGTGATGGCACATTCTTTTCAGAAGGGGAAATTGGAGCTTTTAACAAAAATCCGTCAAGCCTTAAATAATTATAAACTTGATTTTGAAATTGTTGTAAACGAGGAATTTACAAAAGACTATATTTATACACCACAAGAAAAATATCAAGCGCTTAAAAAGAAGAATCCAAACATTGAAATTCTTAAAAAAACCTTTAAACTAGAACTTTAATGTTTAGGGATTCTTTTAATATATTTATCAAATTTAAAATTGAACACCTTGGACTATTATAAATTAGTGAAATTATTAATCGGATTTTTGATTGTAGCCATAGCTTCGTATCAAATTGCCAAAGTGTTTCAAAAAATAAAGTTTCCATTGGTAACGGGATTAATTATAACAGGAATTATTTCGGGCACCTCACTATTAAACTTTATAAAATTAGAAACCCTACAAGACCTCCATTTTTTAAATGATTTGGCGCTGTCAATTATTGCATTTTCAGCTGGATCGGAGTTGTATTTAGATGATTTACGCAGCCGTATAAAAAGCATTAAATGGATGGTTTTATGTCAATTATTTATCACTTTTATCATATCGAGCGTGGTAATATACTTTGTTGCTGACCAAATTCCTTTTATGATAGCACTTAATTCACCAACCAAAGTGGGAATTTCAATTTTATTTGCCACAATTTTTGTTGCACGGTCGCCTTCTTCAGTTATTGCTGTCATCAATGAAATGCGCGCCAATGGGCCATTTACAAAAACGGTAATGGGTGTTACAGTGGTTAAAGATGTTTTGGTTATTGTGGTTTTTGCTATTTGCCTTTCATTAGCAAAAACTCTCATTAAAGGGGATGAAGTAAATATTTTATTTCTATTAATCCTTTTTTTAGAGCTCTTAATTAGCATCAGTTTCGGCTATTTTTTTGGCAAGATTTTACAAATTCCCTTTATCCTAAAAACAAATCCTAGAATAAAATCGGCTCTAATTTTAGCCATAGGATATAGCATTTACCTTTTTACAAATTTTATAAAGTCAAATTCACTTATTTGGTTTAATCATCAAGTGGTGCTAGAACCTTTATTGATTGCCATTATAGCGGGATTTGTATTGACAAATTACAGTAAACACCGGATAGAATTTTCTGAGTTATTGCATAAAATTGGGCCGAGCATTTACATAATTTTCTTCACTTTAACAGGCGCTTCTCTTGATATTAATATGCTATTTAATGTTTTTGGTATTGCTTTGAGTTTATTTATTTTACGTCTTCTAACATTAATGATAGCCGGTGGTTTGGGTGTTTATGCTGCAAAAGATAATAAAAAATATGCTTTAATTGCTTGGATGCCCTATGTCACTCAAGCTGGAGTAGCATTGGGATTAGCCACAATTGTTTCTCAAGAATTTCCCGATTGGGGTTACCAATTTGAAACTATTATTATTGCCATTATTATTATTGGACAATTATTTGGAGACCTCCTTTTTAAGTTTGCCCTAAATTATATAAATGAAAGCCATTTAAAAGCTAAAAATTCAGAAGCTGATATTACAAGAACTGCCATTATTTTTGGAATTGAAAATCAATCTATTGCCTTAGCTCATCAGTTAATAAAGAATTATTGGAAGGTAAAAATGGTAACCTCAATAGCCGATTTAGTAACTAAATACGATGATTTGGATATCATTGTTGTAAATAGTTTATCAAGACCCGATTTGAGTATTTTAAACTTAGCACAAACCGAAACGGCCATTTTAATGCTCGACGACAAACGCAATTTTGAATTGGCAACACTTATTTTTGAGCAATTTGGCACAAAAGAAATTGTGGTGCGTTTAAACAATCGAGAATATTTTGATAAATTCAATGAATTGGGGGCTAAAATTATTGATCCTTCTACCGCCATTGTTAGTTTATTAGACCATTTTGTGCGCTCTCCTAATGCAACTAATTTGCTGTTGGGCATTGATAAAGGTCAAGATTCCATCGATATTGAAATCAGAAATAAAGACGTTGCCGGCTTGCGTTTGCGCGATTTACGCATGCCTTCTGATATCATTGTGCTTTCTTTAAAACGACACGACCAATTTATTATTTCACACGGTTACACCCAGTTGCGACTTGGCGATGTGGTAACTATGGTTGGCTCTCACAACAGTTTAGAAGCCCTTAAAATAAAATTTGACAATTAGCCTTTGAAAAAAAAATCCAAAATAATTATTTTTATAACAGCGGCTTTTTTGGTGCTTTTTTATTTTTACATCAATCCTTATCAGTTTGGCTATTTACCTAAATGTCCACTTTATTCAAGTACTGGAATTTATTGTCCGGGATGTGGAAGTCAGCGCGCCATTCACGAACTTTTACATCTAAATTTTTTGGGATTTATCAGGCAAAACACCTTATTATTACTATTGATTTTGCTATTAATCTATCACGGAGTTGTGATTTTAGCAAACTCCTATTTTAATAAAACTTGGAAAAGCCTATTAAACCACAAAAAAACACCTTACTTTTTATTAGTAATAGCAATCTTATTTTGGATTTTAAGAAACCTGCCTTTTAAGCCATTTATTTGGTTAGCTCCTTATTAGATTTTTAAATTTTTATCATAAGGAATAACACTCAAAATGTATTTTATAGCATTAATGCGAGCGGTTGTTTTTCTGTTAGCTTTTATCACTTTCCAAGGTACGAGCGCCGTACTTGTTTTTGAAAACATTTCGCGTTTATAAAAGGTGTATTGGTCCCAAAGCTCTTGAGCTTTTTCGTCAACCGGCGTAATTTTCCATTGTTTTAGCAGACTTGTTTTAATGTCTTCAAAACGTCGGGCTTGTTCATCTTTAGAAATCGACATATAAATCTTTACAATTTGGATATCAGATTCAACAATCATACGTTCAAATTCATTGACTTGATTCATAAAGATGTTGTATTGATGATCGGTACAAAATCCGTTAACAGGTTCAACCACAGCGCGATTATACCAACTTCTGTCAAAAAGAACAATTTCGCCAGCCTTAGGAAATTCGGTTAAATAACGCTGAAAATACCATTGTCCTTGTTCTTCAACGGATGGTTTTGGCAAGGCTACTTCAAAATAATATCTAGGATTTAGGCGTTCGGTAATTCGCCTAATTGCGCCTCCTTTTCCGGCGGCATCACGTCCTTCAAAAATAATGATGATGCGTTTGTTTTTATCAATCGCCCAAGTTTGCATTCTAATCAGTTCAACTTGCAACTTTTTGAGCTCTTTTTTATATTCTATATAACGCAAAGCTTTTTCAACATTAAAAGGAATGGTATTAAATAAAGACAAAATACCTTTACTAGAATTTAATTTATCAATATCCGATTGAGAAAAGTTAGGTTCCATAAGTCTAGTCTTTGTTGTGTCTTGATGATCTAAAATATCTAATAATGATATTTGGATCAGGGATTAGTTGCATGTTAGATTCCTTTTTATTGTCATAGTCAAATTGAGAGAGCACATATCTAATTGATTCTAAACGCGCTGCCATTTTATCATTGGTTTTAACGATAATCCAAGGGCTATATGATGCGTGTGTTTTGCTGAACATTTGTTCTTTATAATAGGTATATTTATCCCATAATTCCTGACCTTTTTGGTCAACAGGGCTAAATTTCCAACGTTTTAACGGACTTTCATTCCTTGAATTAAAGCGTTTTAACTGTTCTGTTTTTGAGATAGACAACCAAAATTTAATTATGGTAACGCCATCTTCATAAAGCATGTGTTCAAATTCGGGTACTTTATGGATAAATTGGTTGTATTGTTGCTCGTCACAAAATCCCATAACAGGTTCTACCACAGCTCTATTATACCAACTTCTGTCAAAGCAAACAATTTCACCGCGATTGGGCAAATGCTTGACATAACGTCTAAAATACCATTGCCCTCGTTCAATTTCAGTAGGTTTATTTAGGGCAACTTGCCTTACCGAACGGGGATTTAAATGTTCGGTAAAGCGACGGATAATCCCTCCTTTTCCGGCGGCATCACGACCCTCGAAAATAATAATAACGCGTTTGCGATTATTTAAAACCCATTGTTGCAGTTTAACAAGTTCTATTTGAAGCAGTTTTAAATCGGACTCGTAATCTAATATCCGATCAACGGCAGTCGTATCAATTTCTTTTTCGGAAAGTAGTTGTCTTAATTGACTAACTGATTTTAAGTTAATTAACTCTTCACCCGTAATTTTTTGTTTCTTCATTACAATTTTTATCTAATAATAAACAGGTTTTAAAATTAGTCATTTTAGATGAAATATTTAATTTATCGGCGGGTGGAGACAAATAAGGAATTCCCAAGCCTAGCCCTCTTAAAATAAATAGTAAACCTATTATTATTACAAATATAGGAATTGCTTTTTGAATTTTATTCCTAATTG
>Ga0210039_1001985_pt1 | contig 17816 bp, 15 predicted proteins | sample CryGeyCG2114_250_3_FD_185460 | JGI IMG/M metagenome (GOLD analysis project Ga0210039, IMG submission 185460) | Groundwater microbial communities from aquifer - Crystal Geyser CG17_big_fil_post_rev_8/21/14_2.50 (SPAdes) (version 2) | ecosystem: Environmental > Aquatic > Deep subsurface >...
TTTCAATAGCCCAAATTTGGGTATTACTATTCCGATAATTATCGGAAGGGATTAACCGCTTTGCTTCCCACAGCCCTTCGCACATTCATACAATTCGCTTCGCTTTTACATGAATAAAGCGGGTTAAAATCAAAAACTCGTAAATCGTAAATTATTGAAGGTTAGTTTCTTTTATCAATACCCCACATGAGCTTATTTCTCAGTGTGTTTAAGAAGGTGTGGTTTTTAAGGCGAATCAAACTAATTGTGTGTGGTGTTCTTTTTATTTTAAAAGTGGTATTGATAGGTACAGACTTAAATCGAGAATCTAATGCGACTAAGAAAGAATCTGTTCGTGCTTCAATTTGGAAGGAAAGCACTTTATTGTCTGGAATGATAAGAGGGCGAACATTCAAATTATGAGGAGCAATAGGAGTGAGGATGATACTTTCAGAACTCGGAAAAAGGATGGGTCCATTACAGCTAAGCGAGTATGCTGTTGATCCCGTTGGTGTTGATATAATCAATCCATCTGCCCAATAAGAATTTAAAAACTCATTATCTAAATAAGTATGCACAGTAATCATTGTGGAACTATCCGAACGCTGCAACGTAATTTCATTAAGAGCATAATTAGCATCACCAAAAAGTTGCTTATCTGTTTCAATACTCAACAAAGTTCGCTTATCAATTTCATAAAAACCTTTTGTTAAACTAGATATTGCTTGAGCAATTTCATCGGTAGTTACACTAGATAAAAAGCCTAATCGTCCGGTATTGATTCCTAAAATGGGAATGTTACTATCTTTAACCAATGTGATAGTTTCTAAAAAAGTTCCATCACCTCCAATGCTAATAAAATAATCAACATCTTTCAAATCACTTTGAGAATTAAATTCTGTGATTGAAAGACTAAATTGTATAGAGTTTTCTATCAAGAATTGATGAAAAGTACTATAAACAGTAACAGAAATATTATTACGGTCTAATTCATCAAAGAAAAACTGAATGGAAGAAAGGTATTTTTCGTTAATCTTTTTTCCGTAGATGGCGTATTTCACATTTGAAGTTTTACGTTACAATACTGTGAAATTAGTCATTTTTGATTAATACAGAATCAAAAATAAGATTATTTTAAGCGAAATTAAAATATGCTGAAACTTTGCCTGTTTTCGAAGAAAACTTGCTTAGTTACAGTAAATACTCGCAACCAAAATATATAAATTATCCGAAAAGCTATTTGGTTGCGGTATAGCTTATAATTTTACATTATAAGAAGCATTTTTAATTAGTACATCCATAGAAATAACTTCTAGTGTTTTTTCGTTTGTTGCTTCAAGCACTACTTTCGGTGCAACACCATTTTCGTGTGCTTCTTTGAATCGAAGTGCACACAAGCACCATTTATCGCCAGGTTTTAAACCATCAAAACCAAAAGCAGGATGAGGTGTGGACAAGTCATTACCAACACTTTTAGAAAAGATGAGAAATTCTTCAGTAACTTCCACACAAACAGTATGCATACCAGAATCAGATTCATCAGTATTGCAACATCCATCTCTGAAATATCCTGTCAGAGGTTTTGAACTGCACGAAATTAAAGGTTCTCCAAATACGTTTAGATTTTCCATAAATTTTTAGATTTAGAAGTCAGTTTTAAAAAAATTCAACGATTTTAAATTAATCATGTGTACGCCTTCATAATAAAAATGTAAAATATCAGCATAAGAATAACCCATTTTTGCCATACGCATAGCTCCTTCTTGGCAAAGACCAACTCCATGTCCAAAACCTTTTCCTGACAAAATAACAAAATTATTATCTAATGACACATCGAATTGAGCAGATTTTAAATTCCAATCACTTCTAATTTTAACAAATGGAATTTGAACATTGTTTTTTTCAAAATACTGCTCTCTATTTAGTTGAAAATATTCTATATCGCAAATGTCGTTTAGGTTTTCTTTGGGATAGTTATGTTGAGTAATTAGGTACTGAATCCAATCTCCTTTTGGAATTCTTTTGCTCCAAATTGAATTGTTTTCGTGTAAACAAAATGTGTCTTTAACGGATTTTAGATAATATAAATTTGAGTGCCAAACATCTTGAGAATTGGCTGTTTGACCACCACAATTTGAAAAAAAAGTAGCTGTAATAAGATTGATTTCACTATCAACAATAACAATGTTGGAGGTTAACTCTGCTGCTTGATGAATAATTTCAGATTTTGGTTTTCCGTGATATGCTTGGCAATGCACTTTGTCGCACATACTAAATCCTTCATTTTCATGTTTTTTTATGTTTTTGAGTGCATAAGTCCGACATATAATGGCCTGTAATTTAAAATATTCTTCTGGAGGACTTTTTCCCACCTCTGCTTCAACAACTCCTGCAACATAATTATCAATGTCTATATTATTAATAAGCTGTAAATAATTATTGTAAGGATGAACCCTTATAAAAAGGTTATCTTCATATTGGATTATTTTCCCTAAAGGTTTATTTGTTTTAAGTTTGAACGCATTTTTTGTTGCAACACCTATTATCCTTATTTTTAAGAAAGAACCATAATCTTTCTCTAAGGACTTAACAGTTATTTTATTATTCCAAAAAGAGAGTTCAATAATTTCTGTGTTATCAATCTCTTCTATTTTACCACTTTCTGTGTAAATAATATATTTGCCTTCTTGCGGGTAGAAAATAAATGAAGTAATGGCTTGTTTATCAAGGATACCAACATTTAGCATTTCTGCAAAAGTGCTTTTGAAAAATAAAAAAAGTAAAAGAAGAAGTAATGTTAGTTTTTTCATCAATTTACAAATTTAATCTAAACACTTATTTTATGGATGTTGTTTTTTATTAGTTATTCACATTGCTTTTTTAATTAGAAAGAAAATTTTATAGTTTTATTTTAGGTAAGTTCTATTTTAATTTATATTTTCGTAATCAAACTAAACTATTTACAAAATGAAAAATTCAAACCTAAATAATTATTTATTTCTTTTTATTGTTCTAATTTTTCTTTCTTGTACTTCCGAAACTCCAAATGAAGAAGTTTTAGAAGAAGCAACTCAAAAAGAGGTTATTATTAATGAACATTCAGAAATAACTGCTGCCGACACGAGTTCAACAGGTGTTTATCAAGAAGAAGCAGGAGAAGGACCAACTTCGTTAAAAGAGGCAATGAAAGCAAATGCAGCAGAAGTTGTTGAAGAGGGTGGCTTGTCTTTTTGTGATTGTGTGAAAAAACAAAAAGCATTGAATGATTTGATTATGGAAACGGAAGATGATGCAGAAATGGATAAAGCCATGAAAGAATTAGAAGAGATGAAAGTTGGAGAATGTAAGGTATTGTTTTCTGCAAAACAAAACACTATAGACGAAAAGCGAGCTCACCAGCAAAAGGTGAAAAGGTGCTTGTAAACTAAACTTTTTTATTCCAATCTATTTCTTCTTACCTTTTTTAGCAGGAAGTGTTTTCTTTTGTTTTATTCCTTTTAATACTTCCTTTGCGTTTAGAGTAGTTACAACCTTTTCTCCTGTTTTGGCTTCTAATTCCATTCTTGCAACTTTAGCAACATAGCCACCTTGCTTGGCTACTTTCTTGCTTTCTTCAAAATCTTTAGGATTAGTTGCGGTAGATATATCCTTTGTAGATGCTTCGGCAAGCATATTTAAAATCAGCTCGGTGTTGGTCATGTTATCTCGCAAATTTTCTTTTTTCAACCCTTTCAGAACCTTATATTCCTTGGTGGTTTTATCACTCCAAGCTTTGGTAATAATATCCGTAAGTGTTGCAAAGTGTTGTCCTTCTTTTAATCCTCGTTTTTTCCATTCATCAGTAAGTTCTTTCCGTATTTCAATACTTTTAAGTCGTTGGTTAATCCAACTCTCTGAATAACCCAATTTCATATATTGCTCCAAAGCTCTATCTATGCTTAATTCGGGGTCTTGCATTTCATTCAGTCTCTCAGACGCTACTTTTGCCAGCCATAATTTAAAAGGTTCTGCTTTAGGTGATGGAATGGATTGTATTAAGCGGAAAAGTTGCTCAGTATCAGCTACATCTGTCAATCGCATTTTACCATCTGGTGCTTCAAATTTCAACTGGTTACAATTTGTAACCGTTTCATTTCCTTCCTTTAAAAGTCTATGTTTTAATACCTTCCAGTAATTTCTAGCTCCCTGATAGGTAGGTTGGTCAGTAAGAACTGCGATAACATCAATAATGGATATGTACCACTTTTCCTCCTCGGCATCCCAAAGGCTACGAACTTGCTTTTCTTCAAAAAGTTTGATGGTTTCTTTTTTCATTATATAGTGCTTTTTTACAATGTTCTGAAATTCAGATACTCGCCTCGCTAATTGCCTCCATTTTTTTAAGACTATTTTCTTCTTATTAGTTGTACTTTAAACAACTTCAATAATTAATTATGTATCATTTTCAAGTAATGCTTGAGCTGAATAATAAAGTATTCCATAGATTTATTCTCTGTTAAAGAAATTGTTAAATCACAAGCTGCATCACGGTAATCGCCCGAAGCTCCTACTTTAAATCTTGCTTTTGAAAGTGTGGTAATATATTCCGTTTGAAAGCAAGGTTTTGTGGTTAAATCAATCAATATAGTATAAGGAGTGTTTATAAAACTTTCTATGTCTCTTCCTTGTGGAATGCAGATTTTTGATAGATTTTTATTGTCAAAATAGTTGTAATTCAAATGGGCTTTAACAATTTCGGATGAATCCTTACTGTTGATATATCCCAACGCCATTACTTTTTTTCGTTCTTCAATGAGGTAGTTCACAAAATGTTTAACTGTTTCACAATCATTTCTGTTTGTAGCATCATATAGAACACCAATTTCTAATGCTTTATCAAAACCCACTGCTTTAATTTGCCGTGAAACATTTTTTTGTTTGTTTTTTAACACAAATTCGCCAAATTTTTGTTGTATGTTTTTTATTATTTTCATTTTGTTAACTAAATAGTGTCAAACTTCCAACCTCCAACCTTAAACCTATTTTTTACCTCTAACGTGTTTTTCTACTTCATCCCACATTGCTGTTGGAATATTATCAAAAGAATTAAATTCACCTGCATTATATATCCACTCGCCTGCATCAATGGTAACTACTTCTCCATTGATGTAAGCCGAAAAATCTGACATTAGGTACGCTGCTAAATTGGTTAATTCTTGGTGTTCGCCAAATCGTTTCAATGGAATTCTTTTTAGTGGGTCAATTAGTTTCGCTAGATTTTCTGGAAACAAACGACTAAAAGCACCTTGCGTTGGAAATGGACCAGGAGCGATGGCATTGGTTCTAATTCCATATTTTGCCCATTCGGAAGCTAAAGAACGAGTTAGAGCAAGCACACCTGCTTTTGCACAAGCAGAAGGAACTACATAGCCAGAACCTGTCCAGCTATAGGTTGTTACAATGTTTAGAACTGTTCCTTTTATTTTTTTTTCTATCCAATATTTTCCTAATGCCAAACTACAATTATAACTGCCTTTCAAGACAATATCCGTAATCACATCAAACGCTTTGTGAGATAATCGTTCTGTTGGACTAACAAAATTTCCTGCGGCATTATTTACCAATCCATTTATTTCGCCATAGGTTGCAATTCCTTGTTCAATTATTTTTTCAATACTCAAATAATCTCTAACATCACATTCGTAGCCAACTATATTTGTTTTTCCAGTGTTTTTTTTAAGTTCAGCTACAGCTTCATCAATCACTTCTATTTTTCTGGAAGCGATAATTACATTTGCTCCTAACTCTAAATAATATTGAGCCATACTTTTTCCTAATCCTGTTCCTCCTCCAGTTACAAGTATTGTTTTTCCATCTAACTCATTGTTTTTAAACATTTTTTCTTGATATTTTTCCATAGGGGTTTAGTTGAAAGTTTATAAAGTTAATTGATAATTGATAATTCACACATCCACAAATTATTTAATCTCTTTTTCCAAGTTTTGAATGCTATTTTTAGCACTTTCATACACATTTTGTTCTGAAACAGGAACTGGTGCAAAGCGAGCCATGTCGCACAAGTCTAGTGTTTCAATGAGTTCGTTAATGGTTGTTTCAGAAACATGAATAGTGCTTAGTTTTTCTTTAATGTTATTTTGGTTTAATTCGGATATTGGAATGTTCAGTTTATTACCAATATATCCAAAAAGAGCTTTTGAAACATTTTCATAAAATGCTTTTTTATCATTTTGTATGAGGCTTTTCTCAGCGGAAATTAAAAGTTTACTTGCTAATTTATTTGCTTTTCTACTTTTTACTAAAGCCAAATCACTGTTGGCCGCTCTGATTTTATTTCTAAAAATAAAAGTAAGTAGAAATAGGATGGGAGCAAGTAATAATAAGCCATAAAATTTCCATGAACCATAAAAATTATCATTAGGATTGGAGAATACAAGATTATCTGTATGAATGAATCGAATATCTTCACCCAACAGTTTTATGTCTTCTTTGTTTGCAGATGAGTAGGATACATTAGCAGAGGAACCATCTCCTTTTGCAATTTTAAAAGTTAAAGGGTCGGAATTTATTGTAACATATTTTTTTGAGGTTGGATTAAAATAAGAGAAACTTATTGGAGCAATTTTATATTCTCCAGCAAAACGAGGTATTATCAAATAATCGTATTCTTTCGTTCCACTAACTCCATTTGTAGTAGTTTTGGTGTTATCCGTAATTTTTGGGTCATAGATTTCAAAATCTTTAGGGAAATCAATATCTATTTTATCAATAAGAGGTAAATTTCCATTGCCACTTATTTTTACTTTAACATTAATAGCTTCATTAGCTTTTACCTCATAAGCAGAAACATCTACTTTCATATCTAAATTACCAACAGCATTTACAAAACTTTTAGGCTTTGGTTCTGGGTGCGGAAGCACTTTAATTTTAATTGGTTTGCTTTTTAAGAAATGCTCCTCTTCAACTACTTTTCCAAAAAATTGATCAAAAACACTTTGTCCGCCACTCACTCTTTTTTGAGTTACAAAACGCATTTCTAAAGGGTCTATTTCTAAATCGCCTGCTCGTTGAGGAAATAAAATAATTTTACGAATGGTAGCAACACTCCAACGATAACCGCCAATTATTTCTTCGGTCCATTGTGTTTGACCTAAATCAACTTCCTGACTCCAAAAGCCATTTAAAGCTGCATTTTTAATTAATTCATTTCCTGCAATTCCTATTCTAGTATATAGTTTATAAGTGGCAAATAAATACTCTCCTTGATAAACGGTAGTTTTATTTACTGTTGATTTTATATACAATTCATCTGAAACATTAACATCTTCCTTACCTCCTTGTTGTTGCTGTTGTTGCTGAACTTGAACTCCTTTTTGAACTGTAATTTCAATAGAATTAGAATTATAAGTTTTTCCATTAATTATCACTTTTGCTGGAGCAATAGTAAAAGAACCTTCTTTTATTGCCATCAACACATAACTATAAGAAAGGCTAGTGCTAGTTTGCCCATTTACCCAACTCATGTTGGTAGATTGATTTGGACCTGAAAGAACCCTGAAATTTGTTAAATTGGAAGGTGTGAACCCACTAATTTTTGAGTTTATCTTATATTCAATTTGAAACCGATCACCAGTTGCAACAGTGTTGTGGCTTGTAGCAGCAGTAAATTGAATATCCTGAGCTACAGCTATATTTTCAATAAAAATTACTCCTAATAATAAGATTATTTTAAAAGCAATATTTTTAGTTTTATTCATAAATTACTTAATTGTGCAGATTGGAGGTTGGAAGTGGGAGTTAGAGATTCTTCACTTCATCCCGAAAGCTTTCGGGATGAAGTGAAGAATGACACCTAACTACTAAAACCTAACACCTACATCACCAATCCTTTTCTATTTTAATTTTCTCTGAATTTTCTTTCTCTTTTTTCAATTTTGCTTGCACTTCTTTTTCTTTGTTATTTAAGGCATCTAACATTCGTTGAGCATCTTCTTTTGAAAGTTGACTAGGTTTTGGTTGTTGTTCTTTCTGTTCGTTTTCTTTTTGGTCTTTATTCTCCTTATTTTCTTGATTTTCTTGATTTTCCTTATTCTCGTCTTCTTTTTTATCTTGGTTTTGATTGTCCTTTTCTTGGTCTTTATTTTCGTCTTCCTTGTCCTTGTCTTTATCTTTTTGCTCTTGTTCTTGTTGTTCTTTCATTTTTTTCTGAGCATAGGCTAAATTATATCTCGTTTCATCATCTGTTGGGTTTAGGCGTAAAGCTTTTTTATATGCATCAATACTTTCTTGAAATTTTTGGGCTTGCAATAATGAATTTCCTAAGTTGTGATATGCATTGGCTTTTAGTTTTGGATCAGCTGTTTTTTCGGCCAACTGTTGAAATTGTTGAGCCGATTCAGCAAATTTTTGCTGTTTGTATAGTGCATCACCTAAGTTAAAATCTGCTTTTTCGGAAGTAGCATTTTTTTCGAGTGCTTTTTTATAGCTTTCGGTAGCTTCATCAAACTTTTCTTTTTCATAGTGTTTGTTTCCTTCACGGATGTACTTCCTCTCCTCTTGAGCAAAAGAAAAGTGAGTGACACTAAAGAGTATTAGTAATATAATGTATCTCATCTGTTTATATTTATTTATTTTTATAGTCAGATAGAAGTCGCCAATAATCATTGTCCTAATGTGTTAAAATTTTTAAAATGGCTCGTTTCATAATTGTTATTCAAAAAGTTTTATTTTATCCAATTTACTACTTTTTCTTTTGGAAAGAAAAAACTCTAAAACAAGCAAAGCTAAACTTATCAACAGGAAAATTTGAAAACGGTCGTCATAATCTTTAAAAACCTTACTTCCGAATTCTTTTTTTTCCATTTTATTAATCTCATTCATTATTACTTGTAAACCAGCGTTTGCATTCGTTGCTCTCACATAAGTTCCATTTCCTGCAGCAGCTATTTGTTGCAACATTTTTTCATCTAATTTTGAAACAACAGTTTGGTTATTATTGTCTGTTCTAAAGCCTATCTGTTTACCATTTTTATAGATTGGAAGAGGTGCTCCATTTTCAGAACCCATTCCAATTGTATGAACATAAACATCTTTTTCAGTAGCATTTTCAGCAGCTTTCACAGCATCATCTTCGTGGTTTTCTCCGTCAGTAATAACAATAATAGCCTTACTTGTTCCATTTTCAAAATCGAAGGATTTCATGGCTAAATTTATAGCAGAACCTATTGCCGTACCTTGAACGGGTACGATATCTGTTCCTATACTTTCTAAAAAAAGTTTAGCGGATGAATAATCTGTGGTTATTGGCAATTGAACATAAGCATCACCAGCAAAAATAATAATGCCCAAACGGTCATTATGTAATTTTTCAATGAGTTGATAAATGGCTCTTTTTGCTCTTTCTAATCGATTTGGAGAAAGGTCCTCAGCTAGCATACTATTTGAAACATCTAACGCTATCATTATATCTACCCCTTCTCGTTTCACCTCTTCCATTTTTGTTCCTAATTGAAGGTTGGCAGCACCAATCAATAGAGAAATAACTGCAAAGAAAAATAATATAAATTTAAGTTTAGGAAGTGTTTTTGAAACATTGGGCATTAATCGTTTAACAACTGTTGAATATCCAAATTGATTGAGCTTTCTTTTTTTCCATTGTTGAAATAAAAGAGCTATCAATAGCAATAAAGGAGCAACAAAAGCTATTGCCCACAGATATTCGATATGTTCAAATCTAAACAATGCTTTTAAAAATAGTTCTGGTTAATAAAAATTCTATTAGCAATAAAGAAACAGCAAAGAGAGCAAAAGGCAAAAATCGTTCGCCTTTTTTCCTATAATCAGTAACATTTATTTTCGATTTCTCCATTTTATCAATTTCTTTGTATATTTCTTCTAATTCCTTGTTATTTTTAGCCCTAAAATACTTTCCATCTGCCATTTCTGAAATTTGAGACATGGTTTCTTCATCAATTCTAACAGGAACATCTTGGTATTGTTTTCTTCCAAATTGATCTTTATAAGGAGTGGGGGCTGTTCCAGTTGTCCCTATTCCTATCGTGTAAACACGTACATCAAATTCTCTTGCAATTTCAGCGGCTGTTAATGGCGGAATGGAGCCTGCATTATTTATTCCATCTGTTAATAAAATAACTACTTTGCTTTTGGCTTCACTGTCTTTTAATCGGCTTACGGCAGTTGCTAACCCCATTCCTATAGCAGTTCCGTCTTCTACTAAACCATTTTGAACACTCGAGAAAAGATTTAAAAGTACATCATGGTCTGATGTGAGTGGGCATTGCGTAAAACTTTCTCCCGCAAAAATTACCAAGCCCATCCTGTCATGAGGTCTGTTACTGATAAATTCCATAGCTATATTTTTAGATGCTTCCAACCGGTTAGGCTTAAAATCTTCAGCCAACATACTTCCCGAAATATCTATACTAATAATAATATCAATTCCTTCAGTAGTAACATCTTGCCAGCTCAATGATGTTTGTGGACGAGCAATTGCACAAATTATTGCTCCAATTGCTATCAATCGTAATAATAAAATAGAATGTCTGAAATAGGAAAAAAAAGACTTTTCAAAAACTGAAGTTGTAGATATTTTCACATTTCCTTGAAGTTTGTTTTGCCTAATAATATACCAAATAAGAAATACGGGCAAGAGTAGTAACAACCAAAAGAATTCGGGATTGGCAAATGATATTTCATTCCAAAAACTAAACATTTTTTTGGGGAGAGTTAGGTATTACTAATTTTGTTTGATTAATAAATTCTATACTATAAATCAAACTCATATCATTTTCATTGGCCAAAGGTTGTTCTTTGGCAAATTTCACTAAATCTGCAAGTGTCAATATTTGAAATAATTTTTCTTTTACATCATTTGGGATGGCGTGCAAACGCAATCCATACATTATTTCGTCAGTAGTTTCTTCTAGTGCATTTACGTTATAGCGTTTTTCAATGTAGTCTCTAAGAATTTCTGAAATTTCGGAATGATACATTTTTAGCTTGCCCGATTGCCATAATTTCTGTTCTCGGAGCTTCTCTAATCGTTCTAGGGCAATGATATGGCAAGGAATTTCAGGGATAATTTCTTTTACTTTTTCAGTTGGTTTTCTGTTTTTTAAGTAGCGAATTAATAGTATTATAAGCACAATTAAAACCAACCCAATAGCTATCCATTTCCAATTTTCTTTGAGCCAATCTTTAAACGAAAATGGTTCTTCAATAGGCTGTTTGACATCAAAAATTGCTTCAGAAGTATCTACAGGAAGCGAATAAACTTCGAGTAATGTTGCTTCTGTTTCAAACGTATCGGCATTGATAATAAATTGAAAAGGAGGTATTACATAATAACCTGAATCAAATGAAGTAATTAATAATTCTTGTTTTTGTTGTAAAAGAAAAGGTTCATTTTTATCTGGAATAAGTGTATCAATAGGGTTTTTTGAAAGAATTTCGATGTGTTGATTGATGGTATCGTAAATAGTAGGGAAAATAATCTCTGTAATACCACTTTCAGCAGCATACTCAACAGACAAATGCAAACGGGTTTGTTCGCCAATTAATAGTTTGTTGGTGTCTAAACGAGAATAAACACGCACACCCTGAGCATTTAGTGATGCTGTGCTAAACAGTAATATTAATATGTAAAATATTTTTTTCATTTTTTATTTTAAACACATATTTTTTTCTCGCAAAGACACAAAGTCTTTTTTCTTAAAATCTAATTATCACATTTTTTAGCCACAAATGCACGAATTATATACTTTAATTTTATATCAATTACACATTTTAATTACCTACATCCCTTAACTACTAACACCTAACTACTAATACCTTAAATCACCCTCTACGTTTAAATAATGCCATCAGTGGCTTCACATAATCTTCGTGTGTACCAATTTCAGCAGCATCTACACCTGATTTTTGCCATGTGTTTTTAAGTTTATCTTTTCGTTTTAAATATGCTATTTTATAATTTTTTTGCACCTCTTTATCAGAAGTGTTTACCCATTCAATTTTATTGGTTTCAGCATCTATCATAGGAACTAAACCTAAGTTGGGTAATACATCTTCTGCTTTGTCGTACAAATGCAATGCAATTAAATCATGCTTTTTGTTGGCAATTTTCAGTGCATCTTCAAAATTCTTAGTACTGATGAAATCTGAAATTATAAATGCAGTACTTCTTCTTTTAATAACATTAGTGAAATATTTTAATGCCATTTCAATATCTGTTCCTTTATTTTCGGGTTCAAAATCAATTAAATCTCTAATTATCATTAAAATATGAGTTCTTCCTTTTTTTGGAGGAATAAATTTTTCTATTTTATCCGAAAAGAAAATTACACCTACTTTATCATTGTTTTGAATAGCGGAAAAAGCCAATAGAGCACATATTTCGGTAGCTAATTCTTGCTTACTTTTCTGTTGTGTTCCAAATTCTTTAGAGCCACTTACATCCACCAAAAGCATCACTGTCATTTCTCGTTCTTCTTCAAAAACCTTCACATAAGGATGATTAAAACGAGCAGTAACATTCCAATCTATGGTTCTTATTTCATCACCATGCTGGTATTCTCTTACTTCACTAAATGCCATTCCTCTTCCCTTAAAAGCAGAATGATATTCACCCGAAAAGATTTGATTACTCAAGCCTCGGGTTTTTATCTCAATTTTTCTAACTTTTTTTAATAGTTCGGAAGTATTCTTGTTAGCCATAAACTAAAAAATTAGTATTTATTTTATGGAATCTCCACATTGTTTAAAATACCATTAATAATATCAATAGTTGTAATGTTTTCAGCTTCGGCTTCATAACTCAATCCAATTCTGTGGCGAAGCACATCATGACAAACGGCACGAACGTCTTCAGGAATTACATAACCTCTTCGTTTTATGAAGGCATACGCTTTTGAAGCCAACGCTAAATTTATACTTGCCCTAGGAGAACCTCCAAAAGTGATAAGGTTTTTATATTCAGGCAAATTATAATCTTCTGGATGTCTGGTTGCATCAACAATATTTACAATGTATTGTTCAATTTTTTCATCCATATAAACTTCTCTAACTACTTCTCTAGCTTTCAGAATATCTTCTGGTTTTAGTACACAATTTGGTGTTGGAAAGCCTGCTTTTGAAATGTTATTTCGGATAATAATTTTTTCTTCCTCTTTTTTAGGATAATCCAATACCACTTTCAACATGAACCGATCCACCTGAGCTTCGGGCAAAGGATATGTTCCTTCTTGCTCTATTGGATTTTGAGTTGCTAATACTAAAAATGGTTCAGGAAGTTTAAAAGTTTCATTGCCAATAGAGATTTGACGTTCTTGCATGGCTTCTAATAATGCACTTTGAACTTTTGCAGGAGCTCTATTTATTTCATCAGCAAGAATGAAGTTGGCAAAAATAGGACCTTTTTTAACAGAAAACTCTTCTTGTTTTTGGTTGTAAATCATTGTACCTATAATGTCGGCAGGCAACAAATCTGGAGTGAATTGTACTCGACTAAATTTAGCATCAATAGTTTTTGCCAAGGTGTTAATCGCTAATGTTTTTGCCAAACCAGGAACACCTTCCAACAAAATGTGTCCATTGGATAATAAACCAATAAGCAAACGCTCTGTCATGTGCTTTTGTCCAATAATAACTTTATCCATTTCCATGGTAAGTAATTCAACAAAAGAACTCTCTTTTTGAATTTTTTCGTTTAACGCCCTAATATCAACATGGGTTGACGATTCCACTTGTGCTGAAGATAGAGGAGGTGTTGGTGTATTTGCTTCTTCCATATTATTTATTTTTTTTAAGTTGGGCTAAATTACGCAGCGAAGTTAGTTTATTAATTAAGAGATAAGGGCTTCGTTGTTAAAAAATGTTAAGAGGTAGCATTAAAAAAGTCATTAAAAAAAACAAACTATTTACATCATAAAGTAGAACAACTAAAAAGATAGTATTTTTGCTTTAAATTGCTACTCGAAACTAAAATAGAATTTTTAAAAGGCGTTGGTCCTCAACGAGCTGAATTGCTTCAAAAAGAGTTTGGGATATTTACATTCGGTCAACTCTTGCATCATTATCCTTTTCGGTATATTGATAAATCTAAGATATATACCATTGCTGAAATTGATAACGACCAAACTTACATTCAACTTAAAGGAAAACTAATTGCCATTGAAACCGTTGGCGAAAAACGAGCAAAGCGATTAGTTGCAAAACTAAAAGATGAAACTGGCGAAATTGAGTTGGTTTGGTTTAAAAGTATAAAATGGTTGCAAGGTTCACTTAAAATGGGTGTTGAATACATTGTTTACGGAAAACCAACCTTGTTCAGAAATAGTTTCAACATTACGCATCCAGAAATGGATTTGATTAGTGATGCTCTTTTAACCAACGATGTTGCTTTAGAAGCTGTTTATCCAACAACAGAAGCTCTTTCTATTAAAGGACTAAATGCTAAAGGAATACATCGAATCCAGAAAAATTTAGTTGCACAACTAATTCATCATATTCCTGAAACATTGAGTAATGAAGTGATTCAGCAGTTAGGACTTATTTCAAAAGAAGAAGCCTTAATAAATATCCATATTCCTAAAGATGAAAACATACTTAAAAAAGCAATTTTTAGACTAAAATTTGAAGAGTTGTTTTATTTGCAACTCAATCTATTGCGTCAAAAAGTAATTAAATCAACCACCGTAAATGGATTTGTTTTTAGTGAGATTGGAAATTATTTTAACACATTTTATAATGAAAAACTTCCTTTTGAATTAACTGATGCTCAAAAACGAGTTATCAAAGAAATTCGTAAAGATATTGGTTCTGGCAAACACATGAACAGATTATTGCAAGGCGATGTGGGTAGTGGAAAAACAATTGTTGCCTTAATGATACTTCTTATAGGCATAGATAATGGTTTTCAAACGTGTTTGATGGCTCCAACAGAAATTTTAGCACAACAACATTATGAAGGAATTAAAGCATTGTTGCATGGTATGCCAATAGAAATAAAACTGTTAACTGGCTCAACCAAAACAGCAGAAAGAAAAATTATTCATGAACAATTAGAAAATGGAAAACTTCAAATTTTAATAGGAACACATGCCTTGTTAGAAGATAAAGTTAAGTTCAACAACTTGGGATTAGCCATTGTGGATGAACAACATCGTTTTGGAGTGGAACAGCGTTCTAAATTATGGAGAAAAGGAAATAATGGAGTACCTCATGTGTTAGTAATGACTGCAACACCCATTCCTAGAACCTTAGCAATGACATTTTATGGTGATTTAGATGTTTCTGTGATTGATGAGCTTCCTCCAGGAAGAAAAGAAATTAAAACCATACACCAATTTGACTCAGCTCGCATGAAATTATTTGGCTTCATGGATCAGGAAATTAAAAAAGGACGACAAATTTATGTTGTTTATCCATTAATTCAGGAATCGGAAAAAATGGATTATAAAGATTTAATGGATGGCTATGAAAGCATTGCCCGAAGGTTTCCTCTGCCCAACTATCAACTTTCTATTGTGCATGGAAAAATGAAATCGGCAGACAAAGACTATGAAATGCAACGATTTATTAAAGGAGAAACTCATATTATGGTGGCAACAACGGTTATAGAAGTAGGTGTAGATGTTCCTAACGCAAGTGTGATGGTTATTGAAAGTGCTGAACGATTTGGTTTATCACAATTGCATCAATTAAGAGGTAGAGTGGGAAGAGGAGCAGAGCAATCCTATTGTATATTAATGACAGGTAATAAATTGAGTGCTGACGGCAAACTACGCATGGAAACTATGGTTAGAACCAATGATGGCTTTGAAATTGCAGAGGTAGATTTAAAATTAAGAGGTCCTGGTGATATCCAAGGAACGCAACAAAGCGGATTATTAAACTTAAAATTAGCCGATTTAGCTAAAGATGGACAAATTTTACAGGCTGCAAGAAACATTGCAGTTGAAGTACTAAAAGAAGATGCTAATTTAGAATTGGAAAAAAACGTACGTTTGCGAAATACACTTAAAGCGATGCTTAGCGGAAAAATGAATTGGAGTAGGATAGCGTGAAGGGAGTACTTATGAATACTTAGGATTAGGAGTACTTAGGAATACTTAGGAGTACTTAGGAAGTACTTAGGAGTTAAAAGTTAAAAAACGAGTTAGAAATAAATATATGAGTATAAAAATTAAAATAGCCTTACAAATAATTAGTGTTTTTATGCTAATCAACTGCACAGTAGCACAACCCACCGTATCATCAAAAAATAAAAAAGCAATCAAACTTTTTGAAGAAGGTAGAAATTATTACGATGCTAGAAACAACAAATTAGCAGAATTAAGTTTTTTAGAAGCCTTGCAAAAAGACCCTAATTTTGTTGAAGCAGAATTGTTATTGGCTTATGTATATACCGAAAATGGTCAATTTGAAAAAGCCATAGAACACTACGCTAAATCCATTGCCATAAATCCTGATTTTTTCCCAGAAAGCTATCCATCATTAGGAGGTTTACAACTTAAATTAGGTAGGTATGAAGAAGCCTTAGCCAATTTCAAAAAATACCTTACGCTTACCAATTCTCCTCAATTAATGAAAACCTTAGCTCAAGACGGAATAAGAGATTGTGAATTTGCCATTGAAGCATTGAAACATCCTGTTCCTTTCAATCCAATTAACTTAGGCGAAGGCGTAAATTCTGAATTACCCGAATATTTTCCAGCTTTATCCGTAGATGGAAAAACATTGCTTTATACCAGAAGACTTGTTGACAAAAGTACTTCAACAGGTTTTAACGAAGATTTTTATGTGAGTTATTTTGATGGGAACAATTGGGGTAAAGGAAAAAATTTAAAAGGTGTAAACAGCGTTAATAATGAAGGTGCTCCAACGCTTTCGGCAAATGGTCAGTTTTTAATTTTTACCATTTGTGCGGATCCTTATGAAGGCTATGGACATAATAAAAAAGGATATGGAAGTTGCGATTTGTTTTATTCGTTTAAATCGGGCAACAATTGGTCTTTCCCTAGAAATTTAGGTGCACCTATCAATACCAGAAATTGGGAAACACAACCTTCCTTTTCTTCCGATGGAAAAACATTGTATTTTATAAGAGGTATAGGCAGAGGTCAACAACGTCAGCAAGATATTTATATGTCGGAATTGGGTGAAGATGGAACTTGGTCAATACCAACACCTCTGAGTGATGTTATTAACACAAAATCGTCAGAAGAATCTGTTTTTATTCATCCAGATGGAAAAACCCTTTATTTTTCATCTGATGGACATCCTGGCATGGGTGGATTGGATATTTTTATGAGTAAAAAAGATGCCCATGGAAATTGGACAACACCCGTAAATTTAGGTTATCCCATCAATACACACAATGATGAAAATAGTTTGCTTGTTACAGCAGATGGAAAAATTGCCTATTTTGCTTCCGACAGAGAAGGTGGTTTTGGCGATTTAGATATTTATGGTTTTGAGTTACCTTTTCATTTACAACCAGAGCAAGTAACCTATTTAAAAGGGATTGTTTATGATGCAGCAACTAATCAAAAAATTTCAGGAAAATTTGAATTGATAGATTTAGAAACAGGAAACGTAGTGGTTACCTCATTTTCTGATGAACTTACAGGGGAATATTTGGTGTGCTTACCTGCCAATCACGATTATGCGTTGAATGTAGCAAAAAATGGATATTTATTTTATTCTGAAAATTTCACGCTTTCACAAACAGAAAACCTAGCCCCCTACCAAAAAGATGTACCATTAGACAAAATTGAAGTAGGAAAAAGTGTGGTATTGAAAAATATTTTCTTTGAAAC
>Ga0210039_1001987_pt1 | contig 17809 bp, 19 predicted proteins | sample CryGeyCG2114_250_3_FD_185460 | JGI IMG/M metagenome (GOLD analysis project Ga0210039, IMG submission 185460) | Groundwater microbial communities from aquifer - Crystal Geyser CG17_big_fil_post_rev_8/21/14_2.50 (SPAdes) (version 2) | ecosystem: Environmental > Aquatic > Deep subsurface >...
GTGGCGAGCGCCGAAGCGACAAGACGAAAATTTTCCTCGCTATAATTCGCCGCTTCGATCAGTGGCCCAAGCCACTCCAGAAAAGGGAACTTAGCTCAGTTGGTAGAGCAGCGGACTCTTAATCCGTCGGTCGAGAGTTCGAATCTCTCAGTTCCCACCATGATCCCAGCGACCTGCAGCAATGCGCGTCGCTTTTTTTACGCCCATCGCCATGTACGCCATTCTCTTCGTCTGCACCGACAACATGAGCCGCAGCCCCACTGCCGAGGGCGTGTTGCGTCAGCGACTGGCAGTGCATGGCCTGGGCAACCAAGTCATTGTGGCCTCTGCTGCCACGCACGACCTCAACACCGACGAGCACATCGACTTTCATACCCAGAAGCACGCACTGCGCCGCGGCTATGACCTCACCGGCTTCAAGGCCAAGCTGTTGCAACTGTGCGACTTTGAACGCTTTGACCTGATCCTGGCGATGGAAGAAAGCAACCTGCTGACGCTGCGCATGCGTTGCCCCGCGCCACACCAAGCCAAGCTGCACTTGTTCACCGAGTACTGCAGCATGCCGGTCAACCCCGACGTGCCTGACCTGTTTTATGGCCAGCCCGCTGACTTTGAGCGCGTCATTGACATCATCGAAGATGGTTGCGACGGCGTGATCGCGCGGGTGAAAGAGCTGCTCGGCTGAGCCGCTGGCATGGCGCAGGGCAATCGGCCTCGCGCCGCATTTCCCTTGGCCGGACGGGCCGCAAGCGCGGTGCCATACTTGGGTAAGCCTATGCGTACTGCGTCCTCTGCCCTCCCCGCCACCACCCTGCGCCTGATTCTGGGCGACCAGCTCAACCCGCGGCACAGCTGGTTTGCCACCGTGCGCCCCGACGTGGTGTACGTGCTGATGGAGATGCGGCAGGAGACCGATTACGTGCTGCACCACGCGCAAAAAATCATCGCCATTTTTGCCGGCATGCGGGCGTTGGCACAGCAGCTCACAGATGCGGGCCACCAGGTGCATTACCTGGCCATTGACGATGTGACCAACCAGCAGCGCCTGACCGACAACCTGAACATGCTGTTGCAGCGCTACCAGGCGCAGGTGTTTCAATACCAAGTCCCTGATGAATACAGGCTTGACCAACAGTTACAAGCATTTTGTGCCTCCAGCCCTTATGTAACAAGCGCAAGCAGCTCTCAAGTTGATAGTGAACATTTCTACACCCAGCGCCATGAAGTGGCCGAGCTGTTTGTCGGACGCAAGCAGTGGTTGATGGAAACCTTTTACCGCGCCATGCGCAAACGCCACCGGGTGCTGATGGGCGACACCGACAAACCGGTGGGCGGCCAGTGGAACTTTGACGCCGAGAACCGCAAACCCTGGAAGGGCACACCGCCCGAGCCGCCTGACCTGCGCCCCAGGCATAACCACCGCGCGCTGTGGAACAGCATTCAGGCCGCAGGTGTGCAGAGCTTTGGTGAGCCCAGTGCAGAAAACTTCCGCTGGCCCCTCAACCGGGCCGAGGCGTTGCAGCAGCTCGGCCATTTCATCACCCACGCGTTGCCGCATTTTGGCGACTATGAAGATGCCATGAGCCGCAAGGCACCGCGGCTGTTCCACTCGTTGCTGTCGTTTGCGCTCAACGTGAAGATGATCAATCCGCGCGAAGTGGTGCAGCAGGTGGAGGCGGCCTACCTTGCAGGCCAGGTCGATCTGGCCGCGGCTGAAGGGTTTATCCGCCAGATCATCGGCTGGCGCGAATATGTGCGCGGCATCTACTGGGCGCAAATGCCGGGCTACGACCAGAATAATTTTTTTGGTCACACCACGCCGTTGCCTGAATGGTTTTGGACCGGCCAGACGCGCATGAATTGCATGCATGCTGCAATCAACGGCTCGCTGCAAAACGCCCACGCGCACCACATTCAACGGCTGATGGTGATTGGCAACTTTGCTCTGCTGGTCGGGCTGGACGTACCCGCGCTGCACCGCTGGTATTTGGGCATTTACATTGACGCGTTTGAATGGGTGGAATTGCCCAACACGCTGGGCATGAGCCAGTTTGCCGACGGCGGCCTGCTGGCAACCAAACCCTACGTGTCAAGCGCCGCCTACATTGACCGCATGAGCGACTACTGCAAAGGCTGCGCGTACGACAAAAAACAGCGTCTGGGCGAATCTGCTTGCCCGTTCAATGCGCTCTATTGGGACTTTTACCAGCGCAACGCCAACAAGCTGGCGCGCAACCCGCGCATCGGTATGGCCTACCGCCAGCTGGCCAAAATGCCCGCCGATGAATTGACGGCGCTGCAAGCTCAGGCACAACAAATCCGCCAGCGGCTTGACGCGCTTTGAGCACCGCAAACACACGCAACACGCACAGAGTGTTTACCCGCTTCAATCACTTGGCAAGCACCTCATGAACACATTCCCTGACGGTTTTCGCGCACTCATTCTTGGCGCATCGGGCGGTATTGGCCAAGCCTTTGCGCAGGCGCTGCAAGCCAACCCGCGCTGCGCACAGGTGATCGGGTTGCACCGCCACTCTGAGCCACCGCTGGACTTTAACGATGAGGCGAGCATTGGCGCAGCGGCCGCGCAACTGCGCCACAGTGGCAAATTTCACCTGATCATCAACGCCGCCGGCTTGCTGCATACGGCGGACTTTGGCCCTGAGAAAAAGCTGACCGACCTGAACTTCGCGCAGTTAGAGGCCACCTTTCGCGTCAACACTTTTGGGCCCGCGCTGGTGCTGCGCCACTTCTGCCCGTTGCTGGATACGCAGCGCAGCGTGCTGGCGGTGATCTCGGCCAAGGTGGGCAGCATCGGTGACAACCGCCTGGGCGGCTGGTACAGCTACCGCGCCTCCAAGGCGGCGCTCAACATGCTGCTGAAAACCGCCGCCATTGAGGTCAAGCGCAGCAACCCGCAGGCGGTACTGGTCAGCCTGCATCCGGGCACCGTCAACACCGCTTTGTCTCAACCCTTCAAAGGTGAACAAATTGGCCGCCAATCCTTGTTGGCTGTGCGCGAGATGCTACAAACATTAAACCAGCTTGGGCCGGACGACAGCGGCCGCTTTGTCGCCTACAACGGTGAAAAACTGCCGTGGTAAACCGCCCCGATCACCAACGCCAACGCCAACGCCTGCGCCGCTCGCCGTGCACGCACCGCGCAATTGCGGTAAGGCTCATGTACTGACCGTCCGGCCAGCACCTTGATGGAGGCTTCGCGATGGCAATAGCCCTCACTCCTGCGCCTGCGCCCGCAGAGGCTTACCGCGACAAAAAACGCCATGCCTGGCTGCTGTCATTGGCCGTGCCCAGTTTTGTCGCCGCTGGCCCGCTGCTGTGGCAGTGGCATCCGGTCACGCTGATGCTGTGGCTGCCGGTGCTGTTCAACTACCTGGTCGCGCCGCTGAGTTAGCCCCATGCGCCTCAAAATCGAAAGATATCTGGCGATGGTGCTTGATCGCCAGCAGGTGAATATTTCCATCAATCTGCGCGTACAGCACCAAATAATGGTCCATGACGTATTCGCGCAGAGCATCCGGGTTCGCCAGTACAGCCTTCAATTTGGCGCGTAGTGCAGTCAGCGCGTTCGTCGCTTCCACTGATCCAACAGCCCTGTTCAGAAATGGGCGCCCCATGCCTGGAAACCGTTCGAGATTGGGAATCACGGTATCCAATAAGTCGCCCAACAGACCGTCGAATGCTTGCGTAGCCTCCGCCTCAGTCAAAAACAGCTCAATGTCAGCGAGATTTCGCTCAAAGTTTGCCGTTAACTTGACGACAAGCTTCTTTGCCACTGTCAAAATTCTCGTATCGGTCAGGCGCTGCGCCGACGTTTGATGGATTGGATGGCGATGCGGGCATCCTTTACCCGACCGGCAGCCACATCGTCGAGTCCCCTGGATACCTCGTCGATCAGGAGCAAATGGATGCGCTCACGTTCAAGCTGGTGGTAATAGTCCAGCCGGTCAGAGTCGATTAGCGCAATAAAGCTTTCACCGTTTTTCGTCACAATTTTCTCCGCACCCGCCTTGACTTCCTCAGCCAGCTCAGAAAAGTTGGCTCTGGCGTGTGAGAGTGGGATAACGTCGCTTGCTGAAATTCCCATGACCGTCTCCTGAGCAGCACATCATGTGCAAATATTTGTACAGTATAAGCGCTTGAAACAGCAATGAAAACGTGTGCTGGACCTGATTTAGGGCTCGTAAAGTAATAAGTTAGACATTTTGACGGCCAGATTTGGGATGCAGTGCTAGGCGCAAAACGCGCCGTTTAGCTCTGCTAAACAAGCGATTTGCAACGACGCAATGCGCCCAAAGATGGCTGGGCAAATGTACAAGTTATTGCTTTGCGAGCCCTTAGGTGCAGCTTGGCTGAGGGGGTGCACCCTGGAAGGCAGCGACGAGGGACTCAAAAATGTTGGCCCCTTGCTGGTGCAGCTCAAGGTGTTCAACACCGAGCAGATGAACCAGGCGGTTTTTGCTTTCAGGCGTTACGAGGACGCATCGTTGCGATACACCGGCTTGGAGAGCCACCAGGGGCTGGCGCACTATGGGCTGTATGACACAGTGGTGGCCAAGGACTAGCCCTAGCCGGCAATAAGGCGAACTCAAGCGCCCAGCAACCGAACCTTGCGTTTTTGCGCCTTGAGCAGTTTTACGGCTTGCTGATCAAACGACACAAATTCGGTGCCACCCAGTAGCGCGCCCTCAAAGGCAATCACCCCGTCTGCAAAATCGCCGCCGCCCTCCAGCAGCGCCAGGCCAGCCAGCACCGCAGGGGTGTGACAAACCACCTGACGCACTTGCAGCAGGGACCGCAAGGCATGAGCCACTTGCGCTGGGTTGTAGCGGTAGCCCCGCAGCAGCACCCACACCATTTCGCACAGCGCCGGGGTGGGCACGGCAATCAGGCTGGCTTTTTGCAACACGCGCAGCGCCAGCGCCGCCTGCACCGGGTCGTCCTGCGTCGCCAGCCGCACCAGCACATTGGTATCGAGCGTGACTTTCATGACTTGCCAGCCCAACCCTCAGCAATGAGGGCGTTCATGTCTTCCACGCTCAACGCGGTTGTGGGAGGTGGCAGACAGCCTGCAAACGCTTCCAGCCCCTGGGGCGCTTTTGCATGAAGCGCCAGCACGCCATTGGCCAATTTATTGACCTCGACCTGCTGCCCCGGGGCGATGCCGAGGAACTGCAACAAGTCGCGGCGCAAGGTAATTTGGCCTTTGGAGGTGATGGTCAATGCGGACATGGGAAGTACCTTTGCAAGTAAAAAGTAATGGTATTTTACCTTACAAACTTGTCGCTCTCAATCTGGATTCCCCAAACTACATGCTCTCCCTTTTGCCTCAGTTAAGTAGCGCCTTCCTCAAGCGTAGCGCGCCGCCATCACATCCAGATGAATCGGCCGGATCTTGGAACCAAAACCAGCGCAACCAAATGCTTCAAAGCGCAGTTTGCAGATGCTCGCAGCCGCTTTGCGCGCGGCAATGAGAGACTTGCGCGGGTCAAATTCGCTCGGGTTTTGGGCAAAGCTCTGGCGCATGGCACCGGTCATGGCCAGGCGGATGTCGGTGTCGATGTTGACCTTGCGCACACCACTCTTGATGCCGCGCACAATTTCTTCGACCGGCACGCCATAAGTTTCTTTCAGGTCGCCGCCAAACTGGCGAATGATCGCCAGCCACTCTTGCGGCACGCTGCTGGAGCCGTGCATCACCAGGTGCGTGTTGGGAATTTGCGCGTGGATTTGCGCAATGCGGTCAATGGCCAGGATGTCGCCGGTGGGCTTGCGGGTGAACTTGTACGCACCGTGGCTGGTGCCAATGGCAATGGCCAGCGCGTCGACACCGGTTTTGGCGACAAAGTCTTTGGCCTGCACCGGGTCGGTCAGCATCTGGTCGTGGCTGAGTTTGCCTTCGGCGCCCACGCCGTCTTCTTCACCGGCTTCACCGGTTTCCAGACTGCCCAGGCAACCCAGCTCGCCTTCAACCGATACGCCCACGGCGTGCGCCATCTCGCACACGCGCCGCGTCACGTCGACGTTGTATTCGTAGCTGGCGGGGGTTTTGGCATCGGCCAACAGCGAACCGTCCATCATCACGCTGGTAAAGCCCGAGCGGATGGACTGCTGGCAAACCGCCGGGGTGGCGCCGTGGTCCTGGTGCAGCACCACCGGAATATCGGGGAACGATTCCACCGCCGCCAGCACCATGTGGCGCAGGTAAGCTTCGCCAGCGTATTTGCGCGCACCGGCGCTGGCCTGCAGAATCACCGGGCTGTCGGTAGCCACCGCGGCTTCCATGATGGCCTGGATTTGCTCCAGGTTGTTGACGTTGAACGCGGGCACGCCGTAGTTGAACTCGGCGGCATGGTCGAGCATTTGGCGAAGGGATACGAAAGCCATGGTGATGTCTCCTGGTGGTTTTAAGAAAATTGGCCTCTAGCCCTTACTACGTATGCGCAAGCAGCTAGTTATTTAATAGTAAAAACGGCGGCTCAGCTGGGCCGCTTGGGGGCTGGTAGGGCGGACTTCAGTCCGCCATGGTCGACTGAAGTCGACCCCACAAAGCCACAGAGCTATCCCGCGGCGCGCTTTTGCAGAATCTCAAACGCGGGCAAGGTTTTGCCTTCCAGCACTTCCAGAAAAGCGCCGCCGCCTGTGCTGATGTAGCCCACGTCTTTTTCAATGCCATATTTGGCAATGGCGGCCAAGGTGTCACCCCCGCCGGCAATGCTGAAAGCGTTGGACTCGGCAATCGCCTGCGCAATGACCTTGGTGCCATTTTCAAACGCGGCGAACTCAAACACCCCCACCGGGCCGTTCCACACAATCGTGCCCGCCGCCTTGAGCTGCTCGGCCAGCTTGGCGGCGGTTTGCGGGCCAATGTCCAGAATCAGATCGTCGTCGGCCACATCAGTGGCGGCTTTGACCGTGGCCACAGCATCGGCGGCAAAGGTTTTGGCGCAGACCACGTCGGTGGGGATCGGCACAGCCGCCCCGCGTGCCTTCATGGCGGCAATCACTGCGGTGGCTTCGCCCAGCAAGCCAGGTTCGGCCAGGCTTTTGCCAATGTTCAGGCCAGCAGCCAGCATGAAGGTGTTGGCAATGCCGCCGCCCACAATCAGGTTGTCCACATTCTTGGCCAGCGCTTGCAGGATGCTGAGCTTGGTGCTGACCTTGCTGCCCGCCACAATGGCCACCAGCGGGCGCTTCGGGTTGGCCAGCGCCAGGTTAATGGCGTCGATTTCTGCAGCCAGCAAGGGGCCAGCGCAGGCAATGGGCGCGTATTGGGCGATGCCGTAGGTGGTGCCTTCGGCGCGGTGAGCGGTACCAAAGGCGTCGTGCACAAACACGTCGCACAGGGCGGCGAGCTTGCGGCTGAGTGCTTCGGTGCACTTTTTTTCGCCCACGTTGACACGGCAGTTTTCCAGCATCACCAGTTGGCCAGGTTGGACATCCACACCGTCGACCCAGTTGGCCACCACCGGCACTTCTCTACCAAGCAGTTCGCCCAGGCGCTTGGCCACGGGCGCCAGCGAGTCTTCGGGCTTGAATTCGCCCTCGGTCGGGCGACCCAAATGGCTGGTGACCATGACCGCCGCCCCAGCGGCCAGCGCCATCTGGATGCACGGCACGCTGGCACGGATGCGGGTGTCTTCGGTGATGTGGCCCTGCTTGTCCTGCGGCACATTCAGGTCGGCACGGATAAAGACCCGCTTGCCGGCGGCAAAGCCACTGGCGATCACATCGGCAAAACGCAATACTTTCATCTTCAAACTCCAATCATGAACAAAACGGCTTGGGGCTGCGATTTTGACAGGCACGCCTCAGTTGACGGACGGCACCACGGTATCAGGCAGCGGCTCGGCATGGCGGTAGGCTGCGCGGTGCGCCAGCACTTGTACGGCCTCAACAACGCGTTCGGCGGTGATGCCAAAGTGCGCGTACAGCTTGGGCGCCGGGGCCGATTCGCCAAACGTGGGCATGCCAATGACCATGCCGGTGCGGCCAACGTATTTGCGCCAGAAGTCAGGGTGTGCGGCTTCAATGGCCACGGTGGGCAAGCTCAGCGGCAAAACCATTTCCTGGTAGGCCTCGCTCTGGCGGTCAAACACATTGGTGCACGGCATCGACACCACGCGGGTGGCAATGCCCTGGGTGGCCAGTTCGGCCTGCGCCTTCATGGCAATTTCAAGCTCGCTGCCGGTGGACAAAATCGCCGCTTGCGCGCCCGGCATGTCTGACAGGATGTAGCCGCCTTTGCGAATTTTTTCAACCTGGCTGATGCTTGACAGGCGCGGCAGGTTTTGGCGACTCAGGCACAAGGCGCTGGGGCCGTCGCGGCGCTCCACCGCGCAGGCCCAGGCCACCGCGGTTTCCAGCCCATCGGCCGGTCGCCATACGTCCAGCCCGGGGATGATGCGCAAGCTGGGAATGTGCTCGACGCTTTGGTGCGTGGGGCCGTCTTCGCCCAGGCCGATGCTGTCGTGGGTGAAGACGTGAATCACGCGCAGTTTCATCAGCGCGGCCATGCGGATGGCGTTGCGGCTGTAATCGCTGAAGGTCAGGAAGGTGCCGCCGTAGGGGATGTAGCCGCCGTGCAGCGCGATGCCGTTCATGATGGCGGCCATGCCAAATTCACGCACGCCGTAGCTGAAGTGGTTGCCCCAGACATCGCGCCTGGCGCGCACGCAGCCCTTGAAGTTGGTCAGGTTCGAGCCGGTCAGGTCAGCGCTGCCACCAAAAAATTCGGGCAGCAGCGGGGCAATCGCATCGAGCGCATTCTGGCTTGATTTGCGCGTGGCAAAGGCGGTCTCATTGGCGGCAATGGTCTCCAGCAAAGCGGGCAATTGTTCGGCAAAAGAGTCCGGCAAATCCCCTGCCATGCGGCGCTGGAATTCAGCAGCCTCCACCGGGTGGGCGGTGCGGTAGGCGGCAAAGCGCTCGTTCCAGGCGTGCTCGGCCGCCACGCCGCGCGTCACCGCGTTCCATGCCACGGCAATGTCGTTGGGGATTTCAAATGGTGCAGCCGTCCAGCCCAGCGCGTCACGGGTGGCCTGCACTTCGGCCGCACCGAGTGCTGCGCCGTGCACATCGTGCGTGCCGGCCTTGTTGGGCGAGCCCATGCCGATGACGGTTTTGCAGCAGATCAGCGTGGGCTTGCCGTCGGCTTTCACCGCCTGCGCTTTGGCGGCTTTCACCGCTGCATCAATCGCCGCCGGGTTGTGGCCGTCCACGGCGGGGATCACGTTCCAGCCATAGGCCTCAAAGCGTTTGGGGGTGTCGTCGGTGAACCAGCCTTCGACGTGACCGTCGATGCTGATGCCGTTGTCGTCATAAAACGCCACCAGCTTGGACAGGCGCAGCGTACCGGCCAGCGCGCAGGCTTCGTGGCTGATACCTTCCATCATGCAACCGTCGCCCATGAAGGCGTAGGTGAAGTGGTCAACAATTTGCACATCTGGTTTGTTGAATTCGGCGGCCAGCAGCTTTTCGGCAAACGCCATGCCCACCGCGTTGCTGATGCCCTGGCCCAGCGGCCCGGTGGTGGTTTCCACGCCGGGGGTGATGCCAAATTCAGGGTGCCCGGCGGTCTTGCTGTGCAGCTGGCGGAAGTTTTTGATTTCTTCCATCGGCAGGTCGTAGCCGGTGAGGTGCAGCAAGGCATAGATCAACATCGAGCCGTGGCCATTGGAGAGCACAAAACGATCGCGATTGGCCCAGTGCGGGTTGGTCGGGTTGTGGCTGAGGTGCCGGTTCCACAGCACTTCGGCAATATCGGCCATGCCCATGGGCGCGCCGGGGTGGCCGCTTTTGGCTTTCTCAACCGCATCGACAGCGAGCATGCGGATCGCGTTGGCCATTTGTTTGGCCAGTTCAGTAGAAGGAGTGTTCATAACGATTCCAAAAAAATGACGAAATAGCGTGCATTCAGCGTGAACGCCGCGGAACCGGCTTTGCCGGGCCGCAGGCGTTGCCCCCCAGTGGGGGGTGACGGCGCAGCCGACTTAAGCGGCGTTCAAATTCAAGCGGCATTTTTCTGCCGTTCCATCATCCGCCAGACGAACGGTGTGAAGATGAGTTGCATGGCCAGTTCCATCTTGCCACCGGGCACCACGATGGTGTTGGCACGGCTCATGAAGCTGCCGTCGATCATGCTGCGCAGGTACTGGAAATCAATGCCTTTGGGGTTGGCAAAGCGGATAACGACCATGCTCTCGTCGGCGCTGGGAATGTCGCGCGCAATGAACGGGTTGCTGGTGTCGACCATCGGCACGCGCTGGAAGTTGACATGCGTGTGCTGGAACTGCGGACAGATGTAGTTCACGTAGTCGGGCATGCGGCGCAGGATGGTGTCGGTGACGGCTTCGGTGCTGTAGCCGCGCTGGCTCTTGTCGCGGTAGAGCTTCTGGATCCACTCGAGGTTGATGACCGGCACCACGCCGATCAGCAGGTCCGGGTGCTGGGCGATGTTGACCTCAGGGGTGACCACCGCGCCGTGCAGGCCTTCGTAAAACAGCAGGTCGGTGTTGGCGGGCACGTCTTCCCAGGGGGTGAAGGTGCCGGGATCTTGCTTGTATGGGGCCGCTTCTTCGGGGTCGTGCAGGTATTTGCGGCGCTTGCCGGTGCCGGTTTCGGCGTAGTTGCGAAACAGTGCTTCAAGCTCTGAAAACAGGTTGTTCTTGGCGCCAAAATGGCTGAAGTTTTTGTCACCAGCGGCCTCGGCTTCGGCCGCCTTGAGCTTCATCTGTTTGCGGTCGTAGCGGTGAAAGCTGTCGCCTTCAATGATGGCGGCGCTGATGCTTTCGCGGCGAAAAATATTGGCAAAGGTGCGGGTGACGGAGGTGGTTCCGGCGCCGCTGGAGCCGGTGATGGCGATGATGGGGTGGCGTGCTGACATGGTCTGTGTCTCCTGAAGGTTAAAAACTTTTTATATAAGAAATTGGCCTCTAGCCCTTATTTAATAAGGGCTAGCAGCTATTACTTTTGATTAGTCACGAAACAGGCTGCGCTCATGAAAAAGCGGGTTCTCAAACTGCGCAGGTGCCGGCTCGTGGTGGTAGCGCTCGATGCGCTCCACCTCGTTCTTGGAGCCAAACACAAAGCCGATGCGCTGGTGCAGGCTGGTCGGTTGCACGCCCATCATCGGCACTTCACCGGTGGAGGCGCGGCCACCCGCTTGCTCCATGATCATGCCGACCGGGTTGGCCTCGTACAACAAGCGCAGGCGACCGGGCTTGGACGGGTCTTTGCTGTCGCGGGGGTACAGAAAGACGCCGCCGCGCATCAAAATGCGGTGCGCTTCAGCCACCATGGACGCAATCCAGCGCATGTTGAAGTCTTTGCCCCGCGCACCGGTTTTGCCGGCCAGGCATTCGTCCACGTAACGCTTGACCGGGGCTTCCCAGAAGCGCGCGTTGGAGGCGTTGATGGCAAACTCTTGGGTGTCCTCGGGGATGCGCATGTTTTGATGCGTCAGCATGAACTCGCCCAGATTGGGATCGAGCGTGAAGCCGTTGACACCGTTGCCCACCGTTAGCACCAGTTGCGTGGTGGGGCCGTACAGCGCGTAACCGGCGGCGACCTGTTGGCTGCCGGGCTGGAAGAAATCGGCATCGACCACATCGCGGCCGCTGTCGATGACGTCTTGGGGCGCGCGCAGGATGCTGAAGATGCTGCCCACCGACACGTTGACGTCGATGTTGCTTGAGCCATCGAGCGGGTCAAACACGATCAGGTATTTGCCGCGCGGGTACTGCTTGGGGATCTGGTAGGGCGTTTCCATTTCCTCGCTGGCCATGCCCGCCAGATTGCCAGCCCATTCGGTGCGCTGCATGAACACGTCGTTGGACAGTACGTCGAGCTTTTTCTGCGTTTCGCCCTGCACGTTGACCGAACCACCGGCATCGGCGGCGTAATTGCCACCCAGGCCAGCAAGTTCGCCAAAGGCGACCGCTTTGGCAATGCCTTTGCAGGCCAGCGCCACGTCCAGAATCAGGGCATTGAAGTCGCCACTGGCGCTGGGGTAGCGGCGGCGCTCTTCAATCAAAAATTGCGTCAGGGTGGAACGGTTGGAACGTAAGGTCAAGGGCATGGTGAAGTCTCCGTTAGTTATAAATTGTGTAGCTTCTTGCGCTTATTGCATAAGGGCTAGAGGCATTTTTTGCATTAAATAGGCTGAGCCGCGCGGCGCAGTGCCTGCATCACGCCACGGTAGCCACCGTCGGCATCCGGCGCGCCAAACACGGCGCTGCCTGCCACACAGGTGTCGGCACCCGCTTGCACGATCTCGCGGATGTTGTCGGTCTTGACACCGCCGTCAACTTCGAGCCAGATGTCTTGCCCGCCCGCGGCTTTGTGCGCGTCAATTTTTGCGCGCACCACGCGCAGCTTGGCCAGCGTGCTGGGGATGAACTTCTGCCCGCCAAACCCAGGGTTGACGCTCATCAGCAAGATCATGTCGAGCTTGTCCATGACATGATCGAGCCAGTCCACCGGTGTCGCCGGGTTGAGCACCAGACCTGCCTTGCAGCCCAGCTCGCGAATCATCGACAGGCTGCGGTCCACATGTTTGGAGGCTTCGGGGTGAAAGGTGATCAGGTTGGCACCGGCCTTGGCAAACAGCGGAATGATCGAATCAACCGGCTCGACCATCAAATGCACATCGATGCCGATCTTGACGTGCGGGCGAATCGCTTCGCACACCAGCGGGCCAATGGTCAGGTTGGGCACGTAATGGTTGTCCATTACGTCAAAGTGCACCAGGTCGCAGCCGGCGGCTTCAATGGCGCGCACTTCTTCGCCCAGGCGGGCAAAGTCGGCGGACAAGATGCTGGGGGCGATGCGCAAGATAGGTTGGGTCATGACAAGGCTTTCTGCTGAAGTTTTGAAATCGGTAGCGTAATGCAGTTCAGGTGTGAGCCGGCGCATGCCACTGACGCAATTGCGCCAACGACACCTGGCTCAGGTCCGGCACCACTTTCAGCGCGCCGGTAAAGTCGTGCTGGGCGGTAAACGGGTTGGGTGTGATGATGGTGGCCAGGCCGGCTGCCGTTGCCGCGCGCAGGCCGTTGTTGGAGTCTTCAAACGCCAGGCACTGGGCAGCGGGCAGCTTGAGCGCGTCGAGCATCTGCAAATACACCTGCGGGTGGGGTTTTTTGATGGGTGCGGTGGAGGCATCGCCAATGGCCGAGAAGTTCAGCCGCCAGTCGTCGCCCATGGCGTGGCGCAACAGCGCGGCAATGTTTACCGGTGAGGTGGTGGTGGCGATGGCCAGTTGCACGCCGGCTGCCAGTGCCTCGTGCAGCAGCGCCAGCACACCGGGGCGCAGCGCCACCGCGCCACTGTTGACGGCGTTCTCGTAGAAGGCGGTTTTCAGCTCGTGGATGCGATTGATGCGATCTTGCAATGCCTGGGTGCCGAGTGCGACCACGTCGGCGTTGACCTGGTTCCAGTAATGCAGAATGCGCTCTTTTCCGCCTGAGATCGTGAGCAGGTCAAGGTACATGTCGCGCGTCCAGACCCAGTCCATGCCGAGTTCGGCAAAGGCCTGGTTGAAAGCGGCCAGGTGCACGCTCTCGGTGTCGGCCAGCGTGCCGTCGACGTCGAATATCAGCGCTTGCAATGCACCAGAGGTCATGGTTGGGTATCCTGTTTGTTGTCGTTGCGGGGCCGCCTGAGGGCTGGCGAGGTTTGACTTTAATCGGCTTGACTCATAAACTCTAATCACGTTTTATTCACTAATCATCAGCCAAGTCTGATGAAAAGACCGGAGCAACCGATGCGCCCATACACCTTCAAGCAAGTTCAGACTTTTTTGGAGGTGGCGCGTCAGCGTTCGGTCTCCAAGGCGGCCGAGAGGCTGTTTGTGACGCAGCCCGCGGTGTCGATGCAGTTGCGCCAGCTGGAAGACGCGTTTGGCCTGGCGCTGGTGGAGCCGCAGGGGCGCAATATCCAGCTCACTGCCGCCGGCGAGGCGTTTGCGACCTACGCCACCGCCGCCATGGGCCAGTTCAAAGACCTCGAGGCGCTGATGGCCGAACACGTAGGCCTGAAAAAAGGCCGCATCGACCTGGCGGTGGTCAGCACCGCCAAATACTTTATCCCGTCGTTGCTGGTGCGCTTTGGCCAGCTGTTTGCGGGCATTGATGTCAATCTGTACATTGACAATCGCGAAAGTGTGCTGGGTTTGCTCAGCCGCAACGAGGCCGATCTGGTGGTGATGGGTCGCGCACCCAGCCATCTGGACTGCGAAGCCATCGCCTTTGCCACCAACCCGCTGGGCATCGTCGCCGCCCCCAACCACCCGCTGGCGCGGCGCAAGGCCGTGCCATTCAAGGTGCTGTCCGACTGCCGTTTTGTCGTGCGCGAAGAGGGTTCGGGTACGCGCGCGGCGATGCAGCGGCTGTTTGACGACAACAAGACGCCGTTGCAAGTGGTGATGGCCATGCCCAGCAACGAAACCATCAAGCAAGCGGTGATGGCCGGCATGGGCCTGAGCTTTTTGTCACTGCGCACCGTGCGCCACGAACTCGCCAGCGGCCACCTGGCACTGCTCGACATCCAGGGTCTGCCGCAAATCAACCACTGGTTTGTGACGCACCTGCGCAGCAAGAAGCTCTCGCCGGCGGCGCAGGCGTTCAAGACGTTTTTGATTGAGCAGGCAGGCGCTCTGATGGATGCGCGTTGATCGTTGGCAAACTTGTTGGTCTGGCCCAAGATTTGATGGCTGGTTCGCGTCAACTATTCTGACTCAGGGGGCGCCTGGACCAGTTAAATACTGAACTCAAGTCCGTCATTGCTGGCTTACTACGCGTCACCGGACAAACGCCAACTGCGCCGGTTGTGCCACCCACAGTGAGTTTTGATGCCGCCCGTGATTTTGGCGATGTCTACACACTCACCGAAATGTGGAATGCTTTGGGCTTTGATGGCCTGCGGGCGGTGTTTCGCCCCACCCGCCACAGCATTGATGTCGAAGCCTTGATCCGGGTCATGGTGTTCAACCGCCTGTGTGACCCAGACTCCAAACTGGGCGTGCTGCGCTGGCTTGAACCCGTGGCTTTGCCAGGCACCTCCCTACAGGCGATTGACCACCAGCACCTGCTGCGAGCCATGGATGCGTTGGTGGACCACAAGGCAGAAGTTGATAACGTCATGGCCAGTTTGTTACGTCCTCTGGTCGACCAAGACTTGGCCATGGTGTTTTATGACATGACTACCATTCGCGCAGCCGGTCTGTCTGAGCAAGAAGGAGATTTACGCCGCTATGGCATGGCCAAAGTGGGTGTCGTCGAGCGCCAGGTCATGCTCGGTGTGGTGCAGACCGCCGAAGGTTTGCCGCTGTACCACGAGGTGTTCGAGGGCAACACAGCCGAAGTGACCACCATCAAGGCCGTCATCGAGAAGATTGTGGCGCGCTTTCCCATCAAGCGCGTCATTGCGGTAGCGGATCGGGGCTTGCTGTCCACCGAGAACCTGGCTGATCTGCAGGAAATTGCTTTGCCTGGAGGCAACAAGCTCGAATTCATTCTGGCCGTGCCGGGCAGGCGCTACGGGGATTTTGTTGAGCTGCTGGAGCCGTTTCACACTGAGCAGTGCGTGCCAGCCAAAGAAGAGATTCTGGGTGAGGCCGCTTGGAACAAGCTGCGCTTGATCATTGCGCATGACCCACAGGTGTCACTGCAAGCCGGTGCCAAGCGTGGCAAACGCATTGACGAGTTGAAGAAGCAGGCAGACCAGTGGGTGGGCAAACTCAATGATCAGGATGCGGGCAAGACAAGGCCAGGTAAAAAGCTCTCCGACAGCGGGGCCAGAGCCAAGTTTTACCGCGAGGTGAGTGAGGCCCATCTGGCGCGTATTGTGAAGGTCGATCTCAAGAGTGAGCTGTTTACCTATGACATTGATGCACGGGCTTTGAAGCACGCACGGATGATGGACGGCAAGTTGTTGCTGGTAACCAATGCGCCGGACTTCACGCCAGCTGAGGTGGTCAAGCGCTACAAATCACTGGCGGACATTGAGCGTGGCTTTCGGGTGCTCAAATCCGAGATTGAGATTGGGCCGATTTATCACCGCCTGCCCGATCGGATTCATGCCCATGCATCGATCTGCTTCATGGCGCTGATTCTTTACCGGGTGATGCGCAGCCGACTCAAGGACAGCCACTCTCAGATTTCACCAGAGCGTGCATTGGACAAGTTGCGCCGCATTCAGCATCAGGTGGTCAAGGTTAACGATCTGGAGCCCATTGCGGGAATCTCGAGCATCAGTCAGGAACACACGGAGATTTTGCAAGCACTGACGATCAAAAAACCAACCCTTCCCGCTCAGCTGACCCTTTTGTAGTGGCACACGTGCGGTGTGCTCCTATATAAATCAATACGTTACAACGTTAACTGTCGAAGTCGGGTTGCATATCTTGCAGGCGAATTTTCGGAACACGAAGGCGGTTACAGAGCTTGCCAACTCTCTGCTCAAAATTAAGCAGGCGCGCTTTGGCTCGGTCGACAGAGAAAGCAATTTTCTGGTTCGCAGCACTTCTGGGGATGCTGGCGAGGTTCGACTGATGCCGCACAAGGATGCCATAACCCGGCAATTGGATGCCGTCACTCGCGTTTCCGTGACACATGCCGTGATCGTGCTTCGCGATGAGGACAAAGCTGCCGCCAGAGCTAGCTTTCGTACACCACTGGTTTTTTCGGTCCACGATGCCAAGGGGCTGGAGTATCCACACGTCATTCTTTTCAACATCGTTTCAGGTCAGCGTGCTGCGTTCTCCGAAGTTTGCGACGGTGTCAGCGCCAAGGAGCTCGACAGGCAGGACTTGGACTATCGGCGGGCAAGAGACAAAACCGACAAGTCCCTGGAACTCTACAAGTTCTACGTCAATGCACTCTATGTGGCAATGACTCGTGCGGTGCAAACTCTGACTGTTGTCGAATCTGACACGACTCACCCATTGCTGACTTTGCTGGGACTACAAGCAAGCGACGCTCTGATGTCGGCGGGCCAAGTATCCAGCAAAGAAGAATGGGCGCAAGAGGCTCGCAAGCTTGAACTGCAAGGCAAGCAGGAGCAAGCCCAACTGATTCGCGACACCATTCTTCAGTTCAAGCCTGTTCCTTGGACACCTTGGTCCCAGAACTTGATTGAGGATTCGGCTGCCAAAGCGCTTGATCGTAGCAATCCAAGTTCCAAACCACGTCAGTCATTGCTGGACTACGCACTTTGGCATGGCCAACAGGCCTGGATCGAGAAGTTGGCGCAAAATAATTTTCAACCAGCTAAAAGTCTATTGCCTGATAGCGAGTTTGGCTGGATTGGACACACTGCCCGATTGGGCTTTTACGATGCCGAATACGAGCAGCAAACAAAACTCGCGCATCGTGCTGTCTCCTCCCTGCGGAACCGACATTTGCAAGCCTATAGCGCTAAGAATTTCAAAGACATCCTTCGGCAGTGCGATGTTTACGGCGTAGATCACCTGACAACAGTCGGAGCCACACCTTTGATGCTGGCAGCTCGTGCAGGCAACCTGGCTTTGGTTCAATCGCTCTTGGCGCGCGGTGCAAATCAGGAGGCCGTTGACGAATTTGGGCATACCCCCTGGCAACAGGCGCTAAGCCGCGCCTTGGAAGATCCAGACTTCGCCAAGCTAGCAATCGCCCCTTTGTTCCCCCTGAGTCAGAATAGTTGTCGCCTCCAAAAATTGCGGATGATCCGCGTTAAAGCGACACAACATGAAACGAAACAATTACTCTGCCGAATTCAAAGAACAGGCACTGCGCAAAGCACATGAGCG
>Ga0210039_1001995_pt1 | contig 17757 bp, 9 predicted proteins | sample CryGeyCG2114_250_3_FD_185460 | JGI IMG/M metagenome (GOLD analysis project Ga0210039, IMG submission 185460) | Groundwater microbial communities from aquifer - Crystal Geyser CG17_big_fil_post_rev_8/21/14_2.50 (SPAdes) (version 2) | ecosystem: Environmental > Aquatic > Deep subsurface >...
GACCAACGGCCTGGAACGCATCAACCGCGAACTCAAACGCAGAACCCGCGTGGCTTCGATCTTCCCCAATCCGCCTTCTTGCCTGCGCCTCGTTTCGGCGCTGCTCGCCGAGTGCGACGAGGAATGGATGACCGGAAAAATCTACTTGAATATGAAGCCCTGATCCACCCAGCCCAATGAACCCTTCTGCTAACTTTTACAGAAAAGATGTTGCACAATCTTCTACGAGGACGAATATTTTGCGGCCAAGGCGTTCAAGAACGGCAACCTACACCTGAAGTTCAAGCGTGCCGACCTGGTAGAGAGGGTGAATTTGGTGATCGCCAAGCGGTACGGGGCTACGATCGGGGATAGGGCGTAAATTGAGCAATCATTTGAGATGACAAGCATAGGCCGATGATTGGCAAAAGCGGTAACTTGGAGAATATGTTCGCTACTTTTGTTATGTCCAAGAGCGGAACGTCACAAGCGTCTGGTTAAGTGAATCGCATCTGTCAAGAAGCTGCATACAGAAAGCCATCTAGCGTTAATCAGTTTTATCAATAGTAATTAATTGACACATACTTATCCAAAGGGAAGGTTCATCTAACCCTTCTGATGGGAGAGGGGATATGGTTTAATGCCCAGAATTAGCAATTTCTGTCCTAAATAGATAGAAACTTGCGTGTTTGGGGGAACGTGCCGAATTGACTGAATCAATAAACAACATAACCGAATCCGTCCCGCAGCCTTCAAGTGCGTGGGTGCGTTTTCTGAGGTCCTATGGGCCGACACCAAACAATTCGAACCTTTTTGATGAATACATCACTGGTGCACTCAGCCGGGCGAAGGTTCGGCCAATCACTTTGTCGAGTCCTCTGCTGGAGGCGATTAAGGCGCGGGTAACTTCTGGAGTGCCAGGCTCCATTTTGATTGCCGGGACGGCCGGGGACGGTAAGACCTACCACTCCCGCAGCCTATGGACGTTTTTGGGAGGGAGTTCTATCGACTGGTCGGACCACTCGACGGTCAAAGAGTTGAAGCTTGCGGATGGGCGCAGGGCTGTCTTTATCAAAGATCTTAGTGAACTTGATGACGAGCAAAGTGATGCCGCGTTGGAGCTTCTCGAGATGTCTGTTCTAGGGAGCGAAGACTCCGCTTTTGTCGTGGTTGCCGCTAACCACGGTCAGATTCTTGAGCGGCTGCGCGATCTGGGTTCCCGGCAACATCGAGTTCATCCTCTGAGAAAACCTATCCAAGATGCATTTCTGCTCTCCGGACATCTTCTCGATCGCCTCGCCATCTTTGATTTGAGCCGGACAACCCATCGCAATTCGCTTGAAGAGATTCTGAATGCTGTTGCAGGACATCCTGAGTGGGGAAACTGCGTGAGTTGCCCGCTTCAAGCCGAGGGACGAGTGTGCCCCATTCTTGAGAATCGAACTCGTTTGTTGGGGGCGTCCGACGGCGGTCGTTTTGCCAGGCGTTTGGGGGACTTAGTGGAAGTCGCTCGCCTCAATGGTTGGCATTTACCCGTGCGGGACATGCTGGCCTTGGTATCAAACATGATCTTGGGTCACAAGGAGGCCAAAGAGGGCCTCATGGCTTGCGTGGATGTGGCGCGCATTCAAGAAGGTCAGACAACAGAGCGTGGAAGCCTCTATAGTAATGTGTTTGGTTCCAACCTTCCTCGCCGCAGGGCGATGGACCGGCCGGTATTCAAAGCTCTAGCATCGTTTGGCATTGGCGACGAAACCACTAATGGCGCCGATGGCTTGCTCGTTTACGGAAATGACGATGCCAAACTCAAAGAAAATTTCGCCAGATTCGTTAGCAACGATCTAGTCTATGGCGCCACTCCATCATTCACGGCAGCTCAACAGCGATACCTCGAAGGCGACGAGGCTGCTCGGTTAGAGGGAGCTTCGGAGTTTTTGGAGCGGCTGGAAGCGCAGCGCCGTAGGCTCTTTTTCACGTTGCCGGACGATGTGGCCGACTACGACTATTGGGATATGACGGCATTTCGCTTCGCGGGCGACTATTTAGAGATGACTTCTGCGCTCATCGACAAAAGGCCGGTCAACGAGACAATCCGCTCTCGCTTGGTTCGTGGTCTCAACCGTGTGATGACGGGGCTCTTGATCGAGAACAACGATCTGATTTTTGTGGCCAGTTCTGGGGGGTTCACCCAATCCAAGGTAAGCGTCCTGTGTGATACACAAGTACCTGCTCGGCGTGTTGGTGGAATTGGTATGGCAGTCAAGATTGATCCATATTCCGAGCGCCCCATGCTTGATGTTGCCTTGGACAAGGGGGGCGAGAATTCGGTGATATTTGGTCTCACTCCGGTTCGCTTTGAGTTCCTTTGCAGGGTGGCCGAAGGCGCTTTGCCAGGCAGTTTCTCCAACGAGTGTCTAGAGGACATGCTGGCTTTCAAGGCAAAGCTTCTGAGAAAGGGCGAGCTGATCCGAGAGCAACGAAATAGTAACGATGATGACGAGCCAGGCTCGGGAGACGGAGCGATTACGCTCAACTTCATTGAAATCGAACAGAGTGGGCATGGATTCTCACGGCCTGTCACGGTGAGGATTGGGACATGAGACACAAGATTGACAATGTCGATTTCGCCGTCGATGAGCACATTTGGGGGCATCGTCTCTATGACGAACAGCTGCCTCATTTGGCGGTGCTGGAGTTTCTGGGGGTGCTTGGCGCCAACTTAGACAATCCCTTAGTTGCCGCACCAACAGACAAGGTGAGATACCGTCCACAACGCCAAATCAGGCTCCGAGGTCTACTTTTCAACAACCCTTACGTCGAGTCCGTGCGAGAAAAGACCATCCCAGACGAGGAGAAATGGCGAATCTGGATGGAGTACTTCGCGCAAGACGCGACCAAACTCGGTGACGAGGACGTGAATTACTTGCGCAGGGTCTTCACGAACTTCGACGACTTTGCAAAAGCCATCGAGTTATTGCGCTCATCGTCCTTCGAGGCCAGAAGCAACAAGCGTTGGAGTTCCAAGTTCGTTTTCCCTTTTGGCCCCGATGCTCTTTACGAAGACTTGCGCGTGGACGCGGGAGGAGCCTCTAATGATCGGCGCTTCTTCGCGCGCACAGGCGAATTGCTTTACTTGATGCTTTGCCGCGCCGATCGAGGCCCCGAGCTTGGACAAAAACTGGTCGAGCGCCTGTTTGACAAGACCGTACCGATGAACAGGTTGGTCAAGGCCATGCAAGGTGATCCACAGTTTGCCCAAGACGCGCGCGATGTGGGATATCTCCCGCACGCGAAGCATCTGCGTTTTGATCGGCTATGTGACGATTGGTTGGCCATCCTGTCGCGAGACATGCCGATTTACGATGCCTTGGAACACTTGATTGCAAGCGCTGGTCTTAACCTGATTTTGTATTTCCTCGAATGCGGTAAGGTGCAAGCGGGAGATGTTGATCCAGTGGAGTTTGTGTGCGAAATCGTCTCCAAGGAGCGCACCAAGGTGCGCTCGCTCTCGGGTGACTCATATCAGGCCAATCAAGCCGTTTCGATGCGCGCGGTGAGGGCGGCTGTCGAAGGTGTACGGCTTACGGATGAGTGGGCCGCAGCCATCAAGTCGGAGTATCCAGACGCCGAATGCGCCAAGCTTATGCACGCGGCATTCCAGTGGCCGAAGGCAGATGGAGGGGACGATGGAGGCGCTGGTTCCAAGTCAGGTGACGCGCTGGTGCGTCAACTTGTAGAAAAGGCGGAATCGAGGCATGAGCAGCACGTTGGCAAGATTCATGCGGCTTGGTCCAGAGCTGTCGGCTTGAGTTCGCGCAGGCTCGCGAGGCGGACGCGCTACGCGCCTAATGACCGGTTATTGAAGACGTTAGTCGTGACTATTGTCGACGACCGCATGCAGTTCGACGAGTTTCTGCACGAAGCCTGGCACCGCTATGGTTTTGTGATCGGAGACGTTGAAGGTGGGCAACTGATCAGAGACAAGCAGGTCGATCAGGAGGCGTTGAGCGAAAATCGGGAAAATCTTGAGGCCCGTCTTGTGGGACTCGGACTAGTCCGGCGCCTCTCCGATTCATGCTCCTTTGTGGAGAATCCATTTGGTTCTGAGGGAGAGAAATAATGCTGACTGATCGAATCATTGGTCGCGTTGGCGCCGACATCCTTTCTCGCAGGCTTTCGGACTCTCGTCAAGGTGACGGAAAGTTGCCTGATACCCCGGCGCTGTTTCGCTTGGACAAGCTCTCACCGGCTCAGATTGCCTCGATCGTGCGAGAGATTCTTGCCAATCCCGACTTGTCCGCCAAGGTGGACCTGCGCATTCCATCGGCTCTGGTCGAAGGCCTTGGACTTCCAGAATCCGCACTGACTGCGCTCAACGCCGGAGCTGTGCGAAATGCTGGCACCGACAAGGAAGCTTTGCTCACAGCCAATGGCAATGAGCACAACCTAGCGGACACGCTTGGGCACGTGACTCCTTTGGGAGCCAAGGAGCTCCGTTCCAACGAGGACGCGTGGGTCGAGGCCACTTGCCATGTCTCTGGTATCGCGCCGACACCAGATGATCGCATTGTGTTTAAGTCCGCCCTCAAAGGAATGCTCGCAGCATCCGACCTGTCGCTAATTCAGCTTGGGGAGTTTTGTTGGAAAGTCAGCGAGGCAATCTCCGTTCGTGGACATCCAATCCGTGATGCCATTGGCTGGGCGCTTCCGTTCGTTGGGCTACCGCGCGACACATCGTTCTTTGCCAATGCCAAAACTTACGGGGCAGCTTATGTGCCTTGGCGCAAGGCCTTTGAAAAGCTCATCTCCAACCGCGCCCCTTTCCTTTCGAGGCTTAGAGTCAATGGTCAGCCGCTTGATTTAGAGGAGATGAAGACTCGCTTGGATGAGCACAGCGAGGACATCAAGGACAACATTCGTCCTACGCTCGAAGCTTTTATCAACGCGCCCATGGGGGACGATGTCACGGCGGCTGAAGTCGCCTTGCTTGAATGGGAGATGGACGGGGTCCACTACATCTTCGATAAGCCTCGCGAGAAGCAGCAAGGCCTTGCAGAGTCGACCATCCACTTCTTCGACCACGACTGCAAAGACCCAGATGTCATGTTAGAGCAGTGGCGCAAACATTTGGAGGATTTGAAGGCGCGCCAGCGCCGTTCTGATTTCCCCGAGGAGGATGACGAGACTTTCTTTTCTTTGCACCGTCGGTTTATTGAAGAGGATCCCAAGCTGCATTCGAGGTGGGAGAAGGCTATCTTTGGCAAGCCCATCGAGTGCCACGACTTTTTGGATGGCTTCATCAGCGTGACACACAGCCTAGTTGTTAGAGCAGGAGAAGGCAAGGGGGAGCGATTCCTCCGACTGACGGTCAACAAGGGGCGCAAGGAATGGCGTGAGCGCTTCAACTACGATGTCGGTTCTTACTTCTCGGTGATGTATCGGGGGCTCAAGGAGTTGATGGGTTCGAAGGTCGATTGGCGCGTGGAAAAGATGGGGCCGGCAAATCTGCCAGATCCTCTATTCAGGTATCCGGAGTTCTTTGCTCGCGAAAGGGAAATTCGTGAAGGCAAGGGCAAAATCAAGCGGAACGCATCGCTTGCTAGGGCGGCAGTTCAGATCAAATTCGAGGTCTCCTTGATCCAGCGCGAGGGGGAGAAGGAAACGGTTTTGGACAAGACACAGTTGGTCTGGACCTACCGTCCAGAGACGATCGGCCTCTCCCTTGTTGAAGACATGCTTAGACTCAAAGAGAAAGGGGCGGTGGGATGCACCGATGTCCCGCGTCGCCTGGTGAGTAAGAAGGGGGGCGTACAAAGTGTGTCTTTGCTCGATACTGGCACGCTTGAGGCGACCTATTCGCGCGATGCAGGATCGCTAGTTCCTCCCGCGAATCGCCTGCCAAGCATGCGGGCCGACATCAAGAAGCGTATTAATGATCTGGCGGCCGAAGGGCGTTTGTCAAAGGAGCAGCGCGATGAACTGAGGGCAGCGTGGGATGCTTTTGAGTTGGACTACAACCAGGCGATTGACGACTTCATCAATTCAGGCCTTCATGGAGAGGCGGTTCTTCGCCAGGCCGAGGCGTTCGGAACGCTCCTCCGAGCCATGTCTATCCACGCCAGAGGAGATGTGTGTCGATCAAGGCTAGTGTCTGAGGTGCTCTCCATCGGCACTGTTCGCGTTACGGGAGATCAGCCTTCTTTGATTATTCCTCCGTGGCATCCAGAACGGATGAAGGCGCTGGCGGTGAAGACGCGTCGCGTTGCAGGTCTTGTGACTCACATCTTGAGTAACGACAACATTCTCTTTGGCGACAGAGGTATCTTCTTCCGCGAATTTTCAGATGAGCTTGCACATCCTTTCTATCCAGAGATTGCGGTGGTTCAGCGGGGAGGTGCGCCAGTTCTAGTTTCAGAAAGCAGCACCGTTAATGGCTATAGCTTGCTTGAAAGGCCTGTTCGAGGTGAAGAGGATGCGTTGACCGATGTCGATCCTGCAGCAGCGGCCAAGCAAGTGCGGGAACTGTTGGAGCGTTTCGTGGGGTTGCAGCCCCATGAGGCAAGTAATCTTAGTGTATTGCTCTATAACGCCGATGCGGCCGAGTTACCTTTGTCAGTGGTGCGAGAGTTATCTAGCATGCAGACTGAGACAGACTTCCAATGCAATGTGTCTGTTCGCCATCGCGACCCTAGTAAGCTACGTCGCGTGTATGCGGAGTTGGTTACTAAGTCAGGGGATGATCCAGACCTGCCGGTGGTAAGTGAGACTTCAGAAAATTTTATTTCAAAACTGAGAATTGCGGTTACTCCCGCTTCAGCTACGCCTCTTCGTGCGAATGATGGTTTCCGTGCATTTGATGTTGCTTTCCTTCACGATGTAGTGTCCAGAACAGCTGGCGTAGAGTGGATTCCCGTGGATTGGACCAATGATCGACCCTCTTTAGAGCATGCGCCATCTCGTTGGTCTTACCGCAGCGTCTCAGGCGAAAATGAACTCAAATCAACGACATTTTTGACCTGCCCTCGGCAAACTGCGTCAGGGTGGGCTTATGTTGGATCTGTTGCTTCTTTAGTCCGCCAGACCGATTCTCCTGCGGGCTCTTATTTACTACCAGCGCGGCGGATTTCATTGCAAAGCGAGGCACTTAAGGCAACGATGGAAGATGCGCATGCGCTGGCCGAGTGGGTTGCGACATACGATGAGTTGCTCGACAAGCGACAGCTTCAAGCTAATGGCGTAACAGTAGTGCGCTATCGGCGCGCCTCGACCAACGGCCGTAATATGATTGTCAGTTCTACATCAGAGTTGAGGCTTCTTGGGGTGTTAGCAAGACGGCGCTTGGGCGAGCTTGGCTTGCCCTTTACACCAGATGAGTTCGAGGATGTTGCTGCCCGTGTCAAGAAGGACGCCTTGTCCATCTCGGGTGACATTGTGTTGCGCGCGGCTAAGCGAGGCGTATCCGCTGGCGAAATGCTTGGCTTGGTGATGAGTCGCTATATGCTCGAAGATGAGTTCAAGAAGATCACTGGTTCTGGCACGCGCCAATCGTTCAGCGTCTTTTTTCTGCTTGACGACTACGCCGACTGGCTTGCCCAGAAGGAGAGTCGCATCGCTGATATCCTAGGTCTCTGCGTCGAAGAGCGCGAGGATGGTCCTCAGTTGCATGTGGTGGTGGTCGAATCCAAGTATGTGGCTGCGACAGGTGCGGCAGATGCAAAACGCTCATCAAAGGCTCAGCTATTGGCTACGCTCTCGACCTTCAGGGCCGCGCTATTTGGTGACCCAGGACGTCTTGATCGCGATGTTTGGTTATCACGCCTTGCTGATTTGCTCATTGATGCTGACATCCCACCTGGTTGCTCTGGCTTGTTGGAACGTGCGCGGGCCAAGTTGCGTGAAGGAGATGCTGGTATTTCGCTGAGAGGCTACTCGCACGTCTTCATTCATTCGACCGATCCGAATGCGGGATCATCCGCCTCCGAGCAAATCTTGCTCGACGACTCCGATGGTACGCAGGCTTGGCAGGAGGTGTTCGATCGTCCTGAGTTGCGAAGCCTAGTGGAGGTCTACGCACGCAAGAGCGATCCGTCAGTGATTCGCTCCAAACTTGGCACGGAAGAGCCATGGCTTTCGGCTACTCTGCGTCCTCCTGCGGCCAGAGTCACATGGACTGCGATGATGGAGTTGCTCTCCAGTGGTGGGGAACCTCCAGCCGCTGTGGAAGCTAAGACGTTAGGTGTAGAGCTCACGTCTCCAAAGTCTGAGGAAGCCGAGGAGTCAAATTTGAAAGCTCCGACATACCCAACTGCAGAAGGGGCGGGAGGCGTGTCACAAACCACAAGCCCTGATGCTCAACCTTCAGCGCAGCCTGGAGGCAAGCTTGCGCAGTTGATCGCGATGAAAGCTGCGGGCCAATCAAGTGCATACGATGAGCGCGATGCGTGGGCCGAGGAAACGACCAAGAAGCTTAAAACCGCACTCAATGGATATGGGCTTCAAGCCAATGTTTTGGGTACACGTTTAACACCAAATGGATGTTTGGTCAGACTTGCAGGTTCTGATCGCCTGCGTGTCGAGGATGTCGAGACCAAGCGCATGCAGCTCTTGACTACTCATGCGATCAACCTAGTGACAGTTCAGCCCAAGCCGGGCGAAATTGTGGTGACAATCGCCAGTGCCAAGCGTCAGTCGGTTTCACTTTGGGATTTGTGGGCGCGGCGCAGCTTGAACCGGAATTCAGCCGGCATCAACACTTCCTTTGTGCTGGGTCTGCAAGAAATCAACGGAGCGCTGTTATACCTCAATCTGGGGGGGGAGTTTGGCGGACTTGCTTCACACGAGCCTCATTCGTTGGTGGCAGGTGCAACCGGTAGTGGCAAGTCGGTTTTGATTCAGGCAATCTTGCTCGACATCGCGGCGACCAACCCGAAGGAATTGGCTCAAATCGTGCTGATTGATCCGAAGATGGGCGTCGATTACTCTGCATTGGAAGATCTTCCGCACATGCGTGAGCAGATCGTAACAACTCGTGAAAGGGCCACAGAAGTTCTCTCAAATTTGGTCGATGAGATGGAGAATAGATATCGGCTCTTCGCTACAGCGCGAGCCAGAGACCTCGCTACCTATAACGCCAAATCGTTGCCGACTGAGCGAATCCCCATGATTTTTCTAGTTCACGATGAGTTCGCCGATTGGATGCTCGACGACGGCTACAAAGGGGCGGTAAGCGCAGCCGTTCAGCGTCTAGGTGTCAAAGCTCGCGCCGCAGGTATTTACTTGATCTTTGCGGCTCAGAGGCCCGACAAGGATGTAATGCCTATGCAGTTGCGTGAAAATCTTGGCAACCGACTGATTCTGAAAGTGGCGAGTGAGGCGACTTCAAAGATTGCATTGGATCGTCCAGGTGCGGAGCTGCTGCTTGGCAGAGGCCACATGGCGGCTAAGCTCAACGGAGAACAGGGCTTGCTATTCGCCCAAGCTCCATTTTTGTCAGACAACGACATCGCACAGGCGGTCGAGGCTATTCGAGCCGATAACGAATAACGAAACAACGACGAGGTTTGGAAATGAAAAGCTGGAATTCGAGTCCGCATCCGATATCAGATATTAGAGATTGGCAAAGTTCCGGACGTTTGGAAATTAGGCCGGATTTTCAGCGCAAGGAAGTCTGGAGCGATGCCGCAAAGATTATGTTGATGGACACGATTCTACGTGCCATCCCAATGCCAAAGGTTTTCGTCTCATCGTCGTTGAAAGATGACCTGATTTACCGAACCGTCATAGATGGACAGCAGCGAATTAGCACCATCCTTGCTTTTCTGAAAAATCATTTTCCACTGGAAAGACCCTATGTGGGGGAGTTCCAAGGTAAGTTTTTTTCCGACCTTCCATCCGAGGTGAGAAATGCCTTTCTTCAATATCGGATCGATTTCAACGAGGCTATCGAATTTTCGGACGAAGAACTTCGAGAGACTTATTCTCGGCTGAACAAGTATTCAGTTGCCCTCACTAAGCAAGAATTGAGAAGAGCGGACTTTCCAGGCGATTACTTGCGCCTATCTGAAAGTTTGGCACTTCTGGATTTTTTTGAGACGAGCAAGATATTCACAGTGGCCAATCGACGACGGTCAGCCGATGTCGAATTCGTCTCAGAACTATTAGCAGGTTTGCTTGATGGCCCTCAGGATAAGCGCGATACATTGGACTCTTTTTATTTGTTATATGCGTCGTGGAAACAACAGGAGCGAGATTCGACAAATGGTAGATTCATGCGGGTAGTGGCGGATATTGAAAAGATATTCTCCGAAAAATTTCAGATTGCATGGACTCGGTTCCGGCAAAAAGCAGATTTTTATTCGCTAGTCCTTGCAATCGACGAACTACAGAAATCAGGAGGCAGTCTTGAGGATGTTGATTTGGAGCCTCTAAGGGAGGATCTCAAAATGCTCCACGAGCTGATTGCTCCAGAGTCAGAGAGTAAAGACTGCCGAGAATACGCAATCAAGTGTGTTTCGCAAGCCAACTCGCATTCTAGTCGTCGATGGAGGATGCAATTTCTGAAATGTGTCTTGTCGGGGACATTTTTGAGGCACCCCCCCACTGGGGATGGAGCTGTGCTTTTCTATCGGATATTGACGACTGATTTCGGCGGGGGTATGTGTCCGCCTCCAGAGTTCGAATGCTCCGAATGCTCATGCTCGATTAACCCGAGATCGGAAGAGGTAATTGGATGGCCGAAAGATGTGGGCGTATTCCAAATGAGCAATGCATGTAGGATTCACCGCGAGTGTGCTAATCCTTCGAAGTGGAGCTTCATCACTAGCGAAGATGCTGCGAAAGAACTAACTTTCGAGCAGGAGATACAAAGCGGCCTGTTTTAGGAAGGGAACACATGTTTGTCGATATTCTTTTCCATAAAACTAGATTCAGGATTCCCGAGCGAATTGCCGGCATCGATGGAAAACTTTACGCAGTTCAGGAACAAATTGCGGAGGGCGGGAATGCCGTTGTTTGCGAATGCGCCGATGAGTCGGATGGCGCAGTGTATGCAGTCAAATTTCTAACAAATATGAGAGGGGACGGCAGGGTAGAACGATTCGAGATTGAGAGAAAATTGATGGTAGATCTCGCCGATATGCGTCACGACCATCTGATCGGGTATGTCACAAGTGGAGTCGCCGACTCGTCTGTTTTTGACAAACAGCGCAAAGAACACAAGACATCTTTACCTTTTGTCATCATGGAACGAGCAAACTGCTCGCTGAGGGAATTCGTTAAAAACGAGAAAGTTCCAATCGAGTTCGAAATATATTCCGCCCAATTTCGAGGCTTGGTTAGTGCTTTGGAATTGCTACATAGGCTGGCAATCCATAGAGACATAAAGCCAGATAACATTCTTGTTGTTGGTGAGCGATGGGTGATAAGCGATTTCGGGTTATGTTCTCTTCTTGATGCCAGCACCGAACAAGATTTGACTCCGGGGTGGCAGGTTCCGGGGCCGCGCTTCTGGATGTCGCCGGAGGGAAACAACAAAGCGATTGGACTGCCAGTAGAGATCACCTGCGCATCTGATGTTTTCCAACTCGCGGCCATATTTTGGTGGGTTGTGAATCGCAGGCACCCGAGTGGAATACTGTCCCGCGAAGACTGGATTGGGGTTGAGTCCCTTTATGCCCCCGTGTCAAAGGCATTGCAGCATTCGTTGAGCCGTCGTTATACATCGGCGAACGAATTTGAAAGTGCAGTAATTCAAGCTCTAGGAGTTTAGGTCAGCGCAAATAGGGCTTTTTGAACTGGTAGAAATTGTCATTATTTGTGGCAAATTAAGCATGATCCTCCGCCCTCATCTTCCCCATAGACATCATCGATGTCTTCAGGGCATGAGCGTACTGGGCGAAGTGGATTGATGGGGATGCTTGCGCGAATGCGCTCCCGGCGACGCTCAAAGTCTTCAATAATCTGGGCAACACGCTCAGGTTGCTCCAACTCTGTCAGCGATTCTCCGGATGACCACGTGAACGGAGAGCCGTGATCCAACGCGCTCTTCTCCATTGATTTTGCATCTTCGAATGCATCAGGATGGCGCTCTTTGAGCCTTACCCATTCGATCTTCTGTTGATAAAAACAGAATGTGCAGCCACTGCGCGAGCGCCACTCATAATACTTCGGGTAACCCACGCCTGATGATTCCAAAATATCCATCACACCAGCTTTGTCGACACCTGCTTCGCGGAATGGCAGTTTAATAATCAGGTTGTCTTGCTTAGACGAGTAGCCCTCTCGGTAGTCCTCATCGGCTCGGATAGCCACGTAGGAGGTAACTTTTTCGCCAGATGCTAGCATTGGCTTGACCCATTGCTCGAATGGAGTAAGTTTGAGCTTTCGAGTGCACCAGCGTGTTTGCGGTGAAGGCAAGAAGTGATTGTATTCACGCAGCCAGAAATCGAAGTCCCGGCGGGGATTCAGTCGTTCGATTGGCTTGCCCAAGTAACCTTCCAGACGTCCCAGAAATTCATAGACCTCCGGCAATTCCTTTCCGGTGTCAGTAAAGAAGTACTCAACATCAAGCTCGGGATGAGCTTGACGCATATAGACGGCCAATGCTGCGCTGTCTTTACCTCCGGATAGCCCGAGAACATGACGATCAGTCATTGTTATTTTTCCTCATCCGCAGTCAGTCGCATGCCAGCTTTAGCTAGGATAGCAAGTAGAACTTCAGTTCCCAATCCTTGCTTACGCAGTTGGTCAGCGATTTCATCAGCTTTGGATTCTACCGCTTGGCGGTGCCTGTCAGTAATGGCGAAGGAACGCGAGATTATCTTGGTTCCAGAGCCAGAACCTATTACAACAGCAAATGCTTCACTGTTTGGCTTACGTCCCTTGACTGAGACGAATGCCTCGGCCTGCCTGAATCGAAGGGATACCTTGGAAATCTCCAGCGTAGCCGCATCGATGTCTCTGTCAGTCCAATCTCGAGGTGGTTTGTTTGCAGCAAGACTCAGGATGCCTTCTATACTCTCCTTACTGCCATCGTGTTTTGCAAGCCGTGTGGCAAAGGAATCCTGGCGTAAATCTCCCGTAATGCCAGAAACGGCTTCGGCACGCGCGCGCAAACGATCGAGCTGGTCAGAGGGAGCATCCAAAGCTTCAAGCATGGCTGCATCTACGCGTCTGAGCATGATTTCATAAGCCCCTGCCAATTCTGCGACGGGTCCACGAAGCGCATTAACATATGCTTCTCCGTCGTTGGTGTCTAGCAGGGCAACCAGATCGACAAATAAAACCTTGTGGGGGTCGCTGGCCTTGAGCAAAGTGTCGCGTATAGCCCGAGCTCTTTCGCTAAGTTGATGTGTGCGTTGCGTCCAAACTGGAAGATTGAATACTAGGGCAACCAAGCCACGAGCCGCTTCTAGCGGATCACGCGCCTCGGCAGCGTGCCCAACTTCTGTAAGGATCTCGGCAATACCATCCAAGATTCGCGCCTTCTCTTCGTCGATTACCACCCAGCGTAGGGAAAATCGGCTTGGGTCTTGCAGATATTCGTCGATGTCGGCGTCGGTCAGGTGCGGGATGAACATCCCTTCTTTGTACACGGCTACGTTTGATTGGTGAGCCAGCAGGAATGCCGAAAAGAACACTGGCTGAATTCCAGTCTTCACTCCAAAGGGCGGTGCGCTCCACAGTTTCCGGATGTCGGAAGCGTTTACGCGTGAGGATGAATTTGCGAATAGGCTCTTGGTCGCATTCCACAAGTCGGCAAAACGAGCTTCGTCTGTCTCAATCGGGGGCAAGAAACGCCATTGTTCATGGGCGTCTTGGCGATGAAGTCCGGTACTTCGCAGCAATGTTTCATAGAGCCCGCGCTCAGCTGGAAAGCCCTCAATGCCTAGTTGTTCGGAGGCTTCATGACTGAGCATGCGATGCAGCAGGTCACGCCGCGCCTTTGCGCTGTTGCTCGACACATTGTCTCGATTGACTAGTTCGCTCCACACCAGCGGTGAGCTTGAGTAAAGCTCGTTGGCCAAGTCGGAGGCAATGGGGGAGAGTCGAGAGCCTGCTTCGATTGTCTCGTCTCCGCCATCGAACCACTGGGCATTGGTGACGGCTGCTTGGAGCTGCTCTTCTAGGTTGGCTCTGACCGAGGCCAAACGAGCATGAACCTCACGCCGCGCGACGGCATCTCCTTGCAACTCATGACGATCTTTGACAGCTTCTAGGGCCACCAGCTCAGCGCTGAGTTCCTCGATCCGAGCATGGTTTCTAGGAATGCCAATAAGAACTGGCCAAGGATAGCGCCTAGAACTCGCCCGCGCCCTGCGCAGAGCTTCCTTGTTGCCCACGCCTCGGCCGGGTAGCGCAAGCGCGAAAAGACCGAACTCCCCTTGGGATGGAACGTAATTTCCAGCCAGTCGCTCTGCATCGTCAAGCCGACTGAGGGAAAGGCTCATCCAGCGCATGGTGCCAGTCTCGTGGTAGTGGCGCTTAGCCACTACAGGATGAAGGTCCATCAAGCGTGCGAGATGGTTGTAGTCAACGCCAGGAGAGCCGGCAAGGGTCTGTGCAATGGCGGAGTCGATGTCGAAGTCGCTGCCCTCAAATACTGACCAAGCTCCGATGTGTTTCTTGAAAAGAGCTACGCGCATCTGAGAAAGCTCTTCAAGGCCTTTCTCTATCTCGGCGGCAGGTCTCTTGAAGAAGATTGTCTCCAGAACCGCAGTATCAGCGGCAAGCCCAGAACCATTGCGGAACAAGTCAATGATCGCGATGTTCTTGATCAGCTCCACCAAGAACGGATTGCCGGTCTTGGCCTCTGTCCGCTCAACTGCCTCAACAGCTTGCGACCATCGATGTCCATCGGGGGAGGCAAGAATCGCCGGCTCTAGGTTCGAGCGCAGGTAATCCCAGTAGTTGTCGGGGCGATACCAAGAAGCCGACGTCAGCGGGGTTGCGGTCAGATATGAGTGAAAGCCATGCGGCTCCACGGAAGCGAGAAAGCCAAATGTGCTGCGCTCGTTTTGGCCAAACTGTCGTTTTGATATGGGGCCGAGCAGCGCTGCCATGGCAGGATGAAGGGGCCAGCAGGTCGCCAAAGCTTCTGCAAATTTGCCTCCCACGGCCGGGCGTCGGGCTCTAATGGATTCGGCAATCGCGTTCGACGCGTCCTGCATCCATGGCGGACGACGATCGGCTTCGATGGCGCGTCCAATGAGCTCCACGACTTCGTCACTAGCGGCAACAAATGGCAAGTCGACATAGCGGCCCTGGACTTTGGCCCAGTCATCGCGAGTGTCGTTGCCAAGGCGCGCGCCATATTGAGCGAAAGACTGATGTAGCACCCCTACGACAACAAGCTTGCCGTTAGCTCGCGCGGCAGCTTCCGCTAACTCCTGGAAGAAGTAAACATCGTCGCCATGACCTAGGGCGGATGCTTCGAGGAATTTTCCCATTTCGTCAAGGATGACCATGACGCCGTCCTGCGAGCGATCCTCGGCAGTTTGAACCAACTCGTTAATGAGGGCACTAGGCGAAACTTTGCGGTTGTCGGTGCCTTTGCCTTTGGCCTTGCGAAGGGCAGAGTTGAGTTCGGCAACGACGCTTGACCGTTTGCCCACTACCGGTACGAGTAGCCATCCTTTGCGAGCAGGGAAGGCTTGGTCAAAGGCTGGTATCGCATTAATCTTGAGCGCAGTCCTCGCGAGCGTGCGTAACGACTTGTCGGGATGAAGAGTGCTCGCCAGACCCACTGCCAATGACGACTTGCCCCCGCCAAAAGGGCCTGTCCAAGTGAATGAGCGTTGATTGGTTTCAGCTACCTGTCTAGACATACTTTCCAGCACGGAGGTTGCCGTGGAGTGGCAGATATATCCAGCTAAGGCATCATGGCGACCCAAGTCCGCGTCAACACGAATTGAACGTTGGTAGTAGCGGGAGATGCGGACAATGTCCGAGAGCAACAAATCTTTGTCAGTCATAGGCTCTTCTAATAAGTTCGCTTCGCAACTTTTCGGACTCGCCGGATTGTTTGTGAACTTGGCGCAGCCCCGCCGTGTCGGTCCACACCAAATATCCGTCAGTGAGGTCACTCAGCGCCATTAAGCGCTCGGCCACCGAATCCTCGTCGAGCTTGAAAACGCGGCCAGGAGAACCTTCGCCATAGGAGATTGCTTCGAAGGCCATGGAGCTAAGCCCTTGGGCCGAGCTTTCCCAAAAGTCGAGTAGCGCGTAGGCGAAAAGCCCATCGTGCAAGGTAGCTTTGGGGCCTCTACGGAATGCGTATTGGCCCTTGTGGACCTCTTGCAGCAAGCCCAATTCTCCAAGCAGTGGTTCAGCAAAGTCCTCGGGTGATCCGCCTGCGAAGCGAGGAGCGTAGCTGCGCAAGCAGGTTTCCAAATCTCGCGAGAGCGTAGAGGACGAGATGCGCTTCTTCGGATCAAGCTTGCGCGCAAAGTCCTCTAGCGGAGCTTCGAGCTCCTGTCGAGTAAAGGTGGGCGATGTCACATGGTTGAAAAGCCATCGCCAAGTCGTGGAGCGAGAACCTTTTCCAGCAAGCAACCAATGGGCATGCCACGCCGTAGAGGGTTTCTCTGCGTATGGATCTAGGCCGCCATCTCGCAGAATTTCGTTCGCGACGGGAGAGACCTCAAAGAAGTTGGAGTCCTCGCAGGTATCGCGAAGAATGTCGCATGCCATTGCCCAATGGCGAATAGAGCTAACCATATTCTTGCCGACGCCAAATGAAGCGATAGCGTTTTCATCGGTAAATGCGGCTTTGGGCACGCGCCCACTTGCATCTGCTTGGTCGAAGGCTTTCTTGAGCCACATTTGACGTAGCGGGAAAGTTTCATGACCGGAAAAATGAACATGACGGTTTGAATTGTTTTTTGTGCGCATAGTTTCATTCTACGATGAACTGGTGAAGTCCGCCAGTTTGAATGACCTTGTCTAACAAATAGAGTGTGGCGGCTCGAAATCCATATATGTATATGATCAATCGGCAACCATAGGTCAAAGAATGTCAGCTCATATCTAAACCACTTTGTCATAAACGAATGATCTTGACTACCGCCAAAGGCTCGTAACAACCAAGATTCACAAGTGTTTGGTTGTACGGAAGTTTATGGCACCAAAGTCAGTTAGTATTTTTGTAGTTCATCACGCATCGCCGCCACGTATACCCACTGCCTCTCCTCAAATCCAAGCACATGACCAGCTTCTGGCCAGTTGCCAGATCGATGCCCAGTAACGCGGTCGACATCAAGCTCTGACACGGTGCACGGCTGATTGGACACTACCACACCTCCTTGAACGCCGACGCTATCAGGAATGAAGAACCAGTTGGCCAGTTTGCGGCTATCGCGCGCCAGCGGGTTACGACTGTTCTGGGTGAAGGCGTACAGCAGGCCGGTGCGCCCGTCCTTGAGCGTGACCTCATCACCGGGGTGATAGATTGTTGTGATTGGCATAGAACACTCCTGATTGATGGAGATCCGCGACCTCCTGCAACCCTATATCCAGCAGATGGCACTTCCGCAACCAACATTCTCGATTGAAACCCAAACCGCATTCCTGATAACTCTTATTATCAGGAATTGCACTTTTCGCGGATAAAGTGGCAGGTAATACAAGCCGCTGTTCAAAACAGCCTAATACGCGCGCAAATACAAGCATCTGCAATGCCCTGTTCTGAAATACAATCGACGCACCACACAACAGAGGCGCACTATGGATGAGCAACAACAAAACACGGAAGAGATGATCGACGGGCTGGTACGGCCAGAA
>Ga0210039_1002010_pt1 | contig 17688 bp, 16 predicted proteins | sample CryGeyCG2114_250_3_FD_185460 | JGI IMG/M metagenome (GOLD analysis project Ga0210039, IMG submission 185460) | Groundwater microbial communities from aquifer - Crystal Geyser CG17_big_fil_post_rev_8/21/14_2.50 (SPAdes) (version 2) | ecosystem: Environmental > Aquatic > Deep subsurface >...
AGCAGCAGCCAAGCTACGACGACCGGACCCTGGTCATCAATCGCGCCTCGCTCAATATCCTGACCCGGCTCGGTATCTGCAACGAAGCTCTGCCGCAGCGCCCGATTCGGACCATCGAAGTCAGTCGCGAAGGCGGCTTTGGCCATGTCTGCCTGAGTGCCGCCGAACTGAATGTCGAGCGAGTCGGCTCGGTTGTGGTCGCGCGTGAGCTGGGCCACCGATTGCAACAGGAAAGCCGTGCTGCAGGCCTGACCGAATACTGCCCCGAGCGGGTCGAAACCTTCCAGGTCGAGCAAGATCGGGTTCGGGCACGACTGGGATCGGGCCGGCGCATCGAGACTCGCCTGCTGGTGGCCGCCGACGGCACCGGCTCGGCGGTGCGCCAGGCCGCAGGCATCGCCTCGCGACTGCACGACTACCGTCAGTCGGCAATGATCTTCAACGTGCTCGCCGAACCCCCCTCGACCGACCTGGCGCACGAACGCTTCACCCGGCGCGGACCCATTGCTTTCCTGCCGCAGCCAGATGGTCGCTACGGCGCGGTCGTGATCGGACCCACAGGCTGGATCGACGACGCCATCGGCTGGAATGACCAGCAACTGCTGGCCTGGCTCGAGCGCCATGGCACAGCCAGGTTCCGCAGCTTTTCTCGTCCGGGCAAGCGCGCCCGCTACCCACTCAAGCTGCTGCGCACCGAGATCCCGATCGGCAACCGCATCGTGGCCATCGGCAACGCCGCCAACACGGTCCACCCGGTCTCGGCCCAGGGATTGAACCTGGGTCTGCGCGACGTGGCCGGCCTGATCGAGGCGCTCGATGGCGCAAACGACCCCGGTGCGCCTGTCTGGCTGGCGCGCTACCTGGCGCTGCGGCGCTCCGACCAGGCCGAAACAGTGCGCTACACCGACACCCTGGCACGGGTCTTTTCCAATCCGAGCCTGCCGTTCCGACTCGGCACCGGGCTGGGCCTTGCGGCACACGCCATGCTGCCCGGACTTCGGCGTCGGCTGGCGCTCGGCGCGATGGGCTTTCGCGGTCCCGGCCTGCGGCTTGCACAGGAGCTCTGAATGAACACATTCGACGTCATCGTGATCGGTTCGGCCACCGTCGGTGGCACTGCTGCCGCAGCGCTGGCCCGACTCGGCCACGAAGTCGCGCTGATCGACCGGCGTATTCCGGCCGAGCGGCCCAAAGGTGGCGAACTTGATCCGCGCGTGGTCGCGGTCAGCCCCGGCTCGCAACGACTGCTCGATGCAGTCGGGGTCTGGTCGGAACTGGACCCGGCGCGTCTGGCACCGTATTCGGAGATGCAGGTCATGTCCGGGCGCGGCCGGCTTGACTTCAAGGCTTCCGATCACGGTCTTTCACGCCTGGGCTGGATCGCCGAACTTCCGGAACTCGACCGTGCCTCCGCCGCAGCCGCTGGCTCGGCGCGCCGGGTCGAGACGATCTGGCCGGCCACGGTGCGACAACTGCGCACCACCACGGATACGGTCGAGGTCGAGCTCAACAATGGCCGCACGCTGACCGGACGCATCCTGCTCGGTGCGGACGGCGCGCGCAGTCGGGTCCGGACCGCGGCCGGAATCGGCGTCGAAAGCCATCATTACAATCAGAAGGCGCTGGTCGCGCACCTGGTTACCGCAACGCCCAACCCGGGGATTGCCTGGCAGCGCTTCGGCGAGTTCGGCCCGCTGGCACTGCTGCCGCTGCCCGGCGGGCGCTCGTCGCTGGTGTGGTCGGTTCATCTCGACCAGGCCGAGCGCCTGATGCGTCAGAGCGACGATGAGTTCGCCGCCGAGATCGAGGCCCATGCCGAGGGTGCAGCGTTCGGAACCATTGAACAGCTCAGCCGGCGCCACGCACTAACCCTCGTTCGACGCCAGTCGCGCCGGCTCGCCGCGGGCCGCATCGCGCTGCTCGGCGACGCCGCACGCAGCGTCCACCCTTTGGCCGGACAGGGCCTGAACCTCGGCCTGGGCGACGTCGCCGCGCTGGTCGAGGTCCTTGCCGGCTGGAAACGTGATCGGGACCCCAGCCCGCTGCTGGCCCGCTACGGCCGACGACGCAGGTCCGACTCGATCCTGGTGGCCGGCGGCATCCACCTGTTCAATGAGACCCGCGCGCTCGGCGAGCCGGGCCGCCAGGCCATGGGGCTGGGCTTCAGCACACTGGCGCGCCTGCGGCCGGCGCGTGAGGCCTTCGTCGCCCGCGCCTGCGGCCTGGCCGAGGTCCGGCCCGCGCTGCAGCGACTGGAAAGTGGTCCGGGCTGACAGCCGTTGAATTCCTTGGCCTGGTATTGCACCGGGCATCGTCAGGCGGCTATAATGGCGCGCTTGATTGGATGGTAATCGGGGCTTTTGCACAAAGCCCGGCTCCGGCGCCGAGGATTCGGCTCCACGAGGGGGTTTTCTGGAAAAGCCCGGTCGCCAGACTACGTTTCATTCTTTTGGAGTTTGCAGACAGATGTCTTTGAGTGCAGAAAAGAAACAGCAGATTGTTTCGGAACACCAGCTCTCGAGCGGCGATACCGGCTCGCCGGAAGTGCAGATCGCGCTGTTGACCGCGCGCATCCAGCACCTTACCGGTCACTTCCAGCAGCACAAGAAGGACCACCACTCGCGTCGCGGCCTGATCAAGCTGGTCAACCAGCGCCGCTCGTTGCTTGATTACGTCCGCAACAAGGACGTGCAGCGCTATCGCGACATCGTGCAGCGTCTCGGCCTGCGCCGTTAAACGGCGCAGCTGTCGATGATGGTTTTCGAAGCACCGGCTGTTGCCTGACAGCATCCGGTGTTTTGTCGTATCTGCAATTTTCGAAATTTTCTTCTTGATTCCGCTACTGGAGTACACCGCACGTGTTCAAAAAAGTCTCGAAAACGTTTCAGTACGGTGAGCACACCGTCACCCTCGAAACCGGTCACCTCGCACGCCAGGCCACCGGCGCGGTACTGGTCACCATGGGCGATACCGTCGTCCTGGTCACCGCCGTGGCACGGCCGGATGCCAAGCCCGGTCAGGCCTTTTTCCCGCTGACGGTCAACTACCAGGAAAAGTTCTACTCTGCCGGCAAGATTCCAGGCGGCTTCTTCAAGCGCGAAGGTCGTCCGACCGAGAAGGAAACGCTGACCTCGCGCCTGATCGACCGTCCGCTGCGGCCGCTGTTTCCGAAGGGCTTCATGAATGAAGTTCAGGTCATCGCCACAGTGATGAGCCTGAACCCGGAAGTCGACGGCGACATCCCGGCGCTGATCGGCGCCTCGGCGGCACTGGCGCTGTCGGGCACCCCGTTCCAGGGTCCGATCGGTGGTGCACGCGTCGGCTTCATCGACGGCCAGTACGTGCTCAACCCGAACGCTACCCAGCTCAAGGATTCGCACCTTGACCTCATCGTCGCCGGTACCCGCCACGCCGTGCTGATGGTCGAATCCGAAGCCCGGTTGCTGACCGAAGAACAGATGCTCGGTGCCGTCACCTTCGGCCACGATCAAATGCAAAGCGCGATCAAGGCGATCGACGAGCTGGTCGCCGAAGCCGGCAAGCCGAAATGGGACTGGCAGCCGCCGGCCAAGCCGGAAGGCCTGGCCGACAAAGTGACCGAACTGGCAGGCCAAGGACTGCGTGCAGCGTACCAGCACACCGACAAGGGCCAGCGCCACGAAGCCGTCGGCGAAGTCAAGAAGATGGTCATGGAGACACTGGCACCGCAAGACGGCGAAAGCAGCTGGTCTGCCGACGAAGTCAAGGACGCCTTCTACAAGCTCGAAAAGGACCACGTTCGCAACGAGATCCTCAGCGGCAAGCCACGTATCGACGGCCGCGACCTGACCACGGTCCGACCGATACACATTGAAGTCGGCACCCTGCCGCGCACGCACGGTTCGGCGATCTTTACCCGCGGCGAGACCCAGGCTATGGTCGTGGCCACGCTGGGTACCGGCCGCGACGCGCAGATCATCGACGCAATCGAGGGCGAGTACAAGGATCCGTTCATGTTGCATTACAACTTCCCGCCATTCTGTGTCGGTGAGACCAGCTTCATGCTGGGCCCGAAGCGGCGCGAGATCGGCCACGGCCGTCTGGCAAAGCGAGGCGTGATGGCGGTAGTGCCGAGCGCGGAAGAATTCCCCTACGTGCTGCGCGTGGTTTCGGAAATCACCGAATCCAATGGCTCCAGCTCGATGGCATCGGTGTGCGGTACTTCGCTGGCGCTGATGGATGCCGGCGTACCGGTCAAGGCACCGGTCGCGGGTATCGCGATGGGTCTGATCAAGGAAGGCGACAAGTTTGCCGTCTTGACCGACATTCTCGGCGACGAAGACCACCTCGGCGACATGGACTTCAAGGTTGCCGGCACCGCCGACGGCGTGACCGCGCTGCAGATGGACATCAAGATCGACGGCATCACCCGCGAAATCATGCACGCCGCGCTGGAACAGGCCAAGGCCGGGCGTGTTCATATTCTCGGCGAAATGAGCAAAGTGCTCGACAAGCCACGTTCGGAAATGAGCCAGTATGCCCCGCGCCTGTTCACGATGCGCGTCCACCCGGACAAGATCCGCGAAGTGATCGGCAAGGGTGGCTCGACCATTCGTCAGATCACCGAAGAGACCGGCACCACGATCGACATCGCAGACGACGGCACGATCACGATTGCCTCGGCCAACAAGGAAGCAGCCGATGACGCCCGCCGCCGGATCGAAATGATCACCGCCGACGTCGAGGTCGGCAAGATCTACGAAGGCAAGGTCGCCAAGATCATGAACTTCGGCGCCTTCGTTCAGATCCTGCCCGGCAAGGACGGCCTGGTCCACATCTCGCAGATTTCCGACCAGCGTGTCGAGAACGTCACCGACGAACTCAGCGAGGGTCAGAAGGTTCGCGTCAAGGTGCTGGAAGTCGACAAGCAGGGCCGCATTCGGCTCAGCATGAAAGACGTCGACCAGAACGGCTGAGCGCATTCGGACATCGCGGAGCGGCCACCGCCCCGCGACTTCTCGATTCCTGTCATGACACGCACCCTCTCCATCCCCGTCGCACCCGGCGAACTGCTCGACAAGATCTCGATTCTCGAGATCAAGTCCGAGCGCATCAACGATCCCGACAAGCGTCACAACGTCGAGCGCGAGCACGACCTGCTGATCGGCCTGTGGCACGCCAGCGCGCGCGAAACCGCGGAAGTGAGCGGGCTGCGCACCGAACTCAAGATCATCAACGAGCAGTTGTGGGAAATCGAGGATGAGATCCGCGACTGCGAACGCCGCCGCGATTTCGGCGAGCGCTTTATCGAGCTGGCACGCGCCATCTATCGAACCAACGACCAGCGTGCGGCGATCAAGCGACAGATCAACGAGCAGCTCGGATCGACCATCGTCGAAGAAAAAAGCTACACCGCCTACGACTGATTCGCCCGGGCCCGGCCTGGATCGATCGCCTCGACCCGATTCGTCTTCGTCCCGTCCCCGTGTCCGCGCGGGTAAACTGCCTTCCGGTCCTGATCGTCGATCTCGCTTGAGCGAATTCTCCCACATTGCCGATGCCTTACGTGCCCAGGCCGCCCGGCAACCTGATGCGCCGGCGCTGATCATCCCGACCCGCCGCGTCCGTGGCCGTTGGCGCGACCGCCGCACCAGCTGGAGCGAACTCGATCAGCTGTGCGATCGACTGGCCACCGGGCTACAGCGTCACGGCATCGGCAAGGGCACCCGGGTGGCCTTCATGGTGCCGCCCTCGCTGGAATTCTTCGCCCTGTTCTTTGCCCTGTTCAAGACCGGCGCGGTGCCGGTGCTGGTCGATCCGGGCATCGGCCTGAAATCGCTCAAGAGCTGCCTCGGCGAGGCCAGACCCGAGGCATTCATCGGTGTCACCCAGGCCCAGATTGCGCGCATGCTGTTCGGCTGGAGCCGCGCGACCGTGCGCCAGACCATTACCATCGGTCCCAGACCGTTTGGCCGTGGCCTGCACTACCGCAACCTGCTGGACGGCTCGCCGACACCCTTTGAGCCACCGCAAACCTCGCCCGACGATCCGGCTGCGATCCTGTTCACATCGGGTTCTACCGGCATTCCCAAGGGCGTGGTTTATCGCCACCGCCATTTCCTGGCCCAGGTCGAGCTGGTGCGATCGACCTACTCGATCCGGGCCGGCGAGGTCGATCTGCCGACCTTCCCGCCGTTCGCGTTGTTTGACCCGGCGCTGGGGATGACCACCGTGATCCCGAAAATGGACTTCACCCGCCCGGCCCGGGCCAACCCGGACATGCTGGTCAGCATGATCGAGCAGTACGGCGTGACCAACCTGTTCGGCTCGCCGGCGCTGATGAACACCCTGTCGCGTCATCTGGAACACCAGAAACTGCGCCTGCCGGGACTTGCCCGCGTGCTGTCGGCGGGCGCGCCGGTCGCACCCGACACGGTCGAACGAATGCGCGCAGCACTGAACGGTGACGCCGACCTGCACACGCCGTATGGCGCGACCGAGTGCCTGCCGGTGGCCACCATCTCCGGCGCCGAGCTGATCGGACCACGCTCCAAGGCCAACCGCGAAGGCCATGGAATCTGTGTCGGTCGTCCGCTGGCCGCCAACCGAATCCGGATCATCCGGATCGAGGACCAGCCGATTGCGCGCCTGGCCGACAGTGTCGAAGTCGAACCGGGCGAGATCGGTGAAATCTGCGTGCTTGGGCCCACGACTACCGACTGCTACTGGCAGCGCGAGGCCCAGAACCGTCTAGCCAAGATGAGCGACGAGGACGGCGCGACCTGGCATCGAATGGGCGACCTGGGCTGGCTCGACCAAACCGGAAGGCTGTGGTATTGCGGGCGCAAGTCCGAGCGCGTCGAGACTGCCGCGGGTCCGCTGTATACCGAATGCGTCGAGGGCATCGTGAATGCCACTCGCGGCGTTTTCCGCAGCGCGCTGGTCGGAGTCGGCGAATCCGGCCGGTCGCGACCGGTGGTGATCATCGAGCCCGATCGCGGGAGCTCCGAGCCGGGCCTGGTCGACCGGGTCCACGCCCGACTTCAAGCCTTTGCCGAAACAGAGCTCATCGATACCGTGCTGCAGCACCCGTCACTACCGGTCGACATCCGTCACAACGCCAAGATCCGCCGGCCGAGGCTCGCCGCATGGGCAGGCAGAAAGCGCAGGACCCTCTGATTGAATCGCCACGGGCGCGACGGCGCCTTTACGAGATGTTCCGGCGTGGCCTGGAAGAACACATCCTGACCATTCCAGACAAGCGCACCCAAAACGTCTCGGAACGCCTCAACGACACGCCCCATAGAGGTTTCAGTCGATATCGTCGAGCGTGACCACAAGATCCTGCCGCGACACATCGACATTCCAGAAGGTGTAGCTGTCGTTGTCTTCATCGACCAGCCGAATGTCGAAAATCGGGCTGTTGTAGCCGGTCAGCGTTACGCGCATGCTGTCGCCGTCCAGAATCACGTCATTGCCCAGCACGTCTTCCTGCCAGGACTTCGCATGGCCCGGGCTGACGTGCAGATAGAAAATGGTGAACCCCGTCTTGTTGGTGATATCGACGTAGTAGTCGCTCGCCTGTGCCGACATTGCGAAAAGCATGGCGGCGAGAAAGATCGTCCAGTACCTGATGCGCATGGTATTTCCCTATGTAGTTTTTGATTGACGGCTCAACGTGCGGTTTGCAAGATCATTGTTCGGCATTTCAGTTGGACTCATGATTTTTGAAACAGCACCGCCGGCTCGCCGTCGTGGAATACCCGTTTGAACTCGGCCCGGCTGACCGGGATATAGCGCTCGTTGCCGCCGATCTGAACCTGATCGCCCTCGGTCAAGGCGCGGCCGTGCTGGTCGACGCGCACCACCATGGTCGCCTTCTTGCCGGTCGAGCAGATGGTCTTGAGTTCCTTCAGCTCGTCGGCCCAAGCCATCAGGTAGCGACTGCCCTCGAACAGCTCGCCGCGAAAGTCGGTGCGCAGGCCGAACGCCAGCACCGGGATGCCGAGCCGGTCGACCACCTCGCTCAGCTGGTAGACATGAGCCCGGCTCAGGAACTGCGACTCGTCGACCAGAACGCAGGCGATCAGGCCGTCTTTCAGTTCCGCCTCGACCTGCGCGTAAAGATTCTCATCCGGGTCGAAGGCAATCGCCTCGGACTCAAGCCCGACCCGCGAGCGGATCACGCCTCGGCCGGCGCGGTTATCCAGCGCCGGGGTCAGCAGCAGCGGCCGCATGCCGCGCTCGCGATAGTTGTAGGCCGACTGCAGCAAAGCCGTGGTCTTGCCGGCGTTCATCGTCGAGTAGTAGAAATACAGCTTGGCCATCAGCATCCCCCGTTCCGGACCATCACTCTGGCCGAGCCAGCCGTCAAGCCGGCCGGCTCATGGCAGTTCGACGTCAACACTGACCTCGATCCGGACGATCTCGAATACCGGGCGCTGTCCCAGCCATTCATCCAGCGCCGCAGTCACCTGATCGCACTCGGCGCAGTCGATCGACCGGTACAGCACGAACACCACTCGACGCCTTGGCAAATCGCCCGGCGTCAGGGTCTGACCGTTGTTGTCGGCAGCATTGTCGAGCAAACGCTGCAGCGGTGCCATGGAGCGCTGGATGCGGAAATCTCCCAGCACCATTTCCAGCTGACGATCGAAGCCGCGTCGGTAGCCGTTCATGTAAAACGCCGGCGAATGGCGTTCGTCCTGATGGTAGACAAACAGATGCGGCACTGAGCGAATCACGCCACGCCGCTCGGCCTGGGCGCGGGCATTGCCCGGCATGCGCTGATGCTCCAGCACTACGTCGGGTTTCTGACTCAGGCTGATGGTTTCCGCGGCAGCCGCTGGCCCGGGCAGAAGCAGCCCGGCGGCCAGCCAGCCCATGGCGAGAAAAAGAGGGGTGATTGCATGCATAGCCCGCAGTATATCGACGCCGGCGCACGGCCGGGTCAAGCCGAGCAGCGTGGTTCGGTCCAGCGGGGTAGAATCCGCCGCCTATGTCCGGTCTCAACCCCCAGCAGCGTGCCGCAGTCGCGCATCTTGACACGCCACTGCTGGTGCTGGCCGGCGCAGGCTCAGGCAAGACCCGTGTGATTACCGAGAAAATTGCCTGGATGGTCGAGAACGGCCATTTCCGCGCCGCGCAGATCGCCGCGATCACCTTCACCAACAAGGCCGCACGCGAGATGCGCCAGCGCATCTCCAGGCGACTCAAGCGCAAGGCCGCCGAAGGGCTGACGATCAGCACCTTCCATTCGCTGGGCTGGGCCATCCTGCGCGCCGAGCCGGAGGTGGCCGGCCTGAAGAAGGGCATCAGCATCCTCGACCAGCACGCGGCCGCCGACCTGGTGCGCGAGCTGCTGCCCGGCGTGGTCAAGTCCGACCAGGTCTATCTGGCCCAGTCCGCGATCGGCCGGCTCAAGGATGACTGCATCGAACCCGGACGCGCACTGTCGGCCGCCGAAAGCGAGGGCGAAGCCGTGCTGGCCGGCGTCTACCAGGCCTATCAGCAGCGCCTGACCGAACTGAACGCGGTCGATTTCGACGACCTGATCGCGCTGCCGGCAAAGATGCTGGATCAGCCGGAACTGCGCGCCCGCTGGCGGGCGAAGCTGCGCTATTTCCTGGTCGACGAGTACCAGGACACCTCAGCCGCCCAGTATCGGCTGCTGCAGCGCCTGGCCGGCGATTCCGGCCACTTCACCGCCGTCGGCGATGACGACCAGTCGATCTACGGCTGGCGCGGCGCCCGGCCGGAAAATCTCGACCAGCTCGGCGTCGACTACCCGCGCCTGAAGGTGATCAAACTGGAGCAGAACTATCGCTCCACCGGCAAGATCCTCAAGGCGGCCAACGCGGTGATCGCGGTCAATCCGCACACGCATGAAAAGCGCCTTTGGAGCGAGCTCGGGCCCGGCGACGACATCGGCGTACGCGAGTTTCCCGACGAAGTCGCAGAAGCCGAGGGGATTGCGCATTCACTGATGGAAGCCCACGGCAACTCCTCGATGCGCTGGGGCCATGCCGCGGTGCTGTACCGCTCGAACTTCCAGGCCCGCGAGATCGAGAAGGCGCTGCGCGAGTACGGCATCCCCTACCGACTGTCGGGCGGGCCGAGCTGGTTCGACGCGCGCGAGATTCGCGACGGGCTGAGCTATCTGAAATTGTTGTTCAACCCCGAGGACAACCCGGCCTTCCTGCGCGTCGCCAACGTGCCGCGGCGCGGCATCGGCTCGACCTCGATGGCCCGCCTGCTCGACTTCGCCCGCGCCGCCTCCTGCTCGCTGTTCGAGGCGGCCACCGATGCCCAGTTCCAGCGCGAACTGCCGGAAAGCGCCGCCCGCGGCCTGCGTTCCTTCACCAACCTGCTGATCGACTTCAACGACCGCCTGACTCGCGGCGACGCACACGAGCTCGGCGCGCTGCTGCGCGAGCTGATCGAGCATGTCGACTACGGCAGCTGGATCGACGAACAGTCCGACAAGCCCGAACAGGCCCGGCGCCGGCGCAAGAGCCTCGACGACCTGGTCAACTGGATCGAGCGGCTTGCACGCGACACGAAATCACCCGAGGAAATCATGGCCCGCATCATGCTCGCCGCGGGTCCCGACGACGACCACGACCCGGACGCCAACGAGGTCCGGCTGATGACGCTGCACGCGGCCAAGGGGCTGGAATTCCCGCGCGTCTGGCTGGTCGGCCTCGAGGAGGGCCTGCTGCCGCACCGGCACTCGGTCGAGGAGGGCCGGATCGAGGAAGAGCGCCGTCTGATGTATGTCGGCCTGACCCGCGCCGAACGCCGCCTGCAACTGTCCTACTGCAAGAGCCGGCGCCAGTTCGGTGAGACCTCGACCCGCGAGCCGAGCCGCTTCCTGGCCGAACTGCCCGAAGACCTGCTCGACTGGCCGGGCAAGTCAGGCGAGCGCAAGCACGACCCGGATCGATCACGCAACAAGCTCTCGGCGCTGAAGGCGATGCTGGAGGACTGAAAGTGCAGGGCTGAAGCCGGAGCCCGCCGCTCAGACGGACGCGGGAAATACGAAATCAGTCGGGCCGACCACATTCTGCGAATCGAATGCCTGGTCTGCAAACGGACCGTTTCGATCGACCCAGTGCATGAATAGATGAGCGGACCACCGATTGGGGTTCACGGCCGTGCGGCCATGCATGAATTCCACACCCCGGTAAAGCACCGCATCGCCGGGCTGCATCGGGAAAGCGACGTGCTCATCGTCACCGAAGTCATCGTCACCCTTCTCGGTCCCACGGAATTCCGGGGGAACCACGCTGCGACCGACTTCCAGCGCCCATTCGCGTCCATCGGCATAGGCCAAGGTCAACGACAGTGAATGTTCGCAGGCAGGCCGATCACAATGAATTCGGCACAGGTCGCCGCGCTGGTAAGTCCGGAAATAGCTGTAGGTTGGCAACAGGCTGCATCCAGTCAACTGCTCGATGCGAGGCGTCATGCCCCAAAGCAGCGTCAGGAGAACCGGTGTCTGGTAACAGTATGCCTCGAAACATGGCTTGTTGCCTATCGTCGGCGGCGCCAGCATCTGCCTGCCGCTCGAGCGAACCAGCATGCTCATCTGATAGCTGATCGCATCCACCACTTCCCTGGCCAAAAGGCCACGGATGACTGTGGCACCATAGTCACGGTACTCGCTGCAGTTGTCGGAAGAGTGCATCGTTTTAAATCCATTGTTCGATTCCGCCGGAGACTGCTGACGGTTGCCAGTAAATTTCAAACAATGCCGAAGCGTACTTGCTTTTTGGCGACATTTCCACACCGGCATAGCCGGAATTCAAGCGCCCGAATTGCACTTGGGAAAGCTCCGGCAGGAGCGCCAGGGCTCAGACCGGATGCGCCTGAGCATTAGATAAACTGAATGTGACGATATCTCCGATTGAATCCTCGGCATGCAGATCTGGATGCCTGCTTGAGCATGATTTCAATCCCGGGACAAGGCGGGATCATCCAGCAACCACACCAAATACCCGACCTACCGCTGCCGTCAGCGCCATCGCCAGCGCACCCCAGAAGGTGACCCGAATGGCACCGATCGTCATCGATGCGCCGCCTGCGCGGGCGGCAACACTGCCCAGAGCGGCAAGCGACATCAACGAGAACACGACAACAAGACTGATCAACCAGTTCAGCGGGATGACCCATGCCACCAGCAACGGAAGTGCGGCCCCAACGGTGAAAGCGACCGCCGAAGAGAGCGCAGCCTGAACGGGCCGCGCCGTCGCGCTTTCCGAGATTCCGATCTCATCCCGTGCGTGCGCTCCAAGTGCGTCATGTTCCATGAGCTGCTCGGCCACCTGCCGCGCAAGGGCTGTCTCGACGCCCCTGCCGTGGTAGATTTCAGCCAGTTCGAGTATCTCCGAATCGATGTCGTCTTCCAGCGACTTCTGCTCGATCGCAAGATCCGCATTTTCAGTATCGGACTGTGAGCTTACCGATACATATTCGCCAGCTGCCATCGACATGGCACCCGCGACCAGGCCGGCAACCCCAGCCAGCATGATGCCCTCGTGCGGTGTGCCAGCCGCCGCAACACCGACAATCAGACTCGCAGTCGAGACAATTCCGTCATTGGCACCAAGCACGGACGCGCGCAACCAACCCACCCGGTGCGATCGATGAATTTCGGTATGGCTCATGAGACTTCCCGTGGCTTCGTCAGAACATGCGTACAGAGTGACACATTCAGTCGGTCTTCAACACCAGACTGTCTGCCGCATACGCCGCCGGCGCGCGTGCAGAACTTTTTCAGAAGACCTGATTCAGCCATAATCAACAGCACCGCTGATGAACACCGGACAGTACACGTGATTGAGTCATGACGAACGCCTTCCTGCACAGGTCCGTTCAGATCATCGTCCACGCAGAACTGCTTGAGTTACTGCTGAGCCCGCCCGGAGCCGTGAGGGTCTGGGATCTGCCCCGCACCATCGAACAAGCTCACACAATCAGCTAGTGTGCCATGGCGCTGGAGCGAGATGGAAGGGAAGCGTTGAACGACACCCTTCGCCAGATTCTCGAAAGCGGCCCGGAAGCACACGATGCCGAACAGCACGCCACCGCGATGCTGGCGCTGGCCGGGCTGGAATTGTCGCAGAACGGGTCCGAGGAATGCAGCGACGCGCTCGAGAATGGCCGTATCCGGCACGTCCAGGCGACGGGAGCGGCGCAGCGATTGATGAAACGACAGAATCGCTATCATGTAATCGCGACAAACGCATTGCCGCCGTTCAGCACAGCATCGCGGAGCAATGGCAGCAGGATCAGATCGCCCGTGTCGCCTACGTTCGCCTGCAGACCGAATTACGCACCGGGCCGGAATTCCGGGCCCAACGCCTGGCGACCGCCGAAACCGTTCGCATCGACCAGCAATCGAGCACGCTGATGCATCTGACCGAATGGGACTGGGTCGACCGTGCCCGATTCGGTCCCCGGGTCTCCGATTTCGCCTGGCTGCTGGTCCAGCACGCCGACCACGACCCGCCACTGCAGTCGCTCGTGCTGCGCCGCATGCAGGCTTATCTGGCCTACGGTGGCATCAAGCCAGCAAAGCTGGATCTTGATCAAATGGCAGCCGGAGTTTGCGGACCGACCGCATCGACCGCTAACCCCTGAACGACCCCAACCTGGCGCAAACCCATCGCGCATCGAACATAATTGCGGGATGACATACGCTCGATCCGCCAAACCCGGCATGCCGACCATTAAACAGCCATGGGTGCCCTCACAGCTTGCGCAACGGGCACGTCTCGCCAGCGCAATCCTCGCAATAGTCTTCGGTCTTTGCGGCGCCACTGTCGTTATCTCCGACCCGGGCTCCAATCCTGCAGCCACTCATCCGCTGTTCGAACTCGACTGCCGCGCCGGCGGGCCGTACGACGCCGATGCCCGGCTGCAGAAGCTCGAGCAATGGCGCAGCGTGGCCGGTCCCGAAGCCCCGGAACTGCAGGGCCAATGGCTGTACTGCCGCGCAACCGCGCTGGAAATGACCGGCGAGCTCGATGCCGCCTACGCAAGCTACACCGACGCCATCGACGCCTTCGGCCGTCTGCCGGAGCCGGCAATCGGCGCGATCAAGGCACTGCTCGATCGTTCCTATATCGACTACCTGCGCAGCAACGACACCGCGCGCTACTGCCCCGACCGCACCGAGGCCTTGCGGCTGGCCCGCGAAATCGGCGACCCCGAAGCCTTGATCGCAGCGCTGAACCAGAAGGCGTTCTGCTTTGCCCGACGTCCGGAACAGCTGGCCGAAGGCCTGGCGCTGCTCGACGAGGCCCTGGAGCTGGCCCAGGCCGCGGACATGGCCCCAGGCGAGCTCGGCATGATCTACAACGCGACCGCCAATCTCTACCGCCAGAACCAGTTGCTGGAACCGGCGCTGACCCACCTCGAGCTGGCCTACCAGGCCTGGGCCGAAGAAGACGACCGTCAGGACATGTTCAACATGCTGCATGGCCTGATCCAGGCCAGCACGCGGCTCGGAAAATGGGAGGACGCCGAGCGCTACCTGGCGCGGATGCGCGAATTGACGGCACGCTCGCCGTCGTTCGAAGACTTTCCGTTCTTCATCGAACTCAATGCCGGCACGCTGGCCCAGGCGCGCGGCGACCATGCCGAGGCGATCCTTGCGCTGGATCGCGCCCTGGCGCTGGAGCACACCACACCGGAGCGCTATTTCGTCGCCATGGCGCAGTCCATGCTGGCGCACTCGAAGTTCCGCGTTGGCGATGTCGATGCGGCCGTCGGCCACGCACGCGCCTTTCTCGAATCCACCGAGGTCGAACGCGGAACGCCCGAGCTGCTGGCGGCGCAAGCGATCGTCGCGTACGGCGAAGACCGATCGCTGCAGGCCATGCAGCGCCTGCTCGACATGCTCGACGCCGAGCAGGAGACGACCCGCGAACGGCTGCAGCGCAACACGGCCGGCCAGGCGGCAATCCACAATCGCCGCCTTGAAGCCTTCGAATCGACGATCCTGCGCGAACGCCTGGCCAATCGCGATCTGCAACTGCTCCAGGCACAGCAGTCCGAACGCAACGCGCGACTGTTCAACACGCTGGTCGGGGTCACCGCCGCCGCCCTGCTGGTGCTGGTCGCCTTCCTGTTCTGGTCCGGTCGAAGATTCCGCGAGCATGCGCGCACCGATGCCCTGACCGGCATTGCCAGCCGCAGATATGCGATGGAGCTGGCCGAGCGGCTGTTCGCCCAATCCGCATCCACCGGCCGGCCGCTGGCCATGCTGCTGCTCGACATCGATCACTTCAAGCAGATCAACGACCGCTACGGCCACGACATCGGCGACCGCGCGATCCGAAGCACCACCGAGGAGGTCGGCAAGGTGCTACCGGCCGATGCCGTATTCGGCCGCATGGGCGGCGAGGAATTCATGATCATGTTGCCCGGTGTCGTGCACAAGAAAGCGCTGGTTCTGGCTGAATCGATCCGCCGAAAGGTCTCGGAACACTCGATCCACGTGGACGGGATCGCGGTTGATCTGACGATCAGCATCGGCGTCGCTGAATACATCGCCGACATCACCCGGCTTGACGAGTTGTATCGAATTGCCGACCAGGCGCTTTATGCCGCCAAGCACCAGGGACGTGATCGGATCGCCGCCGGCGCAGCCTGAACGAAGACTGCCAGGAATAGAGAACCCCCGGCATCTCCAACGCTTGACTTTTTACCGATTTACCTGGCGTTGTCAATCATCCGGATCGTCTTGCCTTCTACATCCTCTGCGATCTCGCCGAGACCTGGATCATCCGATAACGCAGACAGCATCCTGGTCGGCTTGATCAGACCAATCCGGGTACCGCCCTTCTCGGTAAATACCGAAATTCGGCAGGGCAGCGCCATGTTCAGCTTCATATCTACAGACATCACTTTTGCGGCCTGTTCGGGATTGCAGACCTCGAATACCCGGCAGTCTTCCTCGAACTCGACACCCTTGCTTCGAAGGGTCTTTCCGAGGTCATGCACATGCAACACGCCAAACCCCAGATTCTTCACTTCAGCTTCCAGGTCTGCACAGGCTTTTTCGAATGTCTTTTCCGTGTTCACTATGTAATACATGGCATCGCTCCATCTCAACTGACCCTCTGCTCCAGCATACGCTGGTGCAGGGGCGAAAATGGTAGCGCAGCGAACATTGCAGAAGTTGATTCGGGCTGGATCCGGCATCTGACGCATTCTGGACAATCCCCCCTGGACCCGGATCAAGACGGGTGAGCAATGTATTTCCGTCAACGGCATGGACATGACAACGAAAGGACGCAGCGAACGCACGCAATTGCCACGCGACACTGTCCGGGGTAATCTTGCGGGATTCGTCCACCGAAAGTGCCATGTCCTACCGCCCAGATCCCGAGCGCTTCGTGATGTACGGTGCCGAGTTTTCCCTCTACTCCGGCAAATTGCGAAGCTATCTGCGCAAGAAAGCGATTCCGTTCGTCGAGCGATCACCTTCGGTGTTGACGTACAAGCGCTTCATCATCCCGCGCACCGGGGTTCGCTTCATCCCGGTACTGCAAACACCCGAAGACGAAGTGCTGCAAGACACCACCGCAATCATTGATACGCTGGAACCGCGCTTTCCTGAGCACGGGGTCTACCCGGACGGACCGTGCCAGCACCTGGCCGCACTGCTGTTGGAGCTCTACGGCGATGAGTGGCTGCTGATGCCGGCCATGCACTACCGCTGGAACTACCCCGAAAGCAACCAGCCGTTCATCTTCCAGCAATTCGGCGACATGGCGTTTCCGTGGCTACCGAAGTTCGCGCGGCGCATGCTGGGTCACAGGATCGGTAAACGATTCCAGGGCTTCGTGCCTCGACTGGGAATCGATCCGGAGACCATTCCGGCGATCGAGTCCTCGTTCAACGGCCTGCTGGCCGAGCTGAACGCACATTTCTCCGGACATGAATTCCTGTTCGGCGATCGCCCATCGATCGGCGATTTCGGCATGATCGGGCCGTTCTACGCTCACTTGTACCGCGACCCGTATCCTGGCTGTCTGATTCGTGAGCAGGCGCCGGCCGTAGCCGGGTGGATCGAGCGCATGCTCTCGGCTGAACCGGCGAATGGCAAATTCCTGCCCGATGACCGGATCCCGGAGACCCTGTGGCCGGTGCTGGCACGAATGGTGCGCGAGCAACTCCCCGTGCTGATCGAAACAGAACGGGCCCTGGCCGGATGGCATCGCGAACACCCGGAATGCGACGAAGTGCCGCGCGTGCTCGGCGAGCACCGGTTCGAACTGGAAGGCTTGACCGGGCACCGCGTCGTGCTGCCGCATTCGATGTGGCGCTGGCAACGGCCACGGGACTATTACCAGTCGCTGACCGGCCAGTCGCGTCCAGCGGCGCAGCAGATGGCCGACAAGCTGCGCCTGCGCCTGGCACTGTCGGTCCGGCCGAGGGTACGACTGACCCGACGCGACAACCGCTTCGTGATTGCAAACGGCTGAGTCCGCGCGCAGCCCGGGGCGACTCCGGCAGATTCGTCCAACGGCGATCCGGGCGCGCCGTAGAATCATGGGCATGACATCCTCTGCGATCAGCCTGCAGTCCATCTTCAACTTCCTCGGTGGAATCGGTCTGTTCCTGCTCGGGATGCGCTTGATGACCGACGGGCTGAAGGTCGCGGCTGGGCCGGCGCTGCGCGGCCTGCTGACGGCA
>Ga0210039_1002018_pt1 | contig 17648 bp, 15 predicted proteins | sample CryGeyCG2114_250_3_FD_185460 | JGI IMG/M metagenome (GOLD analysis project Ga0210039, IMG submission 185460) | Groundwater microbial communities from aquifer - Crystal Geyser CG17_big_fil_post_rev_8/21/14_2.50 (SPAdes) (version 2) | ecosystem: Environmental > Aquatic > Deep subsurface >...
GGAAATCCATCCCGGGGGATCGCAGCGCCAGCCCGTTCCCTGTCGCGTTTCCGGAAATGAGATCGAGCCGTTCGGCGACCGCCGCGACATGGCCCGTCAGCCGCTCCAGCGTTTCGCGATCCTCGTCTGACAGGTCGCGGACCCGCGCGCTCAGCTTGAGCCGTGCCTCGGCAAGCGCAACCAGCCGTTCGCCCTGTCCGGTATCGACCAGCCAGTGCACCTGCGACCGTTCGAAGCACAGGTAAAGCGCCTCGAGCGCATCGAGCGTAGTCGCGACCACCAGCCGCGCCCCGGCCCGCGCAACCCGCTCGTCGAGCCGAGCCAGCGCCGCCATCGCGCCCGCATCGGGCGCCCCGCAATCGACCACCGCGACATCGCCCAGCACCGCCGGACCCGCTTCTAGGATCGCCGCCAGCGGGCCGCTGCCGGCCAGCCGGAAGCCGGCTTCGCCGAGATCGTCCTCGATTGCGCGCCTGGCCGCACTCTCGTCGGCGAACACCGACAAGCTGGCCTGCCATGCGCCGTCCCCGCCCTGCGCAGGTTCGTAAGCAAAGTCGGATACGGGCGATTCGACGGTCAACATGCGAACAGGAATAGAACAAACCATGCTTGTGTCAAGAACACTCCGAAATGGAGTAATCCGATTGAACCTTTCGTCCCCCGCCCGCGACTATAGGATCGCAACAGGAGGGACTGCCGTTTTGACTGCTCACCGATCGACCGATGCGCTGCACGACGAATGGCTGGTGGTCCGCCTGCAGCAAGGTGACCGCGCGGCGGCGGGCGAACTCGCCGCGAATTGGCAGCCCCGCCTGATGCGGACCGCGCGGCGCTATCTCGGCGAGGAGGCCGGGGTCGAGGCCAGCGTGCAGGAAAGCTGGGTGGCGATCCTGCGGGGGGTCGGCGGCTTGCGCGATCCGTCGCGCTTCGCCCCGTGGGCGTTCGGGATCCTGCGCCGCAAATGCACCGACCGGGTGCGTCAGGCCGTGCGCGACCGCGGTCGCACTGCCGAGCTGGAAGACGCGCCGATCGCACAGCAGCAGGAGGATACCACGGCGATCCGTGCGGCCATGGCATCGTTGCCGCCCGACCAGCGCTTCGCGGCGCAACTGTTCTACATCGAGGGGCTGACCCTCGCCGAGATCGCCGAAGCGCAGGACGTGCCGCAGGGCACCGCCAAGTCACGCCTTTTCCATGCCCGCCGCAAACTCAAGGCGGCCCTTTCAGGAGACGACCAATGACCGATATCGACAACCGTATCCGCGACGTCCTCGACGCCGACGACCGTGCCTTCCTCGACAGCCTCGACGACGATCGCGGCATGTTCCGCCAGATCGGCGACAGCATGCACGGCCCGCTCGCCGGGTGGGCGAAGTTCAGCTTCGCGCTGGCCTTCGCGATCGGGATCGGGCTCGCCTACGCCTTCTACCGCGCCGTCACCGCCGGCACCACCGACGCCATGCTCGGCTGGGGCCTGACGACGATCGGGCTGCTGATCATGCAGGGCTTTCTCAAGGAATGGCTGTTCGCGCGGATGAACATGCTTTCGATCCTGAGCGAGGTGAAACGGCTGCAATGGCAGGTCGCGCAACTCGAGAAGGCGCGCGACTAGGGCCGGATTTCGATCGGCGTGCCGTCGGGCACGGTCTGCCACAGCTCCTCGATCTCGGCATTGGAGAGCGCGATGCAGCCGTCGGTCCAGTCGTAGGCTATCTTCTGCCCCTCGGGCGATCCGTTGGGCTGGCCGTGAATGAAGATGTCGCCGCCCGGCGAGCGACCGAAGCGCTTGGCATAGGCGCGGTCGGCGGCGTTGGGGTAGTCGATCTTGAGGCTCAGGTGGAACGCGGATTGCGGGTTGCCATAGGCTATCCGGTAGCGCCCTTCCGGCGTGCGCTCGTCGCCCTGGAACTGCTTGTGCCCCTGCGGCGCATCGCCGAACGCGAGGTCCCGATAGGTGCGTACCGCCCGTCCCTCGCGGAACAGCGTCAGCGTCCGGTCCGACTTGTCGACGAGGATGAAGTCGACATTCTTCGTGACGTCGAACGGCTTGTCGATCGACCGCGCGGCGGGGGCACGCTCGACCACCGGTACCTCCGGCGCGGCGCAGGATGCGAGCGCGAGGGCGGAGAGGATGGCAGCGGCGAGTCGCATTCGGTTACGCTATCTCCTGGCCGTTAACGCACCCTTGCCACCCCGCTCCAGGACGAGCATCAATCCATGAACGGATCGCGCACCAGGATCGTGTCGTCGCGCTCGGGGCTGGTGGAGACCAGCGCCACCGGCGTCTCGATCAGTTCCTGCACGCGCTGGATATACTTGATCGCGTTGGCCGGCAGGTCGGCCCAGCTGCGCGCGCCGGCGGTGCTTTCGCTCCAGCCTTCCATTTCCTCGTAGATCGGCTCGACCGCGGCCTGGTCCGCCGCGTGGGAGGGGAAGTAGTCCATGATCTTGCCGTGGAGGCGGTAGCCGGTGCAGATCTTCACGGTTTCGAGCCCGTCTAGCACGTCGATCTTGGTCAGCGCGATGCCTGTGACGCCGCTGATCGCACAGGTCTGGCGAACCAGCACCGCGTCGAACCAGCCGACCCGCCGCTGACGCCCGGTGACGGTGCCGAACTCGTGGCCGCGTTCGCCGAGAAGCTGGCCGACCTCCCCATCCGGTTTACTTGGGTCGAGCTCGGTCGGGAACGGGCCGGAGCCGACGCGGGTGGTGTAGGCCTTGACGATGCCGAGCACGAAGCCGGTCGAATTCGGCCCCAGCCCGCTGCCGCTCGCCGCGGTGCCGCTGACCGTGTTCGAGCTGGTGACGAAGGGGTAGGTCCCGTGATCGATGTCGAGCAGTACGCCCTGCGCGCCTTCGAACAGGATCCGTGCCCCGGCCTTGCGCACCTTCTTCAGCCGCTTCCACACAGGCTGCGCGAACTGGAGCACGAAATCGGCGATCTCGCGCAGGTCGCCGAGCAGGCGCTCGCGATCGACCGGCGGCTCGTCGAACCCGGCGCGCAACGCGTCGTGATGCGCGCACAGGCGATCCAGTTGCGGCGTGAGGTCGTCGAGATGGGCGAGGTCGCACACGCGGATCGCGCGGCGGCCGACCTTGTCCTCGTAGGCCGGGCCGATCCCGCGCCCGGTGGTGCCGATCTTGCCGGCGCCCGCGGCGGTTTCGCGCATCCCGTCGAGATCGCGGTGGATCGGCAGGATCAGCGGGCAATTGTCGGCGATGGCGAAATTGTCGGCGGTGATCGTCACCCCCTGGCCTTCGAGCTTCTCGATCTCGGACTTGAGGTGCCACGGATCGAGCACCACGCCGTTGCCGATGATCGACAGCGTCCCGGTGACGATGCCCGACGGCAGCAGCGAAAGCTTGTAGGTGGTGTCGCCGACGACGAGCGTGTGGCCGGCATTGTGCCCGCCCTGGAAGCGCACGACCGCATCGGCGCGGCTCGCGAGCCAGTCGACGATCTTGCCTTTGCCCTCGTCGCCCCATTGCGCGCCGATCACGGTGACGTTTGCCATCTATTCCAGTCCTGTCGGTAGTTGCGGACGCGCCCTAGCAGACGGGGCGCAGCGGGCAAGCATGGAGGGGTGCATGGACCGCCGAAGTGGGGGCTCTGCAAAACTAATGCTCGCCGGAAAATTGAGCCATTCCAGTAGCTTGCCCCACGCCTCCCTTCCGCTAGTGTAACCTTCGGCCAATTCTCCGCTGCACCGCCTTTGTGATCCGATGAACATGCACGCGCGACGTGCCCTCCATTCTCCCGGCAATCGATCGCACCTGCTTCATGCCTGCGAACCTATGCTTCACCTGCGAAGTAGGAAACCCCGCCGCGCCCATGCGTTGCCCCACAAAAGGAGCAATACATGACCCAGACCCCCACCCTCTCGCTCAACGACGGCCGCAACATCCCGCAGCTGGGCTTCGGGACCTACCAGATCGACAACGACGATGCGGCCGAGGCCGTCTCGACCGCGCTCGACGTGGGATACAAGCTGGTCGATACCGCCGCGATCTACGGCAATGAGGAAGGCGTCGGCGAGGGGCTGGGGAGCCATCGCGACATCTGGCTGACGACCAAGATCTGGAACGAGAGCCAGGGCTACGAGCGCGCCAAGGCGGCCTTCGCCAAGTGCCTCGCGCGGCTCGATCGCCCGGTGGTCGACCTCGTGCTGATCCACTGGCCGTGCGCCGAGAACGACAAATATGTCGAGACGTGGAAGGCGATGATCGAGATGCGCGAGGCCGGGACCGCGCGCAGCATCGGCGTGTCGAACTTCCAGCCCGATCATCTGAAGCGGCTGGCCGACGAGACGGGCGAAGTGCCCGCGCTCAACCAGATCGAGCTACACCCCTCGTTCCAACAGCGCGACTTGCGCAAGCTGCACGACGAGATGGGGATCGTGACGCAAAGCTGGTCGCCGCTCGGCCAGGGCAACGGGCTCGACAACGAGACAATCAAGGCGATCGCCAAGGAGACCGGCCAGAACGCCGCCGCGGTGATCATCCGCTGGCATATCCAGCACGGCCTCGCGGTGATCCCCAAGGCCAGCACCCGCGACCACATCGCCGCCAATTTCGAGGCGGTGCGCTTCGAGCTCTCCGACGACCAAATGGCGCGGATCGACGCGCTGGATGATGCGGACGGGCGGATCGGGCCGCATCCGGACTCTTTTTGTTAGCCCTCAAACGCCGGGCGGCGGGCATCCGCCCGCCTTGGCTTCGGGCCTGACCGGCCCGTGCGTGCAGTCGCACGCGTGCGCGCTACCGCGCGCAAATTCCTGGACGAATATCGCGATCGCGCACCAAGCGGACACGACCGAGGCGGTCGTCCGACGCGCGATTAGCGCGGAGGCAAGGGCGACCGCCCGCCCGCAGGTGCCTCGGAGCGTAGCGGAGAGAATAGCACCGAGGATGGACCCGCGGATGCGGGTCCGCAACCGAATAACTCTCAAAAACTCAACCCCTTCACCCGCTTCACGCTTTCGAGCTTGCACGCGGCGTCGATCACGTCCTGTCCGATCGGCTGGTCGACGCTCAGCAGCAGCACCGCTTCGCCCGTCGCCGCGCGGCGGCCCAAATTGAAGTTGCCGATATTGATCCCGTGATCGCCCAGCAGCGAACCGATCCGGCCGATGAAACCGGGCGTGTCCTCGTTGACGATATACATCATCTCGGCCTCGAGCGCGGCCTCGATATTGACCCCGGCGAGTTCGACGAGGCGGGGCGCGTCGTGGCCGAACAGCGTGCCCGCGACCGAGCGTTTGCCCTTCTCGGCGACATAGGTGACGCGCAGCAGCGTATGGTAGGTGCCCTCGCGCTGGTTGCGGATCTCGCTCACTTCGAGCCCGCGCTCCTTCGCGAGGTAGGGCGCGTTGACCATGTTCACCGACTGCGAATAGCGCCCCATGATGCCTGCCAGCACCGCGGCGGTGATCGGCTTCTGGTTCAACTCCGCCGCCGCGCCCTCGACCTCGATCGCGACGCTCGAGATGTTGCCGGTCGCGATCTGGCCGACCAGCGATCCGAGCTGTTCGGCAAGCGCCATGTAGGGCTTGAGCTTGGGCGCTTCCTCGGCGCTGAGGCTCGGCACGTTGAGCGCATTGGTGATCCCGCCGGTGGTCAGGTAATCGGCCATCTGTTCGGCGACCTGGATCGCGACGTTGACCTGCGCCTCGGTGGTCGAGGCGCCGAGATGCGGGGTGCAGATGAAATTGGGCGCGTCGAACAGCGGGCTGGCGGTGGCCGGCTCGGTCTCGAACACGTCGAGCGCCGCGCCGCCGACCTGGCCGCTGTCGAGCGCTTCCTTCAACGCCGCCTCGTCGATCAGCCCGCCGCGCGCGCAATTGACGATGCGGACGCCGGGCTTGGTCTTCGCCAGCGCCTCTTCGGAGAGGATACCGCGCGTCTCGTCGGTCAGCGGGGTGTGGAGCGTGATGAAGTCGGCGCGCGCGAGCAGCGTGTCGAGATCGACCTTTTCGACGCCCATCTCGACCGCGCGATCGGCGGTGAGGTAGGGATCGAAGGCGATCACCTTCATCCTTAGGCCGAGCGCGCGCGCGGCGACGATGCTGCCGATATTGCCCGCACCGACCAGGCCGAGCGTCTTTCCGGTCAGCTCCACGCCCATGTATTTGGACTTGGGCCATTCGCCCGCCTTGGTCTCGCGATCGGCCATCGGGATCTGCCGCGCGAGCGCGAACAGCATGGCGATCGCGTGTTCGGCGGTGGTGATCGAATTGCCGAAGGGCGTGTTCATCACCACCACGCCGCGCGCACTGGCGGCGGGAATATCGACGTTGTCGACCCCGATCCCGGCACGACCGATGACCTTCAAATTGGTCGCCGCCTCCAGGATATCCTCGGTGACCTTGGTCGCGGAACGGATCGCGAGGCCGTCATATTCGCCGATCACGGCCTTCAATTCCTCGGGCGTCATGCCGGGCTTGACGTCGACCTCGCAGCCATTGGCGGCGAAGATCTCGGCAGCCTTGGGATCCATCTTGTCGGAGATGAGGACTTTGGGTTTGGTCATTCTTGTAACCTCTTGGATTCCCGCCGCCGCGGGAATGACGATGAATTACTGTTTCGCGGTTTCGTAAGCCCAGTCGAGCCACGGGCCGAGCGCTTCGATATCGCTCGTGTCGACGGTCGCGCCGCACCAGATCCGCAGCCCCGGCGGGGCGTCGCGATAGCCGGCCACGTCGTAGGCCGCGTCCTGCTCTTCGAGCAGCGCCGCCATGCGCTTGATCATGTCGGTATCGGCACCCTCGACGGTCAGGCACACGCTCGTGTTCGAACGGCTCGCCGGGTCTGCCGCGAGATGGCCGAGCCAGTCGCGTTCCTCGACGATCTTGCCCAGCGCCGCCGCATTGGCATCGGCACGCGCCTTCATTGCGGCAAGGCCGCCTATCCCCTTGGCCCATTCAAGTGCCCAGATCGCATCCTCGACCGCGAGCATGGAGGGGGTGTTGATCGTCTCCCCCTTGAACACGCCCTCGATCAGCTTGCCGCCCTTGGTCAGGCGGAAGATCTTGGGCAAAGGGCGATCGGGGGTGAAGGCTTCGAGCCGTTCGACCGCGCGCGGGCCGAGCACCAGCACGCCATGCGCGCCTTCGCCGCCCAGCACCTTCTGCCAGCTGAAGGTCAGCACATCGACCTTGTCCCAGGCGATGTCCTGCGCGAACACCGCGCTGGTCGCATCGGCGATCGAGAGGCCGATGCGATCCTCCGCAATCCATTCGCCATCGGGCACGCGCACGCCGCTGGTGGTGCCGTTCCAGGTGAAGACGACGTCATGGCTCCAGTCGACCCGACCGAGGTCGGGCAATTCGCCGTAATCGGCGCGCAGCACGGTGGGATCGATCTTCAACTGCTTGACCGCATCGGTCACCCAGCCCTCGCCGAAACTTTCCCACGCGAGCGTGGTGACGGGGCGCGCGCCCAGCAGGCTCCACATCGCCATCTCGACCGCGCCGGTATCCGATGCGGGCACGATCCCGATGCGGTGCGTGTCGGGCACCTCGAGCACTTCGCGAATCAAATCGATGCAATATTGCAGGCGCGCCTTGCCGAGCTTCGAGCGATGCGAACGCCCGAGTACCTCGGTGGCGAGCTTGGCAGGATCCCAGCCCGGCGGCTTGGCGCAGGGTCCGGACGAGAAATATGGGCGCGCAGGCTTGCGCGCTGGTAGGTCGGTCATTTCAAAACTCTCCTTGCAGAGAGCACGCGCGGCGTTGGGACCGCGTGGCCCGACGACAGGCCTAATGGCTCCCGGCTTTTGTGCAAGTGCGAAACGCCTCCCAGGCACAGGCGGTCCTCCCGCGCGGCCCGCAACACGGTAAAATGCCCGTTAATCGCGTTCGCTTGCTCATTCTTTCCCAAGTCCGGTCCAGAACGATGGCATGTTCAAACACATCGCATCGCTGTCGCTGGTAACCTTTTTGGGGGCCTGTTCGATCATTCCCGACGGCATGATGGGCGCGTCCGACTCCTCGGCGAACCCTTCCTACGCCGTGAAATCGAGCGACCCGACCTATCGGCGGCCCGCACCGCAGATCGACCGCAGCTTCGGCGGATCGACCCAGCTGCCGCCGGTCACCGCGGGGCGCTGCGTCGCCCAGCTCGGGGCGAGCAAGGCCGATTTCACGCCGCTGCCCGACAAGTATTACGGCGCCGGATGCGCCACGGTCGACAGCGTTCAGCTGGTCGGGCTGCAGGGCGATTCGCGCGGGTTCCAGGTCAGCAATCTCGGCCCTGTATCCTGTCCGTTGGCGGAGAAATTCGCCGGCTGGGCGCGCTACGGGGTCGATCGCGCGGCGCGCCAGATGCTCGGCGCATCGCTGGTCCGGATCGAGACGCTGGGCAGTTATTCGTGCCGCAACATCGCCGGGTCCTCGCGCCGCAGCGCGCACGCCACCGCCGAGGCGATCGACGTGTCGGGCTTCGTCCTCTCGGACGGGCGGCGGATCACGCTGGAAAGCGACTGGGACGGCGGCGATGCCGACGAGCGCGAATTCCTGCGCGTGGTGCAGGACAGCGCGTGCAAGCGGTTCGGCACGGTGCTCGGCCCGCGCTACAACGCGGCGCACCGCGATCACTTCCACCTCGAACTGGGGGGCGGCAGCTACTGCCGCTGACCTGGTGAGCGATCAGGACGCGGTTAGCCCGTCTGCCTTTCGCTTGCCCTCCCGATCGCTCGGCAGGCCGAGAATCGAGGGCGAGGTTTGCTCGCCGGCATCCGAGGGTTCGAGCCCGGCCTCGACGCTCATCCGGACCGCGGCCGCCGAATGATCGCAATCGAGCTTCTGCATCATGTTGTGGCGGTGGATCTCGACCGTGCGCGGGCTGATCCCGAGCTCGCGCGCGATCAGCTTGTTCGACTGGCCCGAGGCGAGGAGGTCGAGCACCTCGCGTTCGCGGCGGCTCAGCTCCTCGATCCGGCGCCGCGCAGCGATCGCTCGCCGACGGCTGGCGGCGATGGCGGCTGCCTCGGCCTCGATCGTCGCGAGCTTCGAAGCGAGCGCTTTGGTCGAAAAGGGCAGCGCGATGTAATCGAGCGCACCGGCCTTCACCGCAGCGACCGCGTGCTCGAGCGAGGGAGTCTCGCTCACCGCGACCACGGGCAGCCAGCATCCCTTGCTCGCCAGCGCATCGATCAGGCGCTCGCTGCGGCCACCATCCTCGCTCTCGGAGACGAGCACCAGCCCTTCGCCCGGCGCACGGACAGCGAGTTCGTCGGAGCTTTCGTAGAGTTCGGCATGGCGCCCGAGATCGTAGGCGTGGCGTGCGAGCGTGGCGCGCTCGCGGCTGCTCGACGCGACGATGTGGATGGTGCCTGCATGGTCCATGGACTCTACCTGCCGTTGGCGGCTGGAGCAGCAGGAACCGTCAACCGTCCCCTCGGGACATGATATCGGCAAAAGTACCCGCACAGCCGCAGAATGCGTTGCTACCAACGCAAATTATTCCCGACCCATTAACAAACTTATTAAGTGCCTGCACCCGAACAATTGCCTCTCGTAGCCCGATGATCGGGTTTCCGAGGCGGTCAATCCTCCATGTCGTAGAAACTGTAGTCGGGCAGGTTGTTGAAGGCTTGGCGCAGCGACTCGCTCCACTGTCCCGATAGCGAACGGACGTAGGTGTCGTTTCCGTCGAAGCGACGCTGGTGGAGCGGTTCGTCGAAAGAATCTTTTTCCAAGACCATGCAATCTAACGGCATTCCGACGGAAAGATTTGCAGCGATAGTGGAATCGAAACTTACGAGGAGCAATTTGACCGCATCTTCGAAGCTCATGTCGCGATCGTAACCGCGGAGCAGGATCGGACGCCCATATTTCGTTTCACCGATCTGGAAGAAGGGTGTTTCACGCGAGGCCTCGATGAAATTTCCTTCCGGATAGACGAGGAACAGCCGCTGCTCCATCCCGGCGATCTGCCCGGCGAGGATGATCGAGGCGGAAAAGCTGCGCGTCCCTTCGCGGTCGTTCGCCTTCTGCCGTTCGGCGACGGTCTTGCGCAGCAGCTTGCCGACTTCGGTCGCGACCTGGAACATCGTCTCCGCACCGAACAGCGCGTTCTCGCGCTCGTCGGGGGCCTTGGTGCGCTCCTCGAGCTGGCTGATCACCGCCTGCGTGGTGGCGAGATTGCCCGCGGTCATCAGTGCGATCGAACGCTCGCCCGGCACACGGAAATGGAACATCTTGCGGAACACCGAAATGTTGTCGACGCCCGAATTGGTCCGCGTGTCGCTCATCAACACGAGCCCCTTTTCGAGCATCAGTCCGCAGCAATAGGTCATGAAGGTTTTCCTCCTTGTTTGACGTAAGGACGGGAAGCGGGTGCGGTATGTTCCCGAGAGGAGTCTTTTGTGGTTACGCCCGCGCATCCGCACGGGCATCCTCGGTGCTGTTCCCTTCGCTACGCTACGGGGCACCTGCGGGCGGCCGGTCGGCCTTGCCTCGGCCTAGTCGGCCTCGGGCGACCGCCTCGGTCGTGTCCGCCAGGCGCTTGATCGCAATATCCGTCCTCAATTTGCGCGCGGCAGCGCGCACGCGTGCGACCGCACGCACGGGCCGGTCAGACCCGGAAGCCTAAGGGGCCGTACGGCCCCGCCGGCGCTTGAGGCCAAACAAATGACTCGGGATGCGGGTCCGCAACCGATCTCACTGCTGCTGCTGTTCCACACTGAGCCGCACTTCGAGCCCGCTATCGCGCGCGCCCTGCGTCCGGCCGGTGATTGGCGCGGCCTCGCGATAATCGCGCCCGGTAGCGACGCGGACATAGCGTTCGTCGGGGCTGATACCGTTGGAAATGTCGAACCCGACCCAGCCGAGCCCCTCGACATGGGCCTCGGCCCAGGCGTGGCTGGCCTCCTGGTCGACGCGGTCGTTCATCATCAGGTAGCCGCTGACATAGCGCGCCGGCACGTCGAGTTCGCGCGCCAGCCCGAGGAAGATATGCGCATGGTCCTGGCACACGCCGCTGCCTGCCGCCATCGCCTCTTCCGCGCTGGTCGTGGCATGAGTCGCGCCCTTCACGTAGCCGACCTGGTCGCGAATCGCGGCCGACAATTCGTGCAGCAGGCCGACATCGCGCGCCTTGCTGCTGTCGAACTCGCCGAGCAGCGCCTTCATCGCGCGGCCCGGACGGGTCTTGTCGCTGTTGGTGCAGAAGGCCCAAAGCGGCAGGTGCCCCGCATGCTTGCCGATCACTCCGGCATAATCTGCGGTGTCGACCTCGCCCTCGCACGAGACCACGACCTGCTCGACCCCCTCGTCGACCGAAACGAGCGTGATGTGGTTGTGGTTCTGGTCCTCGTATTCGAGCTGCCGCGTGCCGCCCTCGACGCTCATCTGCCAGTCGAGGATCGTCTGTCCCTGAGTCGTCTTCGGCGTCAGCCGCAGGCGCTGCAGCCCGTAATGCGCGGGCGCGTCGAATTCGTAATGGGTCTCGTGGCGGATCTTGAGGCGGATGGGCGATGCTCCTTGGTGTGGTCGGCCTATTCGATAAAGCGGTAATCGCGCGCAATCGCGTCGGCGAGGCGCTGGTTGTCGGACAGGAAGCCGAGGATGAACTGGTGGAGGCCCTCGTCGATGATCTCCCCGACCGACAGGTCCGAGAGCCGCGTATCGATATCGCGCAGCAGGATATGCGCATCGGTTTCCTCGCCGTAAGCCTCGGCGAGGTTCGCCATGTTGCTGCGGATCTTGCCGTAGGCGAAGGCGAGGCTGCGCGGGAAACGGCGGTCGAGGATGAGGAAGTCGGCGAGGCTCTTGGCCTCGACCCCGACATGGTTGAGCCAGCGATAGGCGCGGTCGCCGCCGACCGAGCGCAGCACGCTGTCCCACTGGATGTTGTCGAGGCTGCCGCCCACATGGCTGAGCGTGGGCAGCAGCAGGTAGTATTTGACGTCGAGGATGCGCGCGGTGTTGTCGGCGCGTTCGATGAATCCACCGATGCGCGCGAAATTGAACACGTCGGTACGCAGCATCGAGCCTTCCATCGCCCCGCGCACCAGAGTCGCTTCCCGCCGGATCGCGTTGATCACGTCGCCGAGCTGGGTCTGCTGGACCGGCGATGACAGCAGGTCGCGCACCTCCATCCAGCTTTCGTTGATCGTCTCCCACAACTCGCGGCTGATCATGTTGCGCACCGCGCGCGCATTGGTGCGCACGTTCTCGACCATCGACAGCACGCTTTGCGGGTTCTTCCTGTCGCGCAGGACGAAATTCCACGCCTGGATGCCGGTATAGGTGCCGTGCTCGGCCTCGTAGGCCCGCCGCATACCCGCGGTCTGGATGACCGAGCGCCATTCCTCCTGGCTGGTGAACTCGTCGCGCGTCATCGCCATGCGGAAACCGGCCTCGAGCAGGCGCGCCGTGTTCTCGGCCCGCTCGAGATAGCGGAACATCCAGAAGATGGAGTTGGCGTTCCGACCGAGCATCATGGCATCACCCGATCAGTCATCGAGCACCCAGGTGTCCTTGGTCCCGCCGCCCTGCGAGGAATTGACCACGAGGCTGCCCTGTTTGAGCGCGACCCGCGTGAGTCCGCCGGGCACGAGGTCGATCTTGTCGGGCGACACCAGCACGTAGGGCCTGAGGTCGACATGGCGCGGGGCGAGGCCCTGGCGGGTGAGGATCGGGACGGTCGAGAGCGACAGCGTCGGTTGCGCGATATAACCCTGCGGATTGGTCTCGAGCTTGGCGCGGAATTCGCGCAGCTCCTTCTTCGACGCGGCGGGGCCGATCAGCATGCCGTAGCCGCCCGAACCGTGGACTTCCTTGACCACGAGCTCCGCGAGGTTGTCGAGCACGTATTTGAGGCTGTCCTCGTCCGAACAACGCCAGGTCTCGACGTTCTTCAGCTTGGGTTTCTCACCGGTGTAGAATTCGACGATCTCGGGCATGTAGCTGTAGATCGCCTTGTCGTCGGCGATCCCGGTGCCGGGCGCATTCGCGATCGTGATCCCGCCCGAGCGGTAGACGTCCATGATGCCGGCCGCGCCCAGCATGCTGTCGGGATTGAAGGTGAGCGGATCGAGGAATTCGTCGTCGACCCGGCGATAGAGCACGTCGACCGCGCGCCAGCCGCGCGTGGTGCGCATGGCGATCTTGCCGTCGACCACGCGCAGATCGCTGCCCTCGACGAGCTCGGCACCCATCTGATCGGCGAGGAAGGCGTGTTCGTAGAACGCCGAATTGTAGATCCCCGGCGTCAGCACGCCGAGCTTGGGCCGGCCTTCGCAGCGCTCGGGCGCGCAGGCGGCGAGGCTGCGCGCGAGACGGCGCGGATAATCCTGCACCGGGCGCACCCCGACCCGCGTGAACAGCTCTGGGAACATCGCCATCATCGTCTCGCGGTTTTCAAGCATGTAGGAGACGCCGGAGGGCGTGCGGGCATTGTCTTCGAGCACGAAGAATTCGTCGGGTCCGGTGCGCACGAGGTCGGTGCCGACGATATGGGTGTAGATCCCGCCCGGCGGGTTGAAGCCCACCATTTCGGGCAGGAACGCGTCGTTGTCGCGGATCAGCCGCTCGGGCATGATCCCGGCGCGCAGGATTTCCTGCTTGTGGTAGATGTCGTGCATGAAGGCGTTCAATGCCCGCACGCGCTGTTCGATGCCCTTTTCGAGGCTGCGCCATTCGCGCGCGGCGATGATCCGCGGGACCATGTCGAACGGGATCAGCCGTTCCTCTGCCGCGTCCTCGCCATAGACGTTGAAGGTGATCCCGGTCTTGCGGAAGACGCCTTCGGCCTCCTTGGCCTTCTTGCGCAGCCAGCTCGCGTCCTGCTGCCAGAACCACTTGTCGTAATCGGCATAGGCCTCGCGCACTTCGCCCTCGGGCATGCGCATTTCGTCGAAGAATTCGCTCATGCGTCGTCGCGCCCGCGCGGCTCGTCGTCGAGTTCGGCAGCGATCGCCTCGATCGAATCCTTCTCGTAGCAGAACCCCATATGCGAGCAGCGCAGCGCCACCTCGCGGTCGCGCTCGTCGGGTCGGCCGCGCGCGCAGCTGGCATGGACGATCCCGTCGGCCGGGCTCCACAGCGCGACCGTCTCGACCGGTGGCTTGGCATGGACATCGGCCTCGATCGGCGGGCTGTGCACAGAGATTGTTGTTGCGCGGGTCGCCGGAAAAGGGCGAGCCGAGCGTCACGACCTTGGCGACCTTGTCGGGATGGCGCTTGGCCAGTTCGCGGGCATAGATCCCGCCGAGGCTCCAGCCAACGAGATGAAGCTGTTCGCCCTTCCTCTCGAATACCTTTTCGAGCCGGCGTTCGAGCTTGTCGAACACTTCGGGCGAGGGCCCGAAATTGTAGCCCATGCCCCAGCGCTTGACCCGGTGTCCCGCGCGTTCGAGCTGCTGCGCCATGTAGCGCATGCGCCACGGATGCGCGCCGAAACCGGGGATCAGCATCACCCGCTTGGGACTCGCCGCCGGTCGGATGTCGGGCTTGGCCCGCGCGCGCTTGATCGGCTCGAGCATGTAGTTGAATTCGGACAGGAAGCGGCGCAGCGGCGGCTTGCGGAGCTTCGCATCGTCATAGGGCTCGCGCGCGAGATCGATCCGGCGCGACGCTTCCTCGGCGAAAGCGCGCAGCCCGGTCTGGTTGGTCTTGTCGGTTTCAGCCGCGGCCATTGCGCCGTCCATCGCCCCGTTTGTTGGTTGCTTGGGATTCGAACGCCGCAGGGCGGCTATGTTTCCGAGAGCATCGACGCAACGCGACCCGTGCCTAGCCTTCGCAGTCGCCGATGCGCTCCTGCTGCGACCTTGTCTTGATGGTCATCGACTGTCCCTGGGGCCCGCGCGCATCCATCGTCATCGTCATGTCGGACGAGGTGCGGGTACCGGTCCCCTGCATCGCAATGCGGACCTCGCCGCGTTCGGACCCGCGGCAGGTCATCACCGCGTCGATCGATCCGCCGTCGGCGTCGAATTTCTCGAACGCGCAATCGGCGCCCTCCTGCGTCTGGCGGGCCATTTCCTCGAAGCCCTTCTCGGCTTGCTCCCGAGTCAGGCAGAAGGTGCTGGTCTCCTCACCGCCGCCCATCATGCCCTTCATCATGTCGCGCACCGCGGGCGGTGCGCCCGGCATCTGCATGTCGATCATCTCGGTGGTGGCGCGATACAGGCCCGGCTCGGGCCGGACCATCTCGTCAGATTTCGCGGCGGCTTCCTCGAGGCTGATCTCGCCGTCGCCATCGGCGTCGGCATCGGGACTGCCGCAGGCCGCGAGCGCGAAAGCAGCAGCGGTGAAGGTGGCGAACAATACGGGACGGCGCATGCGAACTCTCCCCTGATGTCTAGGGCGCAAGGCTAGCACGCCTCGCCATATCCTCAAGCGCGTTGCAGCCTGCGCCTGTGTTCCCCATATGTGCGCGCATGGCAGAACTGATCATCCGGCGCGGCCTCGAAGAACCCGATACCACCGGAGAGTTCGTCCCGCACAAACCCGCGCGTCCCGAGAAATCGATGCCGGGAAAGAAATTCGAGCTGGTTTCGGATTACGAGCCCGCGGGCGACCAGCCGACCGCGATAAGGGAGCTGGTCGAGGGAATCAGGAGCGACGAGAAGAGTCAGGTGCTGCTCGGCGTGACCGGCTCGGGCAAGACCTTCACCATGGCCAAGGTGATCGAGGAAACCCAGCGTCCCGCGCTGATCCTCGCGCCCAACAAGATCCTCGCCGCGCAGCTCTACGGCGAGTTCAAGAGCTTCTTCCCCAACAACGCGGTCGAGTATTTCGTCTCCTACTACGACTACTATCAGCCCGAAGCCTACGTGCCCCGGTCGGACACCTATATCGAGAAGGAAAGCTCGGTGAACGAGGCGATCGACCGGATGCGCCACTCGGCCACCCGCGCGCTATTGGAACGCGACGACGTGATCATCGTCGCCTCGGTCTCGTGCCTCTACGGTATCGGCTCGGTCGAGACCTATTCAGCGATGATCTTCGACATCAAGAAGGACACGCAGGTCGACCAGCGCGAGCTGATCCGCAAGCTCGTCGCGCTGCAATACAAGCGCAACGACGCCGCTTTCGCGCGCGGCAATTTCCGCGTGCGGGGCGACAATCTCGAAATCTTCCCGAGCCACTACGAAGACATGGCCTGGCGCATCTCGTTCTTCGGCGACGAGATCGAGGAGATCAGCGAATTCGACCCGCTCACCGGCAAGAAGGGGGCGAGCCTCGACAAGGTGCGGATCTACGCCAATTCGCACTACGTCACGCCCGGCCCGACGATGAAGCAGGCCTCCGAGGCGATCAAGTTCGAGCTCGCCGAGCGGCTCAAGGAGCTCGAGGCCGAAGGCAAGCTGCTCGAGCACCAGCGCTTGGAGCAGCGCACCAATTTCGATCTCGAGATGATCGCCGCGACCGGATCCTGCGCGGGGATCGAGAACTATTCGCGCTTCCTCACCGGGCGCCTCCCTGGCGAGCCGCCGCCCACCCTGTTCGAATACCTTCCCGACAATGCGCTGCTGTTCGTCGACGAAAGCCACCAGACGGTGCCGCAGGTCGGCGCGATGGCGCGCGGGGACCATCGTCGCAAGCTGACGCTGGCCGAATACGGCTTTCGCCTGCCATCCTGCATCGACAACCGCCCGCTGCGCTTCAACGAGTGGGACGCGATGCGCCCGCAGACCATCGCGGTCTCGGCCACGCCGGGGAGCTGGGAGCTGGAGGAAACCGGCGGCGTGTTCGCCGAGCAGGTGATCCGCCCCACCGGGCTGATCGATCCGCCGGTCGATATCCGCCCGGTCGAGGACCAGGTCCAGGATTGCATCGAGGAGTGCAAGAAGACCGCCGCCAACGGCTATCGCACGCTCGTCACCACGCTGACCAAGCGGATGGCGGAGGACCTCACCGAATTCATGCACGAGGCGGGCGTGAAGGTCCGCTACATGCACTCCGACGTCGAGACGCTGGAGCGTATCGAGCTGATCCGCGACTTGCGGCTCGGCGTCTACGACGTGCTGGTCGGCATCAACCTGCTGCGCGAAGGGCTCGACATTCCCGAATGCGGGCTGGTCTGCATCCTCGATGCCGACAAGGAGGGCTTCCTGCGCTCCGAAACCTCGCTGATCCAGACCATCGGCCGCGCCGCGCGCAACGTGGATGGCCGCGTGATCCTCTATGCCGATCGCGTCACCGGGAGCATGGAACGCGCGATGGCCGAGACCGAGCGCCGGCGCGAGAAGCAGCGCGCCTATAACGAGGAACACGGGATCACCCCGCAGACGATCAAGCGCGCGATCGCCGACATCACCGCCCATGCGACCAAGGAGGAGGACGGCGCTGCCGAGGAGACCCAGAGCCTCGTCGGGCACAACCTCCGCGCCTATATCGAGGACCTCGAGAAAAAGATGCGCGCCGCCGCCGCCGACCTCGAATTCGAGGAAGCCGGCCGCCTGCGCGACGAGATCCGCAAGCTCGAGAACGACGAGCTCGGCCTCGGCGACGGCGAGAAGAAGGCCCCGCTGGTCGGGCGCAGCGACGCCGGGCGACCGGGCACCCGCAAGACGCGCTACGGCAAGACCCGCTACAAGAAGATGGGCGGCAAACCTTGATCGACGGGCGCATTTGACGCAGCCGTTGCGCGATGGGCATAGGTCGCTGCGAACAAGGGGGAAGAACCGTCATGAAATA
>Ga0210039_1002025_pt1 | contig 17594 bp, 13 predicted proteins | sample CryGeyCG2114_250_3_FD_185460 | JGI IMG/M metagenome (GOLD analysis project Ga0210039, IMG submission 185460) | Groundwater microbial communities from aquifer - Crystal Geyser CG17_big_fil_post_rev_8/21/14_2.50 (SPAdes) (version 2) | ecosystem: Environmental > Aquatic > Deep subsurface >...
ATCTACAGGACACTGAGCATAAGAGGATAAACCAATTATACTTGATAATAAAAAAAATACAAAATGGGGTAATAATTTTTGCATCTGGCTAAATTACAATTTATTTTAATTTGTATAGATTATTTTGTTACAGTTCCTTGGCATAAAAAAAGCATACAAAATTCAAGTTTTACTCTTTTAGATTTTCAAGAATACGATTTACACCTTCGTTTACAAAAGCGGAAATATTTTCTTTGCTATATTGTGTTTGATCAATAGGTTTGCCTATGAAAACAGTAACTTTGCCAGGGTTAATTTGTGATGAATCAGGTTTCCAAACCTTGTAAGTGCCATTGATGGTAACAGGAATTATTTTCACATTGGCTTGAAGTGCTAAATGAAATGCTCCTTTTTTGAATACGCCTATTTTACCACTTTTACTTCTTGTACCTTCAGGAAAAATCATCAATGATTTACCTTTTGATATTTTATCTGCCGCTTTTGCAATACTTACAATAGCTTTTTTTCTATTTGAACGATCCACAAATATATGACCAGCAACAAACATATACCAACCAACAACAGGAGTCCACATCAATTCTTTTTTACCCAAAAAATGAAGATTTACTGGTAAACTTCCACATAAAACACCAATATCGAGATGAGAACAATGGTTGGCAATAAAAATAACAGGCTCATTCTTAGGCACGTTTTCTTTCCCGTTTACAGTTAATTTTACGCCAGCAATTCGCATTAAAACTGGACCAAAAACAGTACGGGCAACCATTAGGGGAAATTGCCTGTTTAAAGTAAATGGTATAAATAAAGGGGCAAATAACATTAAGCTAAATGTCCAAATTATCATTAATGTTATTCTAAGTATTGAAAGCATAGAAAGAAAATTAGAGATTAGAAATTCTGCGATAATCTGCGTAATTTGCGGGCAAAAAATTAGAAATTTTCACATTTAAACTATTTTTACAACAAAATAATTTTTTTTACCACGCTGTAATAAAATATAATTACCATTAATTACATGGGAAAGGTTTATTGTGTCACCTTCATTAACTTTGTTTTTGTTCACACTTATTGAATTTTCTTTTAAAGCTCGTCTTGCTTCTCCGTTAGAACTTAAAAAATTGGTGGTTACAACCAATAAATCAACAATAGAAATACCGTTTTCTAGTACATTTTTTGAAACGATTGCTTGAGGAACGCCCTCAAAAATGGCTTCAAACAAATCTGCTGGAAGATTTTTTAATCCATCAATTGCTTCTTGACCAGTTTTGAAAAGAATTTCAGATGCATTTTGTGCTGCTTCATAGTCTTCAATGGAATGTACTCGAATGGTAATATCTTTTGCCAATTCTTTTTGTAAAATTCGCAAATGAGGAGATTCTTGATGTTTATTTATTAAAGCGTCAATTTCAACTTTGGGTTTTAATGTAAATATCTTGATGTAATTTTCAGCATCTTCATCCGTAGCATTTAACCAAAATTGATAAAATTTATAAGGAGAAGTTTTTTTAGAGTCTAAAAAAATATTTCCACTTGCCGATTTTCCAAATTTTGTTCCGTCAGCTTTTTTTATCAAAGGAGTAGTAACCGCAAAAGCTTCATTACCCGATTTTCTTCTAATCAATTCTGTCCCTGTAACTATGTTTCCCCATTGGTCAGACCCACCCAGTTGTACTTTGCAGTTTTTGTGTGTGTTGAGCCAATAAAAGTCGTAGCCTTGCACCAATTGATAAGAAAATTCGGTGAATGACATTCCTGTTTCTAACCTAGATTTAACAGAATCTTTTGCCAGCATATAATTGATAGAAATGTGCTTACCAACATCACGAATAAAATCCAAAAACGACATTTCTTTAAACCAATCGTAATTATTCACCATTTCAGCAGCATTTTCCCCATTGTCGAAATTTAAAAATTTTCGGAGTTGTTTTTCAATTCCTGCTTGGTTGTGTTGTAATGTTTCAGCGTCTAATAAATTTCTCTCGTCCGATTTTCCTGAGGGATCGCCCACCATTCCAGTTGCACCTCCAACCAATGCAAAAGGTTTATGTCCTGCTTGTTGCAAATGAAGTAAAATCATTACTTGCACTAAGTTACCCACACCTAACGAATCGGAAGTAGGGTCGAAACCGATGTAAGCAGCCGTTTTTTCTTTGGCAAATTGTTCTTCAGTTCCTGGCATCATATCGTGTATCATGCCTCTCCAACGAAGTTCTTCTATAAAATTCATAAAGTTCTTTTTTTTGAAGTCCAAAATTAATAATAAAAGCATAAGAGACAGGATATAAATAGAAACAGATTTTATTAAAACGAATTATCATGAATTTCTAACAATTTAAGCCCATCTCCTCTTATCTTTGCATAAAATTAAATTTCACTGTTTGAAAACAAAAACACTTAAAAAAAATAAAGTAAACGTAATTACATTAGGTTGCTCCAAAAATTTATTCGATTCAGAAATCACTATGGCTCAACTGAAAGCCAATGGTTTTGAAGTTGAACATGAAGCACAAACCGATGACTCGGAAATTGTAATCATCAATACCTGTGGATTTATTGATAATGCCAAGCAAGAATCTATTGACACCATTTTACGTTATGCGGAAGCGAAAAAAGAAGGATTAGTTGATAAGCTGTATGTAACAGGGTGTTTGTCAGAAAGATATAAAGATAGTTTGCAAAAAGAAATTACAGAAGTGGATGCTTATTTTGGAACAAGAGAATTGCCAAAATTATTGAAAACACTAAAAGCTGATTATAAACACGAATTGATTGGTGAGCGAATAATAACCACTCCAAGCCACTACGCTTATTTAAAAATATCTGAAGGCTGCGACAGACCTTGTGCTTTTTGTGCTATTCCGCTGATGCGAGGCAACCATATTTCAGTTCCTATTGAAGAATTAGTGAAACAAGCAAAAAGTTTAGCAAAACAAGGCGTTAAAGAATTGATTTTAATTGCTCAGGAACTTACTTTTTATGGTTTGGATATTTATAAAGAACGCAAATTATCTCCACTTTTAGATGCGTTGTGCGAAGTAGAGGGCATTGAATGGATACGCTTGCATTATGCTTACCCCACAGGTTTCCCGATGGATGTAATTGAAACAATGAAAAACCAGCCCAAAATTTGTAACTATTTGGATATACCATTGCAACACGCTTCAGACAATATGTTGAAAGCCATGCGAAGAGGAACAACAAGAGAAAAAACAACACAATTAATTAAAGAAATAAGAGCAATTATCCCAACTATAGCTATTAGAACTACTTTTATTGTTGGCTTTCCTGGCGAGACAAAGGCTGACATTGAAGAAATGAAGGCTTGGATAAAGGAAATGCAATTTGAACGATTGGGTGTTTTTACCTATTCACACGAAGAAGACACGCATGCTTTTCAGTTAGAAGATAATGTTTCGGAAGAGGAAAAAGAACGCAGAGCAGAAGAAATAATGGAGGTGCAGCAAAGCATTTCATTGTCGCTCAATGAACAAAAAGTAGGAAAAACATTTAATGTGTTGTTTGATAGAATAGAAGGTGGTTACTTTGTAGGAAGAACTGAATTTGATTCTCCCGAAGTTGATAATGAAGTGTTGGTGGATGCGTCAGCTTATTTTGTCAGAATTGGAGATTTTGCTCGTGTGAAAATTACTTCAGCAGGTGATTTTGACTTGTATGGGGAAGTAATACCGATTATACATTCAATATAGTCAAATTTCATTGTGCTATTTTCATGTTATATCGGCATTAACTCCCGAAAACTTTCGGGACAGAATTATAAATCAGTTTGGGCTGTTTTATAATTGTAATTGGTATAATTTAATTTTTGCAATCTGTATATTGCATAATTTGTATATATTTGTAATCTCTATATTGCAAAAAATAATAAATGGAAACCTTAAAAATTTGGTCAACTAAAAATGTTCAAGGTGTTAATCTTAATTTTAAGAGATACTTAATCAATCAAATTAATTGGCAGAATAGACTAATTATATTAATTGGTTCAAGAGGAGTAGGCAAAACGACTTTAATGCTACAAACGTTAAAAGAGAAAAAAATCACCAAAGAAGAAGGGTTATATCTAAGTTTAGATAGTGTATATTTTGCCAACCATAGTCTTTTAACTTTTGCAGGAGAATTTGTACAAACAGGAGGAAAGTATCTATTCTTAGATGAAATTCAAAAATATAAAAACTGGTCGATAGAAGTAAAAAATATTTACGATAATTACCCAGAATTAAAGATGGTGCTAAGTGGATCTTCTGCCACCGAAATATTAAAATCAGAGGGCGATTTAAGTAGGCGAGCTTTGTTTTATCGGTTAGGAGGCTTATCGTTTAGAGAATATTTAAACTACCAATTAAACAAAAAATTTGAACCCATTTCTTTGTATGATATCATTCATAACCATTCAGAAATAGGCTTTGAAATAAGCACTCAAATAAAGCCACTAAAAGAATTTAAGGAATACCTAAATTATGGCTATTATCCTTTTTTTAAGGAAGATGTGGATACCTATCACCACAGGTTACGACAGGTTATTAATACAGTTATTGAAGTAGATATACCAACAGTATATGCGGTTGATTATGCTGCTGTGCAAAACATCAAAAAACTTTTAAGTATAATTTCCGAAATAGTCCCATTTAAACCCAATATTAAAAAATTAAGTGAGCAGATTGGTATTTCAAGGGAATCGCTCATTAAATATTTAAAATATATCGAAAATGCTGATTTGGTAAGTTTATTATATAGCGAGAATAGAGGAGTAAGTTTGCTTAATAAACCAGAAAAAATATACTTGAATAACACCAATATAAGTTATGCCTTAAACAACAATATAAATGTTGGAAATGCGAGAGAAACTTTTTTTATTAATCAGCTAAAGTTAAATCATAAAGTACGTTTCTCTACCAAAGGTGATTTTAAAATTGATAACGATTTTATTTTTGAAATTGGTGGAAAAGATAAGGGCATAAAACAAATCGTTGCCCAAAAAAATGCTTGGGTTGTTGCTGATAATATTGAAATATCCGTAAATAACAAAATTCCATTATGGCTTTTTGGTTTTTTGTATTAAATTATCGCTTGAATTTTGAAACTTAATGAAGTATAAAAGGTGAAACTAAAAGAGAAATTAGTAGAACATTTAGGTTGTTTAACCATATCAATATTTCTAATATTATTTCTTATGATGATTTTTGGTTTTTTATATATGGCAATTGTATTTTTAAAGTGGATAAATCAATAAAATGAGATTAAATAATTCAGTGAACCGACCAAAGGGAGCTTAACGAAGTTAAGATCTGTGTCATCTGCGGGCTAAAAACCATTAACTAAATGAATATACAACAACTTACATATCAACAAACAGGTTATTTTTCTAAACTAATGACCGATTATTTAGCTGAAAACGAAAAATTAGCTCCATTTATCAATCAACCTTTTAATTTAGCTGCTTTCAAAACATTAATTCAGCAGCGAAAAGAAACTAAAATTGACAGAAATACACTTGTTCAAGCATTAGAAAATCAATATAAAAACATAGCAACATCAGATTTTACTAAAACAAATATTCAACTATTAAAAAATGAGAATTGTTTTACGATAACTACCGGACATCAACTCAATTTATTTACAGGACCACTTTATTTTATTTATAAAATAATTTCGGCAATAAATTTAGCTAAGGAGCTTAAAATAATTTATCCCGAAAACGATTTTGTACCTGTTTATTGGATGGCAACCGAAGATCACGATTTTGAAGAAGTGAATCATTTTAATTTACTTGGTAATAAAATTAACATTCCAAAAACACAAGATGGAGCTGTTGGAAGAATGAAATTAAGCAATGTTGATGACGTGTTGCAAGAAATCAAAACTGCTTTGGAAGGCAGAAATGGAGCAGAACAGATTATTGATTTGTTTCAACAATTTTATACTTCCGAACACACATTTACTGAAGCAACAAGAGCAATAGTAAACCATCTTTTCCAAAAAAATGGGTTAGTTATAATTGATGGAGATGATGCTTCATTAAAAAAAACAATGCTTCCTTATTTTGAAAATGAAATTTTAGAGCAACAAAATGTTCAATTCGTTGAAAAAACAACGCAGCAGTTAACTAAATTAGGTTACAAAAGCCAATTAACTCCTCGAGAGATAAACATTTTTTATTTAGATGAACAATTGAGAGAACGTATTGTATTTGAAGAGAATAAGTACAAAGTAATAAACACTAAACTGGAATTTTCTCAAGAACAAATTTTAGAAGAATTGAAAAATTATCCTGAAAAATTTAGTCCAAATGTGGTGCTTCGCCCTCTTTATCAAGAGATTGTTTTACCTAATTTAGCATACATTGGTGGTGGTGGCGAATTGGCTTATTGGTTTCAACTCAAAGCCATGTTCGATGCAAACCATGTATTTTTTCCGATGTTGATACTCAGAAATTCAGTGTTGCTTGTTGATGGAGGAAGTGCTAAGAAAATTAATAAACTCAATTTAACAACACCACAGTTGTTTTTGGAAACAGAAGAATTAATTAAAACTTTTTTAAAAGAAAATGCTTCCATTCAGCTAGATATGAATGAAGAAGAAAAACTATTGGAAGCTGTTTTTACGAAAATTGCAAATAAAACAGTTAAAGTTGATGCTTCGTTAGAGGCAATGGTCAAAGCCGAATTACAAAAAAATATAAAATCTATAGAAAATATTGCAGCCCGATTGGTGAAAGCCGAAAAACAAAAGGAAGAAGTTGCTGTAAATCAAATTAGAAGCATAAAAGATAAACTCTTTCCAAATGGTGGCTTACAAGAACGACAAGATAATTTGAGTATGTTGTTGCTTTTTTATGGTGAGCAATTTATAGATGAGTTGTTCACACACCTTAATCCATTAGACAAAAAATTTGTTGTGCTGTATGATTAAAAAAAGCCAATCGAATATTCAATTGGCTTTTTCATCAGTTTAAAATGTGAGGTTAATTCTTTATAATTTTTTTCGTTATTGATTGTTTGTTGTTACTTATTTTAATAAAATAAACACCATCCGATAAGTCACTTACATTTACTTTGGTAGTATTGGTTTTAGGTAAAATTGTTTTTATGGTTTTACCTGTAATGTCATAAATAACAATTTCATCAATAGCCATAATTGTATTTTCTATGGTAATGAAATCATTAGCTGGATTAGGATAAATTAAAAGAGCAGTTGAGTTTTGTTCTGTAATTCCAACAGTAGAATTATAATAAACAGAATCACAATAGGTATCATTACAGCCACCATTGTTAGCAACACTCAAACATACATAGTAACTTCCTGTTGCAGTATATTGATGTGTCGGATTTTGAACTGTAGAAGTGTTACCATCTCCAAAATCCCAAAGCCAACTTGTTATTGATTGTGTTGGGGGAGTACTTTGGTCTAAGAAGTTGAATAAACCTGTTCCATTGTTACTTTGTGTGAAAAAAGATAAAGGTTGATCATGAACAGTTATAGGAGAAAATCCAAAAAACATACAACCATGAGTTGTTGTAACGCTATATGTTATCACATATGAACCAGGCTGGTAGTAAGTGTACATTACTGGAGAAGGTCCAGCATAAGTGTTTCCATCACCGAAATCCCAAAATTCTGTCGCAACAACATTGCCAACACCACTTCCGGGGTTAGCCATTCCAAACATGGTAACAACATCGCCAATACAAACATCAGAAGGAGCTGCTATTGATACAAAACCATCATTTTCGCAAGCCAACGGAATGTAAATTAAAAATACACTTGTTCCAGTGTCTGATCCACAACCCATAACTTTAGGATAAATATCTACAAAAACACGGTAGCTATATCCTCCTGGTAGCGAATCAAAAATGGTAGAATCTTGCCAACCGCCCAAAGTTCCTAATGCAAATGCATTATTTTGTTCTCTTATTTTATAAAACACAGAATCAGCGTTTGTTGTTACAAACAATTCTAAAAAACCTGAGTCGGGATTGTTGGTCGAATCTGCTTTTACGGTAACAGAATCTATACTAAAAGTAGGTGGTGTTGGTGGATTTGTAGAAAAATTATAATAAATAGTATCGCCACTTGAATTTGAAATTCTTAATTGAAAAGTGTCCTGACACAGTTGATTGAATGTTGTTATTCCTGTTGAAGATATGCTTGTTACAGGGTTAACATTTGCTGGATGAACACCTGTTAATGAAAAATTGTAAGGAGCAACCCCTCCAGAAACGGCTATATAGATACTGCCAGGGAAAGCAGGCGGTATTGGAATGTTGCAATCCCAACAAGTTTTAACGATGCTTGAAGAATCGATGCTAATTTGAGCGTTAAGATTAAGTGTTAATACACTTATTAAAAACAGGGTGCTAATTTTTTTACTCATAAGTTTCGTTTTCATAATTTTTTAGTTTTTTGAATTTTATTAAGGAATAGCATAAAGACTTTGTTTCCTTATTTTAGTTGCCTTAACAACAAAAAAGTCATTTAGAAGTAACTATTAGGCTATCATAAATTTTAATCACTTGAGGAACAACAAGTGTTTTATCATCATTTTGAATAACAAAATCAGCGAAAGGAATTTTTTTTTCGTCAGAAAGTTGGTTGTTCATTCGTTCAATAACTTCTTGTTCAGCAATTTCATCTCTAGCAATTACCCGTTGAATTCTTAGCGAAGTAGGTGCAGTTAACAAAATTAATTTATCTAATTCTTTATGTAATTCTGTTTCGATTAAAATTGCTGCTTCTTTAATCACAAAAGGTGCTGTCTTGTTTGCTTCAACCCATTGCAGAAAAACTTTTTTAACTTCTGGGTGTATGATTTGATTGAGTTGATTTAAGGCTGTTTTGTCATTAAAAACGAGCTGAGCTAATTTTGTTTTGTTGAGTTGATTGTTTTCAAAAGCACTTTCAAACTTAGCTTTCACTAATTTTTTCACTTCATCATTAAACAAAAGCAGTTTTTTTGCTTCAATATCAGAATTAAACACAGGAATTCCAAGCGTTTCAAATATTTTGGCAACGGTAGATTTTCCGCTACCTATTCCGCCTGTTAATCCAATAGTTAGCATATTTAGAGGCTGTCTTTAAAGTCCAACTTCTTCGTTATTCTCGTTTTTTAAATCAGTCATTTACGAAAGTAAACTCCTGATTTTCAAAACTTCGAATGCCTCGAATTTGAACTTTAAAGTTCAGCCTCTCGACTAAAAAGATAGACACTATTTAGTGATTATAAAAAACAAAAAACAAAAAAAATAACAAAATATAAGTTCTAAACCAACTCCCATCCCGATGGGAGGTTTTGGGTGGGCAAATCGTAAATCGTAAATCAAAAATCGTAAATGGTTACTATTTCTTCTCTATTTCCTCAGCAGCAAATTCTTTAGCTATAGCAGCTTTTTCAATTTTCAACCGATTGCCACCTTCAATTTCAATGATAACAATATCGTCTTTCACTTCTGCAATTTTTCCGTGAATACCACCAATGGTAACTATTTTAGACCCTTTTTCAAGCGATTCTCTAAATTTCTTTTGCTCTTTTTGTTTTTTTACTTGTGGACGTATCATAAAGAAGTAAAAAACTAAAAAAATTAAACCAAACATTAATATTGTTTGTAATCCTCCGCCTTCTCCACCTTCGGGAGATGCCATCAATAAGATTGAAGTAATATTGTACATAAAAATTATAAGTTATAAATTAAAAAAAGTTGAATTAATTTGATTTTGGTGCTACTATTTCACCTTTCAGAGCAATTACTTTTGTATTTGGAATTGTATTCGCAACCAATGTGATGGTTTTATTTTGTAGTCCTGATTTTCCTTCAGAATTAAAAACTACTTCAATGTTGCCATATTCACCTGGTTTGATGGGTTCTTTTGGCCAAGTTGGTACGGTGCAACCACAACTTCCTTGAGCAGATGAAATAAGAAGGTTTGATTTACCTACATTTCTGAATTTGAAAGATGTTTTAACTGACTCTCCTTGAGTTATTTGACCAAAGTCTTTTACGTCTTCTTCAAATTCAAAAAAAGGCAAATTATCTTTGTCTATTTCTGTGTTGCTTGTCGAAGCAGTGCTCGGATTGTTAATTAAATCTGTAGAGATTTCGCTTTCTTTTTCATTGGTACAAGCTAAAACAGATAGTGCTATTATAGCTGTAAATACAATTTTTTTCATAGTGTTATTTATTTTTTGCAAATATACTTATCTAAAAGAATTTACAGCTGCTAAAAGTGTTAAATAAAAAAGGCTGCCTAAATTTTAAGCAGTCTTTGAAAAATATTATTTAGTAATCTTATTTGTAAGTGGCTATGGATGCTTCAATTTTTTCCTTATAACCAAAAGGTTTTCCACTTTCTTTAGTTCCAGTTTCGCCTAATTCAATGGCTTTTTTTGCACTTGCAATAGCACCTGAATTATCGCCTTTGGCATGTTGTATGTCGGCTTTTACCCAATAGGTGTACCAATATTCTTGTGCTGCAATAGATTCATTTATCCATGTTAGTGCTTTTTCTAAATCTAATTTATTATCTAAATAATACTTAGCAGCATTTCTATAAACACCAGCTTTGTTTTTATCTGTTGCCTCAGCCATTGCTTTTTCTATGTTTGTTAAGGCTTTTTTATCCACATCCACATCAATTTTTAGTTCAATGTAAACTTCAGCCCAAGCTAAAACTAAGCTTCCGTGAGTTGGTTGTAGTTTTTCAAAGGTAAATCGCATGGATTCTTGAAAAATTCCTTTACCAGGTTTAACAATAGCTGTAAATACATTATTTTTTTCGTCATATTTTCCATCTCCCCAACCATCAGTTGATGAATTAATAATTACTTTCCATTCTGTTTTTCCTGGTATAGTAAAAAATGAATATGTTCCTGCTTTCACAGCTATTCCATTAATTTTCACATCGTCCGAAAAGGTGATTAATGTGTTTGCGTTTGCACCTGTTCGCCAGATTTCTCCAAAAGGAACTAATTTTCCAAAAATCTCTCGTCCTTTAACGCTAGGTCTAGAATAATTAATGCTTACATCTGTTAATCCTATGCGTTGTTTTACTTCAGCACTGGGACTTGGCTGAGGTAATTCCTGAGCAAATAATGGATTTAACGATAATAGCGTACAAAAAGTTAGTATTACAATTGTTTTTAGTGTTTTCATGTGTATATATTTAAAGTTTAATTTTTTTTCAAAATTACTATTAAAAACTGAGAAAAGGAAGGGTTTAATTTGTTCAGTTAGTGTCTGTCCATTATGTACAAACTCTAATTAGTGTTTCTGAACCAATTCATCATCACTGTAAGTAAGCTCCGTAATTATAGCACCATTTTTATTTCTTTTAATGAATTTGCCATTCAGCTTGTCATTCATATAAATGCTTTCTGTTTCAATTTTTCCTTCGGTTGAATACGTAATCCACGCTCCTTCTCTTGAACCGTTATTAAAAAATCCTTCCATCTTTTTTTTTCCGTTGGGATAAAACCAAACCCATTTTCCATGATTTTTTCCATCTTTAAAGCTACCTGTTTGCATAGGTTTCCCATTTTCAAAATACCTAGTCGATTCTCGTTTGCCAGTAAATTGATAAGCTGCTAAAGCAATTAAAATTATGCCTAAAATAATTTTATGTTTACTGTTGTATGAAAAGAGATGCATAATTATGAAAGGATTCAAAATGAGTGCAAATTTATCAAATAATTTCTTAACCTCTTTGCATACTTCCAAAAAGCAAGTGTACTTTTGAAAAAAAATAGTTATGGATTACATTCAACTAAAAGCAACAATAACTCCTTTAATAATTGGTAGAGAAATTTTAGTTTTTCAACTAGCCGAAATTGGTTTCGAGAGTTTTGTAGAAACTGAAGGTGGGCTAGAAGCTTACATTCAAGAAAATCAGTTTCAACAAAATGCGTTAGAAAAAGTAGCTTTACTATCGAATCCAGATTTTTCAATAAGCTATGCTATAGAAAAAATAGAAAATCAAAATTGGAACAAACAATGGGAAGAGAGTTTTGAACCAATTAATGTGTTGGACAACTGTTTTATTAGAGCACCTTTTCATGAAGCACCTAAGCAAAAAGATGTGTTTGACATTGTTATTGAGCCAAAAATGGCATTCGGAACAGGGCATCATGCAACTACATTCTTAATGATTAAAAGAATGTTGGAATTAAAATTGGAAAATAAAAATGTGTTGGATATGGGTTGTGGAACAGGTGTGCTTGCAATTTTAGCAAAAATGAAACATGCTGGCAAGGTGTTAGCAATAGATAATGACGAATGGGCTTATAACAATGCCGTTGAAAGTTGTGAAAACAACAATGTTGATATTGAAGTTAAATTAGGCGATGCTCAATTGATTAAAAATAGTAAATTTGATGTGCTAATTGCCAACATAAACAGAAATATTTTGGTTGCCGATATGCAGTATTATGTAGATGCATTAAACAACAATGGAAAACTATTAATGAGTGGCTTTTTTAGTGTTGATGAAGAAATTATTACTAAAAAAGCTACAGAACTAGGATTGAAATTCAGTTTTTCAGACACAAAAGACGAGTGGATGATGTTGGAGTTTGATAAATAAGGTGTTGGTAAATGTGAAAGATGAAATGTGAAATGTGAAATAAGAAATGTGAGAATTCGTGTATTCGTGGCTAAAAAAATGTGAGAATGTAACAATTGTAAATCACATTTTCAATCCCTAAACCCTTAATTCCTTAATCTCTAATTACTTTCAACTTTATGAACTTTATAAACTTTTAACTGTAAAAATAAATGCGAAAATTAATACTACTTCTTTTTTTTATCGTTTCAGGTTTAACAGCTTTTTCTCAGTCAAAAATCAAGCAATTTTCCTCCGATTCCACCATTTTTTTTAATGAAATGGAAGAGTTTTTAAGAGCCTCAAGAGCAGAAGATGGAAAATTGGTAATGGATGAATTTTCATGGACTTGGTTTGGAGGTAAATTTTCCGAAAATCAACGAGAATCAGTCTATGTTATGGCTAATTTAATGCTGAATAACAAAAAGAAAGCCTTTCCAGATTTCAGCAACTATATTAAAACCATTTCACTGTTTGTAAATAGCAAGTATCAAACAGAAACAAGTTTTTTTAGTTGGCAAGCCATTTTAGAAAAATTAATAAAAGGAGAAACACAAAGTAAATCATCGAGTGCAAAAAAACAATTTGTTGATTATTTGCAAGCCTGCAATGCTCTTTTTGAAGAAAATGCACTTTTTAAGTCGCCTTCAAACACTTGGAAAGCCAATAACAGTAACTATAAATTTGGTTTCGATAGCATACCTACAATTGAATTTGATGCATTAACACTAACTTGTTATTCAAAAGGCGATAGTGCTATTATTTTCAATACCAAAGGGAAATTTTATCCCACCGAACAAATTTGGTATGGAGAGGGAGGGAAAATAACTTGGGAAAGAGCTGGATTCCCAGCCGATTCGGTTTTTGCAACCATTAATTCAACCTATCAAATTAATGTTAAATCACCCTCATTTGAAATAAATGAAGTAACATTTTATGATTATTATTATTTTGACCAAGCTCTTGATGGTAGTTTGTCGGAAAAAATATTAGCAAACATTACAGAAGAAAAAGCAACCTACCCAAGGTTTACATCAAGTAATGCCCGATTGCAAATAAAAAATATTATTGAAGATGTAGATTACATAGGAGGGTTTTCATTGCATGGATACAAAGTTCTTGGAACTGGGGTTGACAACCAAGATGCCTACGTAATTTTTTATCGTAAAAAATTGCCTTTTGTCAAAATGTCAGCCAAAGCATTTGTTATCAGACCCGATAGAATTGTTTCAAATGATGCTTCCTTTACCATGTATTTAAAACAAGATTCTATCTATCATCCAGGATTAATATTCAAATTCTTTTTTGATGAAAGAAAATTAAATTTAATTAGAGATAATCAAGGAATTAAGAAAACACCTTACTTAAATTCTTATCACAAAGTGGATATGAATTTTGAGTATTTAACGTGGGCTATAGATTCACCCATGGTTCAATTTAGAAATTTGGTTGGAGGAACAAAAACCGATGCTACTTTTGTTTCAACTGATTTTTTCAGAAAGGATGCTTACATGAGTTTTTTAGGGTCAAACACAATCCATCCATTATACATGGTAAAATCACTTGTTGATAAACTAGATACAAATTTTATAACCATGTATCAATTGGCAGAACACTCCAAATATTCTAAATCTCAATTAGAAAATTTTTTATTAGGATTGTCTTATCAAGGTTTTGTGAAATATGATTATGATACCAAAACTTTTGTGGTAGAAGATAAACTGATTACTTGGGTAAAAGCAAGTGGTGGTAGGGTTGATTATGATGTAATAGGATTTTATTCAAATATAGAAAAAGCAAACAACGCAACACTAAGTTTATTAAATTATGATATGTTGATGCGTGGGGTTAAACAAATAAATTTAAGTGATTCTCAGGAAGTTAAAATTTTTCCTAAAAATCAAACCATCACATTGAAAAAAAATAGAGATTTTGATTTTTCAGGAACAATACAGGCAGGTAGGTTCGATTTTATGGGACATGATTTTAAATTTAAATACGATGATTTTAAAATTGATATGCCTATTGTAGATTCTGTTCGGATTTATGCTGAAACCCCTCAAAAAGATGAATATGGAAACCCTATTATACGACCAGTAAAAACAGTTGTCCAACAAGTTAATGGTGATTTATTAATAGATAAACCCAACAACAAATCGGGTGTGAAACCTTATAGCGAATATCCTATTTTTCACAGTTTTAAAGATTCTTATGTGTATTATGATAGAAACTCGATACAAGGAGGAGTGTATGGTAAAGAAGACTTTTATTTTCAAGTTAAGCCTTTTACCATTGACAGTTTAGCCGATTTTGATAACTCAGCACTTCGCTTTGATGGGACGCTTGTTTCCGCAGGAATTTTTCAAGATATAGAAGAAACATTAACGCTTCAACCTGATCACTCACTTGGGTTTGTTAAAAAAACACCACCAGAAGGAATGCCCGTTTATGCTGGGAAAGGGAAGTTTAATAATGATATAAAACTTAGCCATCAAGGATTAAAAGGTGATGGCGATTTGGTTTATGTAGCTTCCACAACCTATTCAAACAACTTTATTTTCTTTCCAGATTCCATGAATGCTGTTGCCCAACGATTTACTGTTAAAGAAAATTCAAAAGCAATAGAATTTCCACCAGCCGAAGGTGAAAATGTTTTTACACGCTGGTTTCCCAAAAAAGATTACATGATACACAAAGAAATAGACAAACCTATTGCCATGTACGACATGAAATCGAAAATGCACGGTTCAACCATTATGGCACCTGATGGACTTTCTGGCGTTGGGGTATTTGAGTTTGAAAAAGCAGAAATGGAATCAAATTTAATCAAATTCAAATTTCAAGATTTTAGTGCTGATACAGCAGATTTTAGATTGAAAGATTCGTTTGGAGATGGTGATGCATTGGCTTTCTCCACCAAAAATGTAAATGCTTTCGTATCCTTTAAGGAAAGAAATGGGTTGTTTAAATCTAATGGAGATGGATCTGTAATTAATTTTGAACCAATGAAATACATCTGTTTTATGGATGAGTTTAAATGGTTTATGGATAATGATGATATTGAACTTTCTGCGGGTACACAACAAGCTCAAGATGCATCAGGAGTTAGTTTGGATGGAGCTCAATTTATTTCAGTTCATCCCGAGCAAGATTCGTTGAGTTTTTTCTCTACCAAAGCACGATATGATATAAGAAATAAAGTGATTTATGCCGATGGAGTTAAGTTTATGAACATTGCCGATGTAATGCTTTATCCTGATAGTGGTAAAGTAATTATAGATAAAAACGCAAGTATGCGTACCCTTAATAACTCAAGAATTGTGGCTAGTTATATCACACAAAATCATAATATTTATAATGCAACAACCAATGTATTTGGAAAAAGAAAATATGCAGGTTCGGGATATGTAGATTATGTAGATGAAATAGAAAAATCTCAAACCATTTATTTAGCATCTATTGGCGTTGACACAACAGGTCAAACTATTGCTAATGCAGAAATAAAACCTGAGGATGATTTTACGTTGAGTCCTAGGTATAAATTTTATGGAAAAGTAGCATTAAATGCCAACAATCAATTTTTGACTTTTAAAGGGAATTCTAAAATTTTTCACGATTGTGATTTATTAGGAAATAATTGGTTTACTTTCAATTCAATAATAGATCCAAATGAAATTTATATCCCTATTGACAGCAATACAAAGGATGAAAATGGAAACAAACTAATAGCAAGTATTTTGTTAAGTTCAGATTCACTGGGCATTTATTCTTCTTTTTTAAATCAAAAGAAAAAAAATAGTCATAAGGAAGTAATTCCAACTAAAGGATTTTTATATTTTGATAAAGTATCAGAAGAATATCGAATTTCAAACAAAGATAAACTGCAAGAAATTTCGTTTGGAGGAAACTATTTGAGTTTAAGTACCAAAAATTGTAAAATTTATGGAGAAGGAAAAATTGATTTAGGTGCTGAATCTGGTCAACTAACTATTGAATCAGCTGGAGTTGTTTATCATAATCAACTCGATAATGAAGCCATTTTTGATTTAGTATTGTCTATGGATTTTTTCTTTGCCGATGATGCTATGAAAAACATGACTAAAAAATTGGAACAAGCATCCGATTTAGAGCCAGTAAAATTAGATCGCCCAACATTTGAAAAAGGTATAAAAGAAATTATAGGTAAAGATGAAGGAGATAAAATTATTGCACAGGTTAATTTATACGGCTCCTATAAAAAAATGCCCGACATTATGCGTAAAACAATTTTGTTTAATGAAATTAAATTTAAATGGAATCAAGCAAATAAATCATACAGATCTTACGGAAAAATTGGAATTAGCAATTTAGGTAAAGACCAAATTAATAAATATGTAGAGGGTAAAATTGAAATAATTAAAAAGCGAAGTGGAGATATTATCAACATATACTTAGAAGTAGATAAAAATAACTGGTATTTTTTCTCTTATACAAGAGGAATTATGCAATCCATTTCTTCTGATTCTGATTTCAATACTGTGATTCAAGAAACCAAGCCAGATAAACGAAAAGCAAAACAAGAAAAAGGGCAAGAACCGTATCAATTTATGTATTCGTCAGATAAAAAGAAACGAGATTTTATTAGAAGTTTTGATGAGTAAATTTACGATTTACGAATTACGAATTACGATTGTTGATTTACGATTGTTGATTGAGAACTGTAGATTGAGTACTGTAGATTGAGTACTGAAGACTAAGAAATGAAGACTGAGAACTGAAGACTGAAAACTGTGAATTTATGAATGTTAAACAAGCTTCAATCTGTTTTTTTTTAGAGAATTTGCACCATTCTTGCATCTATTCAATAAAATAGTATCTTTGTTTTATTGTGGTTATCACTAATGTTAAGAATTAAGGAACTTTATATATACTTGTTTTTACTGTGTTTATTGGCATTTTCGTCAGTTTCATTAGCACAATATTCTTCCGAAGAAGAACTAAAAAAAGCT
>Ga0210039_1002031_pt1 | contig 17541 bp, 19 predicted proteins | sample CryGeyCG2114_250_3_FD_185460 | JGI IMG/M metagenome (GOLD analysis project Ga0210039, IMG submission 185460) | Groundwater microbial communities from aquifer - Crystal Geyser CG17_big_fil_post_rev_8/21/14_2.50 (SPAdes) (version 2) | ecosystem: Environmental > Aquatic > Deep subsurface >...
TACGACTTCTTCGACTCCATGCGCGGTGGTTCAGGCAAATAAGCCTGACCTGCGCGACCAGAAAGGCCTCCCTTGCGGAGGCTTTTTTGTGTCTGCAGGAAACGCGTGCATACAAACAGCGCGCATAAAAAAACCGCCAGCAGGCGGTTTTATAAGAGAGGCGGTTTAATCATAAAACCGCATCGGCATCAGGCTGGCAGTAATGCCCCACCCATAGCTTCTTTCAGTTTCTTCATCGCGTTCTTTTCCAGCTGACGGATACGCTCAGCAGATACCTGATAAACCGCCGCCAGATCGTGCAGAGTGGCTTTTTCTTCACTCAGCCAGCGCTGCTGCAGAATCGCACGGCTGCGCTCATCCAGCTGATCCAGCGCCATATGCAGACGGTCGTTGGAATCCTGCTCGAAGTTATCGGACTCAACCATCAGCGCCGGGTCGGCACTGTGATCTTCCAGATAATGAGCCGGAGCCTGATAGGCGGTTTCGTCATCGTCATCGACGCCGGCATCAAAGGCCGCATCGTAAGCATTCAGACGACCTTCCATCTCGAATACGGTTTTGGTTTCCACACCGAGATCTTCGGCAATGGATTTGGCTTCTGCCTGGCTCAGCCAGCCCAGACGCTTCTTCTGGCTGCGCAGGTTAAAGAACAGCTTACGCTGGGCCTTGGTGGTGGCCACTTTAACGATGCGCCAGTTGCGCAGAATAAATTCGTGAATTTCGGCCTTGATCCAGTGCACAGCGAAGGACACCAGACGCACACCCACTTCCGGGTTAAAACGCTTAACAGCCTTCATCAGACCAACGTTACCTTCCTGAATCAGGTCAGCCTGATTCAGACCATAGCCGGAGTAGCTGCGGGCAATATGGACAACAAAACGCATGTGCGCCATAACCAGACGGCGTGCGGCTTCGAGATCGGCGTGATAATGAAGTTGTTCCGCCAGATGCTTCTCTTCTTCCGGGGTGAGCACAGGAATCGCATTAACCGTGGCAATGTACGACTCCAGGTTTGCACCAGGGGACAAAGCGTTAACGGCTTGCATACCTTTGTTCATTGAACCTTCCTCTTAATGCCTCTGTGAGGTGCTTTTTGCAGCCTCTGCGAAGTATGTTGGCGACTGAGTTTAGCACTTGCAAAGTCTGACAGCCAATATGCCATTGAGTTCCTTTACGGAACAATACATTCAGTTTCGACCAGATCAGGGCTCTATATGATCTAAATGCCGACTGACCGACCACCAGGCGCCTAACCAGCCCAGCAACATCGCCGCCAGCAGCAACACCATCGCGGCTCCTGCCGACAGCGGTTTCAGTTCAAAGCCCGAACCATAAAGCTCAGCCAGATCCGCCACCGGGCCGTTCAGCAACGCCCAGCACAGAATCAGCAATAACCAGGCCAGCAGGCCACCCACCATGCCATACCATAACCCGGTATACAGGAACGGGCGGCGCACATAAGCGTTGGTACCACCGACCAGCTTCACCACGCGGATTTCGTCCACCCGTGCGGCAATCGCCAGACGGATGGTATTGCCAACCACCAGCAGAATCGCCAGCGCCAGCAACACACCCAGCACGCCGATTAAACGCTCGGCCAGTGCCAGCATCGCCTGTAGCCGTTCCACCCAGGCCATATCCAGCTGCACACTATCGACCAGCTGATAGGATTTAAGTTGCTCAATCAGGCGTAACAACGCGGCCTGTTCGATGCCCAGCGGCGGCTCTACAAGAATGACGGCAGGCAACGGATTTTCCGGCAGAAAATCCAGTGCTGCCTGCAGGCCACTGTTGTCGCGGAAATCATCCAGTGCGGTATCGGCATCGATAAATTCGGTATTGGCCACGCTGTCGAGGGCGGCAATGCGGTCACTCAGCTGCTGACCCTGCTGCTCGGTCGCCTTTGGTGTCAGATACAGCGTGATCCGGCCCGATGCCTGAAAGCGGCCGCTGAGCTGCTCCATATTATCCAGCGCCATCCACAGCGCGCCCGGTAAGGTCAGGGCAATGGCAATCACCATCCAGGTCAGCAGGCTGCCCAGCGGTTTGCTCAGCAGACGCATCAGGGTTTCCACCGCCACTAGCTGATGGTTCGCCGCCCAGGCATTCAGCCGTTTGCGCATGCCGATTTCCTGCAGCGATGCACCGGCCTGGGTTTTTACGCTGTTTTTCGGCTCAGCCATAAATACCTCCGGCACCGGCGATCTGACCTTCGTGTAGATGACCGTGATCGAGGATCAGGCGGCGGTGCCCCATGCGTTCAATCAGGGCGATATCGTGGCTGGCAATCAGCACGGTGACGCCCACCTGCTGGAAGCGCAGAAACAGATTCATAATCTCGGCCGACAATTCAGGGTCGAGGTTACCGGTTGGCTCATCCGCCAGCAGCAGTGCCGGCTTGTTCACCACCGCACGGGCAATACCAACGCGCTGTTGCTCACCGCCGGACAGTTCGATCGGGTTGCGTTTTTCCATGCCCAGCAAACCAACCGAATCAAGGGCCGCACGCACACGGCGTCCGGCTTCGGCCGGGGTATAACCGGCAATCTGCAGAGGGAGGGCAACGTTATCAAAGACGCTGCGGTCAAACAGCAGCTGGTGATTCTGGAACACCACGCCGACTTTGCGGCGCAGATAAGGGATCTGCCCGGCGCGCAGGCGCCCGAGGTTCTGACCATCGACAAACACCTGACCACGGGAAGGACGCTCCATCAGCATCATCAGCTTCAGCAACGTACTTTTGCCGGCACCGCTGTGCCCGGTCAGAAAAGCAAATTCGCCACGGGCCAGCTCAAAGTTGATGCCACTGAGGGCTTCTTTGCCTCCGGGGTAACGTTTACCGACCCGGTCAAACTGCACCATGGTCATATCCGGCTCCTGTTTTTATGTTTGTTATACCAGTCGGCTGGATCTGTTCGCGACCGTCAGCCGTTGTCGTTCTGCTCGCGCTGGAACAGTGCACGGGTAAATTCTTCAGCATTAAAAGGACGCAGGTCGTCGATGCCCTCGCCCACACCGATATAACGTACCGGCAGGCCAAAGTGGCGGGCCAGCGCGAAAATAATACCGCCCTTGGCAGTGCCATCGAGTTTGGTCAGGGTCAGGCCGGTCACGCCGACCGCCTGCTGGAACTGACGCGCCTGGTTAATGGCGTTCTGACCAGTTCCCGCATCCAGCACCAGCATCACTTCGTGTGGTGCGCTGTCGTCGAGTTTTTTCATGACCCGCACGACTTTTTCCAGTTCCTGCATCAGGTTGTCTTTGGTATGCAGACGACCGGCGGTATCGGCGATCAGGACATCGACTTTACGCGCTTTGGCCGCTTCCAGTGCATCGTACAGTACCGAAGCTGAATCAGCGCCGGTGTGCTGGGCAATTACCGGCACATTATTGCGTTCACCCCAGACCTGCAGCTGTTCAACCGCTGCGGCACGGAAGGTATCACCGGCCGCCAGCATGACGTTTTTGCCATCGCTCTGGAATTGCTTGGCCAGCTTACCGATGGTGGTGGTTTTCCCCACACCGTTAATACCAACCATCAGAATCACATAAGGCTTTTTGCTGCTGTCGATCACCAGCGGGGCCTGCACATCGCCCAGCGTGTCCTGCAGCTCGCCGATTAAGGCGTTATAGAGGGCATCGGAATCGCTCAGTTCCTTACGGCTGACGCGGGCGGTCAGGCGGCTCATGATGTCCTGCGTGGCTTCGACACCCACGTCGGCCATGATCAGCTGGGTTTCCAGCTCTTCCAGCAGGTCATCATCGATTTCTTTTTTGCCCAGCAACAGGTTGGCCAGACCATCACTCAGGCCGCTGCGGGTTTTGCTCAGGCCCTGACGGATACGGCTGAAAAAGCCCGGCTTTTTCGTGCCCTGATTATCCAGCGGTTTATCCTGAGTCTGCGGCTGGGCCGGAGCCGGAACTTCAGCAACCGGAGCTTCAACTGGTTCGTCGTCAGCAACTGCTTCATCTTCAGTAACGGGGCTTGCTGCGGCCACCGGCGTCACCACTTCAGCGGCTGGTGCTGCTGCCGCTTCGGTTACGGCTTCCGTACTGTCAGCCTGCACCTGTTCAGGAGACGGTTCAGCAGATTGTTCTGGGGATTCAGATTCCGCCGGGGTTTCTTTGGCGGCTTCCGGAGCATTTTTTTTGCGCTTAAAAAAATCAAACATCGGGGCACTCAGACATCAGGGACAATAATGGATGTTCGTTATGCGCCGGTTTTGCGGGGTGTTGTGGGGTTTTGCGAAACAGTGCAATCGGGCCAAAGCCCATCACGTTATTTCCGCACCCGGCGTCAGGGCGCTATCCTACCATCATTCCGCCGTATGTAATCGGCAGCGGATAAATTTCACCCCGCATTCAGGGCATGTTTGCACCTGAAACCGGCAACCACCATCAAACCGGGATAACCGCCCTATGCTGCACGGCTTCAGCCGCACCACTCTGAGCGCTCTGATTATCATCTGCCTGCTTCTGATCAGCTGGATTAATCTCGGCTGGAAAGATGAAGAGCAACAGCCATTACCGGCGCTGCAGCAACCGCCGCTGGCCGCTGCTGGTTGGCAGTTCTGGCAGAATCTGGAAGGTGTCGGTGTTTATCTGCGCAGTGCCGGCGATGTGAATGGTGGCTATCTGGCCCTGCGCACCACCAGCGCTGTGTACACACTGAAGCTGCCTGCCACAGACTGGGCCGAAAACCTGAAACAGCAACTGCCGGGTAACCTGAAAGGAGGCCCGGCGCTGCTGCTGATTGCCGGGCCATGGGATGAACTCAGCCAGAAAACCATGGCCGCTTACGTCATCCGCAGCCTGAATCTGCAGCCGCTGGAACCTCTCAACGGGCCGCTGCCGGCCTGTATCCAGGAGCATCTGGCGGGTGCCTTGTGGCTGACTCAGGCGCTGTTACCTGCGTCGGCGCTACAACCGGCACACGCCTGGGCAACCCTTTACAGCTTGCCGGACAGCCTTGATATGCTGATCAGTCCCGACACACAAGCCAAAACCGCAGAACCAACACGCAGCGCCTGGGCCGAATGGCGGCTTGAGCAGGCCCGGCTGCTGCGCCAAAGCTGGCAGGATGACCGTGATCAGATCGACATTCAGGCCGATCTTGCCTACTATCGCCTGCCGGAAGACCTCTACCGCCAGCTGTATCATCAGCTCGGCCAGAGCCAGAAAACCGCTCCCGCTGAATTGCTGCACTGTCTGTCAGCAACTCAGCCGCAGCGCGAACCCAGCCAGCACTGAAGAACTCATGAGCAAAATCCAATCCCAGCAACTGCGTATTATTGGTGGCCAGTGGCGCTCCCGCCGCCTGCGTTTTCCCGCCGTCGATGGCCTGCGTCCGACCATGGACCGCGTACGTGAAACCGTCTTTAACTGGCTGCAGTACGATGTCGAAGGCGCACGCGCACTGGACGCTTTTGCCGGTTCCGGCGCGCTGGGCTTCGAAGCACTGTCGCGCGGTGCGAAGGAAGTGATTTTTCTGGAGAAGCATCCCAATGCGGCCCTGCAGCTGCGCGAAAATCTGGAAATTCTGCAGGCGCGCAACGCTCAGGTCTGGGCCGGCGATGCCCTGCTGTGGCTGCAACAGAATCCGGAGCCTTTTGATCTGGTGTTTCTCGATCCTCCGTTTGGCAAAGACCTGCTGCAACCGGCCATCGATGCCCTGCGCCTGCTGCCCGGAGCACTGGTGTATATCGAGCATGAAGTTCGCCTGCAGCCACTGTTTCCGGCCAACTGGCAGGAAATCAAACATAAGGAAACCAAGGAGTTCTGTTTCCGCCTGTTTGAAGTAATGGCGGACCCGGAGCCCTGATTTTTATCGTTTTTTGATTGAGTTATCAAAAGGGCTGAAGAATTCCCGGGCAGGCGATGATAAAGTAGCGCCGCCTGCCATTTAGCGGCAGCTGAATTCTGCTCAATCAGCTATCAATAAGGACATTCCATGCTGAAAACCCTTTCTTTTCTTACCCTTTGCCTGTTAACCGCATTCCGCGCCCAGGCTGTTGAAGTCGTTGACTACCCGGTATATCTCGGCGGCGCGCAGTCGCTGAAGGCCGTGATTCTGCCGCTGAAAAACGACGACAGCAAAGCGCTGGTACAGGTTTCCGGTGTTAACCACGCGGTCGACCGGGTGGTCTTTCTGGCAGAAATGCAGGACCGTGGCCAGGGCTCTGTTGCCTACCGCATCGCTTACGATGGCCAGCCAAGAACCCTGATTTTAAAAGGCATGAACTGGGGCAATGAGTACTTTCAGGTATTCCTGCCGGACACCGGTCGTGACGGTGTAAATGTTGGCACGGTTGAGCAAGGTGAAACCGACCCGACCCGTGAAGCGCTGGTTGAGCGCTATGGCCTGCAAAACAGCGAAGGCATCCAGAAAAAGCTGGCTCAGTTTAACCGTGATAAACACGTTAAGAACACCGAAACCATGCTCAGCGAAAAAGACAGCGAAGCCAGCCAGGCCTGCGGCAGCACCATCAAGACCCGTATTGACTGGACCAGCGTGAATGACGGCCTGCTGAAAGATGTCAGCATTGGCGCTTACTGCTCACAGGTTGCCGGTGAAATGGCCCGTATCTGTCAGTATCACCCACAGTTCAAGGCCGATCTGGCGGCACTGCAGACGGTGCAATGCAAGTTTGGTGAGGTTCTGAAGCTGCGCCGTCAGGGCAACGAAATAACCTTTATGACGGCAAAAGACGCCGCCAACCAGTCTGATTTTGTTAACGCCTACCTGCGTAATTTCTGATTACCGCCATCGTACTTCCGGCCCGCTAAGGGGCCGGAAACCACGTTAACCGACGGTTTCTTCGTCGGCCTCCAGCCAGCTCGGACGCGGAATAAACTGCTGTTGCAGCTGATTCATCGCCTCGCGGTACTCGTCGGTCAGATAGGGCCGCTCCAGCGTAAACACCTGATAAATACCGCCGCGTAACAGCTCCGGCGAAATCGCATCAACGTCAGCATTGAGCAGATTGCAGCGCAGGAAAGAAAACCAGGACGTCACCACAATCCAGGTATTCAGCGCCAGACTGGCGATGTCAGCTTCGCTGATGCGGATAATGCCAGCCTCGGCCAGCCCGCGGAAAATCTGCTGCACCCGTTGCAGACACAGGCGGAAAAACGCGCGGTAACGGGCATGCAGTTCAGCGTCTGCCAGTAACAGATGTTCCATATCGCGGTGCATAAAGCGGTAGTCCCACAAACCGGTAAAGATATCCTGCAGATAACGCAGTTTATCCAGTGGTTGCAGCGCGCGCTCTTCCGGCACCTGCAGAATATCCAGCACCCGGCTTTCATAGCGCTCAAACAGGGCAAAGATAATCGCCTGCTTATTCTTGAAGTGGTAATACAGATTGCCCGGCGAAATCGCCAGATGGGCGGCAATATGATTGGTTGTTACCTTGCGCTCACCCTGCTCATTAAAGAGCTGCAGGCTGGCGTCGAGAATTCGTTCTTTAGTACTCATGCCGTTTCCGCTGTCGCTGCCCGTATTACTGATAAAACGCCGGGCGTCATGTTGTCAGGCGCAGGCTCACACAGATTGGCCGCAAATGCCATGCGCAGAAGGTTGATCTTCGCCATCATTCTTTTACAGTGTTGACCTTTTAGAGTAATGACTCTAATAATACCAACCGACGAAAGCAAACCAATAATAACTATCCCGCAGGAGCCCAGTATGGTCGCGACGGTTACCAGTCTCCACTCTCCCAATGAAGAGCTCGAGCGCATGCACAGCCTGTTCAAACAACAGCAACAGGCGTTCCGTAACAACCCGATGCCGTCCGCCGACGAGCGCATTGCCGATCTGAAGCGTCTGAAGGCTGCCATCCTGAAGTATCAGGATGAACTGGCTGCTGCGGTGAACCAGGATTTCAGCTGCCGTTCAACCGACGAAACCATGATCGCCGAGATCATGACCAGCGTTGAAGGCATCAACTACGCCTGCAAACGTCTGCGCGGCTGGATGAAACCGTCCAAGCGCCACGTCAGCATGCTGTTTGCGCCGTCACACAACCATGTGATGTACCAGCCACTGGGCGTGATCGGCATTATGGTGCCATGGAACTACCCGATTCAGCTGGCCCTGCTGCCGCTGATGACCGCACTGGCCGCCGGTAACCGCGCCATGATCAAGATGTCTGAGTTTACGCCGGTGACCAACAAGGTGCTGAAAAAACTGCTGGCGGAAGTATTCAACGAGAATCAGGTGGCCCTGATCGAAGGTGAAGTGGAAGTATCCTCGGCCTTTGCCGAAATTCCCTGGGATCATCTGGTGTTCACCGGCTCAACCGCCGTTGGCCGCATCGTCATGTCCGCCGCAGCGAAAAACCTGACGCCGGTTACCCTGGAGCTGGGCGGTAAATCACCGGCCATTATCGCACCGGGCGCCAGCATGAAAGACGCCGTCGAGCGCATCTGTTTCGGCAAATCCCTGAATGCCGGTCAGACCTGTATCGCCCCGGATTACGTGCTGCTGCCTGCCGGTAAAGAGCAGGAGTTTATCGACACCTATCAGGCCACTTTCGCCCGTATGTATCCGACCATCCGCGACAACAATGATTACACCGCGGTGGTGAACGAACGTCAGCACCAGCGCCTGCAGGCCTGGGTCGCCGATGCGAAAGAGAAAGGCGCCAAAATCACCGTGGTGAATCCGGCCAACGAAGACTTTACCGGCACCCGCAAAATGCCACTGCATCTTGTCGAAAACGGCACTGCCGAGATGAAAGTGCTGCAGGAAGAACTGTTTGGCCCGGTGATGCCGGTGGTGCCTTACCGCTCGCTGGACGATGCCATCGACTACGTTAACGACCGCGACCGCCCGCTGGCGCTGTACTTCTTCAGCTACGACAAAACACAGCAGAAGAAAGTGCTGGAGCGCACCCACGCCGGTGGTGTCACCATCAACGATACGCTGATGCACATCGCGCAGGATGATATGCCATTCGGTGGTGTCGGCCCGTCCGGAATGGGTCATTACCACGGTAAAGAAGGTTTTATCGCCCTGTCGAAAGCCAAAGCGGTACACCGCAAAGGCCGCTTTAACAGCGGACAGTTTATCTACCCACCGTACGGCGGCGCGATTCAGGGCCTGATCCGCAAGCTGTTTATCCGCTGAGGAGGCGTTTTATGTTCAACACCTCCCGTCGTGGATTTTTACAACTCAGTGCCAGCTCCGCTGCGGCACTGACCGTGGGCGCCTCGCTGGCCGGTCTGACCGGCTGCAGCAAGGTGCCTGCCGCCGAAGGCTACAAGCTGCTGCGCGCCGGCGATATTGAATTCCTCAGCGCGCTGGCGCCGGTCATTCTGAATAAAAGCTATCCCGGCACACTGGCCGCCGACGCTCCGGTGCGCCTGACCAAAGCGCTGGATACCCTGATCGGCACCCTCGAAGACTATTCCAGAAGCCAGCTGATACAGCTGCTGGACGTGATGCAGGTTGCTCCGATCCGTACCGCCATGGGCGCGCAATGGGGCAGCTGGAGTGAGGCCAGCGCCGGGCAGATTGAAGCCTTTTTACAGGACTGGAAAACCAGCAGCATCCAGCTGAAGCGCATGGGCTATGGCTCGCTGTGTAAGCTTCTGACCATGTGCTGGTACTCTCAGCCAGAAACCTTTGTCAGCAGCGGCTACCCGGGCGCGCCAAAGAAAATCCCGGCCTGATAACACAGAATAAAAAGAGACAAGGCAATGCAGAATAATAATCAACGCCAGCCCGATATCCCGGTGGTTGCCGGTATTCCCGACCCCATTCTGGACGGTATCGCCAACGGCTGGAACGTACGTGAATCGACCGAAGTCGCCGACGGCAGCGTCATCGAAGCCGACGTCATCATTATCGGTACCGGCGCCGGTGGCGGCACCACCGCAGAGATTCTGGCCAAGGCCGGACTGAAAGTGCTGATGCTGGAAGAAGGCCCGCTGAAAAGCACCAACGATTTCCGCATGGACGAGCGTGAAGCCTACCGCGACCTGTATCAGGAAAGCGCCGGGCGCATGAGCAAAGACGGCGCGATGTCGATCCTGCAGGGTCGCTGCGTTGGCGGCACCACCGTGATCAACTGGACCTCCAGCTTCCGTACCCCGGAGCCAACCCTCGACTACTGGCAGCAGGAGTTTGGCGTTGAAGGTTTCAGCCGCGCTGAAATGGACCCCTGGTTCGAGAAGATGGAACAGCGCCTAAACGTTGCTCCGTGGCAGGTGCCGCCGAATGAAAACAACTCGGTACTGGCCCGCGGCGCCACTCAGCTGGGTATCGACTGGCATGTAATTCCGCGTAACGTATCCGGCTGCTGGAACCTCGGTTACTGCGGTACCGGCTGTCCGACCAACGCCAAGCAATCCATGCTGGTCACCACCATTCCGGCGGCGCTGGATAACCATTCTGAGCTGGTGTACAGCGCCCGTGCCGAACGCCTGATTATGGAAGGCCGCAAAGTACTGGGCGTGGAAGTCACCGCCCTCGGCCGTGATTATCAGCCAAGCGGTAAAAGCTTCGTCGCCAAAGCGCCGCACGTGGTGATGGCCTGTGGTGCGATCAACGGCCCGGCGCTGTTGCTGCGCTCCAAAGCACCGGACCCGCACAAGCGTATCGGTAAGCGTACCTTCTTCCATCCGACCACCTTCTGCTTTGCCGAATTCGAACAGGTGATCGATCCTTACTATGGCGCGCCACAGTCGATTTACTCCGACCACTTCCAGTGGCTCGAAGTCAGCGGCAAAGTGGGCTACAAACTCGAAGTACCACCACTGCAGCCAGGGCTGACCTCGGTACTGCTGCTCGGCCATGGTGCTCAGCACTTTGAGGACATCAGCAAGCTGCCGAACCTGCACGCCATGATTGCCCTGCTGCGCGACGGCTTCCACGCCGACAGCGAAGGCGGCAGCATTGAGCTGGCCTCCGATGGCACGCCGATCATCGACTACGAGATCAACGACTACCTGTGGGACGGGGTAATACGCTCCTGGCTGACCATGGCTGAAATTCAGTTTGCTGCCGGTGCCAAAGCGGTACGCGCCTCCCACGTTGATTCGCCGTGGTTCCGCAGCTGGGAAGAGGCCAAAGCCGGTATCAGTCAGCTGGAGTTCCGCTCCAATGCCTTTACCGCCGGCTCTGCTCACTGCATGGGTGGCCTGACCATGGGTGAAGATCAGAGCCGTTGTCTGGTCGACAGTCATGGTAAGTACCATCACCTCGATAACCTCTATGTGTTTGACGGTTCGGCCTTCCCGACCAGTATCGGCGCTAACCCACAGCTGTCGATCTATGGTCTGGCCTGCAAGCAGGCAAACAAACTGCTGGAAACCATCAAAGCCAGCGCCTGACGATTCCTCTGTCAGCTGCCGTGGATCATTTGATCCACGGCAAACTTACTCTTGTTATCCGCCCCTGCACGTAACAGCCACCAGCGTTTTATTGTTTGCCGTGCGGCTTTTGTTTACTATGCGGCGCATTTCCAGCGCACGCAGAAGGCTCATTCATGAATATTGCTGTCTACCCTGGCACGTTCGATCCGATCACCAACGGTCATACCGATCTGGTCGAACGGGCGGCGCGTATGTTTGACCACATCATTCTTGCGGTGGCCGACAATCCGAAGAAAAAGCCGATGCTGGACCTCGAAACCCGTGTCGATCTGGCACGCAGCGTACTCGGCCATCTGGCCAACGTTGAAGTGGTTGGTTTCAGCAACCTGCTGGCTGATTTCGTTAAAGAGAAAAACGCCAACATCATCCTGCGCGGTCTGCGTGCGGTGTCTGATTTTGAATACGAATTCCAGCTCGCCAATATGAACCGTGTACTGGCGCCGAACGTGGAAAGTCTGTTCCTGACTCCGGCTGAGCACTTCTCTTACATTTCATCTACGCTGGTCAGAGAAATCGCCTCACTGGGCGGAGATGTCAGCAATTTTGTAAATCCTCAGGTAGCCAAAGCCCTGAAGAAATGTGTGAATTAACCCGCCCCTGACGGAGGTAAGTCATGGCCCTGATTATCACTGACGAATGCATCAACTGTGATGTATGCGAACCGGAATGTCCGAACGAAGCTATTTCTGCCGGCGAAGAAATTTACGAGATTGACCCGTCCAAGTGCACCGAATGTGTGGGCCACTACGACGAGCCACAGTGCCAGTTAGTTTGTCCGGTGGATTGTATTCCACAGGACGAAAACCGTATGGAAACCCAGGAAGAACTGGAAGCCAAATACGAAAAACTGACCGGCAAAAAAATCGCCTGATCAGCGCGGAAGCAGACGCGGAGCCTGCACCACGACGGTTGCACCGCTGACTGACCTCCCACACACTAAGGCCTCCCACAAGGAGGCCTTTTTTATGCGCCCGATGTTACATACTGCGTCGCGTCCGCTGACCCTGATTCCACTGCTGTTTGCCCTGTTACTCAGCGCCTGTAGTACACCACAGAACACTACCGGTGCCGAACGCAGCAGCGCGCCCACCAGCGCAGCCAGCAGCCACAACAGCGCTCCCGGCCAGGCCGCTATTGCCAGTGCACACCCGCTGGCAACCGCCGCCGGTATGGCGGTACTGGAACAGGGTGGCAACGCCTTTGATGCCGCCATTGCCGTGGCTGCCAGTCTGGGCGTGGTTGAGCCTTACAGTGCCGGTATCGGTGGCGGCGGCTTCTGGCTGCTGTACGACGCCAAAGCAGCACAGTACCGCTTTATCGACGCCCGGGAGACCGCCCCGGCTGCCGCCCATCGCGACTACTATCTGAACGCCGACGGCAGCGTAAACCGCGACAAAGCGGTCAACGGTGCAACCGCTGCAGCCATTCCCGGCCAGGCCGCCGCCTTTGCCTATATCAGCGAACGCTATGGCGAGCTGTCGTTAAAGAAAACGCTGCGTGCAGCCATTCAACAGGCCCGCGACGGCTTCGCGGTGGACGAGCACTACCGCATGCTGATGGGCTACCGTCTGCAGGCGGTACGCCGCTATGAAGAAAGTGCACGCCTGTTTCTCGATGACAACGACATTCCGGCTGCGGGCTTTGAACTGCAGCAACCCGAACTGGCACAGACACTGGAAGCGCTGGCCAATAATGGCTTCGATGGTTTTTATAAAGGCGCGGTTGCGCAGCGTCTGCTTTCAGCGGTGAACAGCAACGGCGGCGAGTGGACAGCCGCAGACCTGGCCAATTACCGCGTGGTCGAACGCGAGCCGGTACACGTGCGTTACGGTGCACTGGAAGTTATCAGCGCACCACCTCCATCCTCCGGCGGTATCGCCATTGTGCAGATGCTGAATATGCTCAGTCATTTCAGCTGGCAGACCATGACGCCTGTGGATCAGACCCACCTGTTAACCGAAGTGATGCGCCGCGCCTACCGTGACCGCGCCGAGTTTCTCGGCGACCCGGATTTTGTCGATGTACCGGTATCCGGATTGTTATCCGAAGCACGGGCACAAGCCTGGGCCGAAAGTATCGATCCGGTACAGGCCACTCCGAGCCTTGATCTGGCCGGGCCAAAAAACCTTAACGAAGGCTTCCACACCACCCATCTGTCGGTGCTGGATAAAGACGGCAATATGGTCTCGGCCACGCTGAGTATTAACCTGCCCTTCGGCTCGGCCTTTACCGCCGCCGGAACAGGAATTCTGCTGAATAACGAGATGGACGACTTCTCTGCCAAGCCAAGCGCACCCAACGCCTATGGTCTGACCGGTAACGAAGCCAACGCCATCGCCGCGGGTAAGCGGCCACTGTCGAGCATGACACCGACCATTATCAACAGCCCGCAGCAAACCGCGATTATCGGCACCCCCGGCGGCAGCCGTATTATCAGCATGGTGCTGCTGGGCACGCTGGAACATCTGCAGGGCAAAGCGGTAAGTGACTGGGTCAGCCGCCCGCGTTTTCATCATCAGTATCTGCCGGATGTACTGCAACACGAACCCGGCGCTTTCAGCGCGCAGCAGGAGGTTGCCCTGACCCGTATGGGACACCGCCTGCAGACCGCAGGGCGCCAATACGGCAATATGCAGGCGATCCTCTGGGATAAGCGCAAACAGCAGGTGACGGCGGCCTCCGACCCGCGTGGTATCGGCAGCGCTGTTGTGAATCCGGAACATAAGCCATGAAGAAGGTCGCTCAGGCACAATGATCGCGTTCACCCTGAAGAAAATCGTCGGCATGTTGCTGATGCCCATTCCGCTGACGCTGATCGCACTGCTGGCCGGACTGTTACTGCTTAAGCACCGTCCGGCATTGGGCAAAGGGCTGATCAGTGTCGCCGCGTTGTGGCTTGCCCTGACCAGCTGGCATCCGTTTGCAGATCGCTGGCTGGCACCTTTTGAAGATGACTTCCCTGCCTTCGATCTCAGACAACCAGTCAGCATTGTAGTCGTACTGGGCGGATGTCACGCCAGTGATGACAGCATGCCGCCGGCCGCGCAGTTGTGTTCCAGCTCACTGTTCCGCCTGAGCGAAGGCCTGCGCATCCTGGCTGCGAATCCACAGGCGCAGCTGTTTGTCTCCGGTTATGCAGGCAACGACAGCCGCCCCCATGCTGAGGTTATGCGTGACATCGCACTGAGCATGGGGATCGCTGCGGAGCGCATCCGCACATTCCCGCAAGCCAGAGATACCGAAGAAGAAGCACAGCTGATGACGCCCTTCCTGACCGGGCAGAGCTTTGCACTGGTCAGCGAAGCCTCGCACCTGCCGCGGGCGCTGGTGTTTTTTCAGCGTCAGGGACTGCAGCCAATACCTGCGCCAGCGGTACGTCTGAGTACCGATAACAGCGACTGGCGGATTGAAGCGCGGGCAGCACTGAAAAGCGAACGTGCCATGTACGAAGGTATTGGCCAGCTCTGGCAGTGGCTGAAAAGTATCTGAGCCGCACAAAAAGCAGAAACAAAAACGCCGGGCAGTGCCCGGCGTTTTTTATCACAACCTGATGATCAGAACAGGTAGCTGACGTTCAGATCCAGCGTATCGATACCGGCATCATAACCGTCGTCTTTGTTTTCCATCGAGTAGCTGGTGTAATCCAGACCTACACGCAGCTTGTCACCCAAACCTGTATCCAGACCTACACCCCAGAGGAAATCGTTACCAGAGGTGTCGCCCTTCGAGCCAGTGTTCAGCTTGCGCTCGGCTGACCAGTGGTGAGCACCCAATTTGAACATCAGATCCACATTGCCGAAGACTTCACGGCCAAAGCGGCTGACGATCTGATAAGAGGTTGCCGAATCTTTGAATGTACCTGTGGAAGCTTTGATCTCTGTTTCCGCCAGACGCTTAGCCCCCAGCATCACATCAAAGCGGCTCTTATCGGTCAGCTCAAAATGAGTACCCAGATACAAGCCATAAGTGGCACCGTTACCGGTTTCGCCATCCGTATCCAGCTGCGCAGCACCACCGCTGAGCATAACGAAGTGACGGATACGTTTGCCGTCACCTTCGTTCAGGGAGCCCACTTCGTTTTCAATCTTGCCACAGCCCAGACAACGCACGAAAGCCGCCTGTAAAGGCGTTACTACCAGAGTTTCCGCCGCCTGATCAGCATTGCCGCCGAGCAGGGTAAACGGCAGTGTGGCGCCGTAAATCAATGCACCGGCCTGAGATAATACGAAATACAACGGACGGGCAATCACTGCATCTGCCACCATGGCACCAGCGCTTGGGCTTTCTTCAATCCGTTCAGCGCTGGCAAGAGAACTCATGCCCAGCAATGCGGTGGCCACAGCAATATTTACCGAAGTCCGTAAGGTCGCCATCAGTTGCATTGTTCTTCCTCTTTTGATGCAGATGCGAATAGGCCTGACTATATCAGCACCTGCGCGCCTCGTCACGGCTGGCGGTATGGGCTTTGCGGCAGGTTAACGCTGGCAGGCCGGGCAATAAACCGTCGCTCGCTGGCCCTGGCGGATTTCTTTCAGCACGCTGCTGCACACCTTGCATTGTTCACCCCCACGGCCGTAAACAAAAAGCTGCTGGGCAAAATAACCCGGCTTACCATCGCCACCAACGAAATCACGCAGAGTCGTGCCGCCCTGTTCAATCGCCCGCGCCAGCACCTGTTTAATTTCGCTGACCAGGCGCTCATAGCGCGCCAGGCTGATTTTTCCGGCTGCCGTCGCCGGACGAATACCGGCCAGAAACAGGCTCTCGTTAGCGTAAATATTACCGACGCCGACCACGACCTTACCGTCCATCACAAAGGTTTTGATCGCCTGACTTTTGCCACGGGAACGGCGGAACAGATACTCGGCGGTAAAATCATCCGTCAGAGGCTCCGGCCCAAGGTGGGTTAAATGAGCACTGTCGGTTCCGGGCTCAACCCACAACAAGGCGCCAAAACGGCGCGGATCGTGGTAACGCAGCACCTTGCCGTTACCCAGCTGCCAGTCGATATGATCGTGTTTACCAGCCGGCGCAGAGGGCTCGACCAGACGCAGCGAACCCGACATACCCAGATGCCAGATGGCGGTGCCTATATCGGTCTCTACCAGAATGTACTTCGCCCGACGACTCAGACCACGTACGGTCTGGCCTTCCAGCAGTTTTAATTCATCCACCACCGGCCAGCGCAGCTGTGGCTGGCGCACCACCACACGCTCAATACGCTGATTCAGCAGCCAGGGTTCAATACCGCGCTTGGTGGTTTCGACTTCAGGTAGTTCAGGCATAAGGATGTCAGACGTCTGAGTAAAAACGCGATTATGCCAGAAGAGAGAAAGAAGGCGCTAAACGCGAATTCGCAGCACAGGCCGCCATGGATGGCGGCCATAAAAAAACCCGGCACAGGCCGGGTTCTTTTCAAGCGAAAGAAGCTTACTTAATTTTGGCTTCTTTATACATCACGTGCTGACGGATCACGGGATCAAATTTTTTGATCTCCATTTTCTCAGGCATGGTGCGCTTGTTTTTGTCAGTGGTGTAGAAGTGACCGGTACCGGCACTAGACACTAAACGGATCTTATCGCGTGGCATAACAGGTCTCCTTAGACTTTTTCGCCGCGTGCACGCAGTTCTGCCAGAACAGCATCGATACCTTTCTTATCGATGATGCGCATACCTTTGGTAGAAATACGCAGACGCACAAAACGGTTTTCGCTTTCTACCCAGAAACGGTGCTGTTGCAGGTTAGGCAGAAAACGGCGCTTGGTTTTAATGTTTGAGTGGGAAACGTTATTCCCGGTTACAGGACCTTTACCTGTAACTTGGCAAACCTTAGACATTGATCTCGCCCCGATTTTTAACTGTATCGAACAAATTGGAAATTCGTTACCAACCGTGGGCGTTCGTCATCAAAATCTTGATTCGCGACGGCCCTGGCTGAAAAGAGTTGCGCTTTATACCAAAACGCCCCGGCCGTCGCAAGCGAAAGCTTATTTTTTATACGAATGGCAGGCGCGCCCGCAGATTATATCCAGCCGCGTTCAGCAAAGGATGCACAGTGCCCGTCACCCACTACCAGATGATCCAGCACGCGGATATCCACCAGCCCCAGTGCCTGCTGTAAGCGGTCGGTCAGCGCCCGGTCTGCGTGACTGGGTTCGGCCA
>Ga0210039_1002052_pt1 | contig 17418 bp, 18 predicted proteins | sample CryGeyCG2114_250_3_FD_185460 | JGI IMG/M metagenome (GOLD analysis project Ga0210039, IMG submission 185460) | Groundwater microbial communities from aquifer - Crystal Geyser CG17_big_fil_post_rev_8/21/14_2.50 (SPAdes) (version 2) | ecosystem: Environmental > Aquatic > Deep subsurface >...
GTGCAGGCAGGTTAGCTGAGTGGTTCTGGAATGTTCTTTTCTGAACAAAACGAATTTCTGCAGACCTTCGCCTTGTCGTTCGGAGTCAGCGCTCTGGTGGTCTGCACAAAAAAGTATCACATCGCCCGGAGCGCGCGCCACTTCGATATCACGGCAGTGCAGATGGTCCACCGATTTGCGACCCCGCGGGTTGGCGGATTGGGGGTCGGGTTGGCGATTCTTCTGATACTGCTGGTCCTGTTGCCTGACCGGCAAGGGCCGCGTTGGTCGCTGTTCGCCGTATCGCTTGCGCCGATCTTTCTGGCCGGCCTTGCCGAAGATCTCGGTTATCGCGTCAGTCCCTTGCGCCGGTTGCTGGCGGCCGCGCTGTCCAGCGCCATCTGTATCGTTCTGCTTGGCTTCTGGATTCCGCGCGCCGATACGCCGCTGCTGGATGGTCTTTTCGCCTTTGCGCCGTTCGCAATCGTGTTCACGATCTTTGCCGCCAGCGGTATCTGCCACGCTTTCAATCTGATTGACGGGGTCAACGGGCTGGCCGCCGGGGTTGGGGTGATCGTCGCCGTGGGTCTTGCGGCGATTGCCGCCAAAGCGGGCGAAACGGAGATCGGCCCCGCCGCTGTTCTGATGGTCCCGGCACTGCTGGGATTCCTGGCTCTGAACTTTCCGTTCGGCAAGATCTTCCTCGGCGACGCCGGTGCCTACTCGATCGGCCATGTCCTCGCCTGGCTCGCCATTGCCCTGCTTGCACGGGTCGAGGCGCTGACGACCTGGGCTGTCATGCTGGTACTTTTCTGGCCGGTGGCAGATACGGCGCTGGCCATATACCGCCGCCGACGTTCGGGCAAACCGACGGGCCAGCCAGATCGGTTGCACTACCATCAACTGGTGATGCGCGCACTTGAAATCGGATACTTCGGGCGAAATTATCGCCACATCGCCAACCCCGTGAGTGCGCTGGTGATCCTGCTGCTGGCATCCGCGCCAATGATCGTGGGCGTTCTGCTGTGGAACCGGCCGCTGGCCGCATTTGCCGCGTTCGTCCTGTTTTCTGTTCTGTTCGTCAGCAGCTACCGGTTGGGCATGCGATTTGCGTATCGATCGGCAAAGCGGTTGAACAATGGCGCGCGCCGCCGCAGGCACAATTCCGTCGTGCGCAATGGTCGATCACCGGCCACTGCCAAGTCGCGGTCGCCCGAGTTTGTGCCACCGCCTTGCGATGCCGCCACGGCATCGTCGCAGGTGAACGGTTTTGATCGCTGCCTGGACAGCGGCGATCATTGACGGTCGGGTGGATCGGCAAGATGCAACTGCGGCAGGATCGCGGCACGAAATAAGAAGCAACCGGGCACTCAAAGTCGTTGACCGGTCCCGGCCATTGCAAGCCCTGATCAATTGCTGACCTAAACAACCCAGCCGACGCGCGGGCCAAGCATGGGCAGCCCGGCTTCAGGGGTCAAGTCGGCCTGGGTCAGACCCAAGGCTGACAAAAAAGTTCATCAATACATATGCTTAATGTGGATGATGGCGGAGAGACAGGGATTCGAACCCTGGGAAGGCTTTCACCCTCAACGGTTTTCGAGACCGCCCCGTTCGACCGCTCCGGCACCTCTCCGCGCTGGGGTCGTTGTGAGGGCTGGATTTAGCGATGTCGGGCACGGCATGCAACCCTGATTTCGACATCGAGCGTGACCATTCACGCGACTGTGGCGGAGCCTTGCTTGGCAACGGGCGGCCAAGCGATTAGGTGTTGGTCCGTATCGGTTTGCGAAGGTTTTCGATCATGCGTATCGGGCTTCTTGTCATGGCGTTTGCCGCCGGTCTTGCGCTGGTGCCGGCGCACGCCGAAACCCCGCAGCCGGGGCCTTTGCCCGAGGTTTCGGCTGCGGCCGCGGCCCAGAGCCTCAGTGCCGCCATGCAGATCGGTTCGGTGATGGAGGTGTTGCGGCAGGAAGGGTTGGACTACGGCGCAGCACTTGAGGCCGAGATGTTTCCCGGCAAGGGTGGGGCTGCGTGGCGGGCGGTGGTGGCGCTGATCTATGATGCGTCCGCCATGCGCCAGCAGTTCGATGCGGTTTTCGCGGCAGGGCTGGCAGGCAGTGCGAGCGATATCGCGGCAATGCAGGGGTTCTTTGGCGGCGACCTTGGCCAGCGGATCGTGACGCTGGAACTCGAGGCGCGGCGGGCGCTGGTCGATGACGCGGTCGAACAGGCGGCCGGGGTGGCGCTGGACGACATGATCGCCAGTGACGATCCGCGCCTGGCCATGCTGCGGCGGTTTGCCGAGACCAATGATCTGATTGAGCTGAACGTGGCCGGGGCGCTCAACGCCAATCTTGCCTTCTATCAGGGCCTGTCCGAGGGTGGGGCGTTTGGTGACCCGCTGGACGAGGGCGAGATGCTGGCCGAGGTCTGGGCGCAAGAGGGCGATCTGCGGGCGGAAACCGAGACCTGGCTTTACGCCTATCTGGCGCTGGCCTATCAGCCGCTGTCGGACGCCGATCTGGCCGCCTATCAGGCGTTTTCGGAAACCAAGGCCGGGCACCAGGTCAATGCCGCCGCCTTTGCCGCGTTCGATCAGGTTTTCAACGGGATTTCGCGCGAGCTGGGGCGTGCCGCAGCGCGTCAGATGCAGGGCGAAGATATCTGAATTTCCGCGGCCCGGTGGCGCTTGACTCGGGCGCGGGTTTCCCGGATAAGCGCCCATCTCGGGCAACCCTGCGGTTGACCGGGTATTGGTATTGATGCGTCCCTTGCGGGGCGCGCTGTCCGAGGCAAAGATGAACGCCGGATCGCCTGCACGTGCAGGATATGCCGGGGCCACAGGACGCGGAAAAGAGAGAAGGAAAGACCCATGTTCGCGGTCCTCAAGACAGGCGGCAAGCAATACAAGGTGCAGGCTGGCGACATCCTGCGCGTCGAGAAACTGGCCGCCGCCGCTGGCGACAAGATCCAGTTCAACGAGATTCTGATGGTGGGCGGCGACAGCGTGACGGTTGGCGTGCCGCTGGTGGCGGGCGCTGCGGTGCAAGCCGAGGTGATCGCCCAGATCAAGGGCGAAAAGACCATCCACTACGTCAAGCGCCGCCGCAAGCACAGCTCGCAGCGCACCAAGGGCCATCGTCAGCATCTGACCCTGCTGCGGGTCACCGACGTGCTGGCCTCGGGTGCCGATGCCTCGGGCGTGATGGCTGCAACCGGCACTGCCGATGCGCGCCGTGCCGCCCACAATGCCGCCCCGGCCCCCGTGACCGAGGCCCCGGCGAAACCGAAACGCGCGGCCAAGGCCGCCGTTGCTGCAAAGGAGTAACCCCCGATGGCACACAAGAAAGCAGGCGGTTCGTCGCGCAACGGTCGCGACTCGGCAGGTCAACGGCTTGGGGTCAAGCTTTATGGCGGCCAGGCAGCGATTCCGGGCAACATCATCGTGCGTCAGCGCGGCACCACCTTCTTCCCCGGTCAGGGCGTGGGCATGGGTCGCGATCATACCATCTTCGCGGTGGTGAACGGCAAGGTGACGTTCAGGAAGGGCCAAAATGGCCGCCAGTTTATTTCGGTGCTGCCGGTGATCGCGGCAGCCGAATAAGCCGAACCTTTACAAATGCCATGTAAACGGGGGATCGGCTGCAAGGCCGGTCCCCTTCGGGTTTTGCGGGCGTCGCCCGGCGGCAGCGCGAATAACCATCGCGTGAGAATGGCAGCGGTGGCTTGCACGGGCGATGGCAAGGACGCACCTTCAAGGTGTGGGGGGAACGATGCAACGGTGCGGTGCCACAGCGGCCCCGCGCATGTGCTTTCAGGGAGGGGAGCCATGACACTCGACATGATCACAGGCGCAGGCCAGATCGCGGCGGGCCGGTTTGTGCTGCGGCCGGTGCGCAAGTCCGATGCCGGGCTGATCGCGATGTATGCCGGGGACAACCGGGTCGCGACCGGCACCCGCTCGATCCCGCATCCGCTGCCGCCGGGCGCGGCCGAGGCTTTTGTCAACCGCGCGATGGCTGCGGGCGGGGCCGAGGATATCTGGGTGCTGGATGGGGCGGCCACCGGGCTGTCGGAAGTGCTGGGGGTGATCTCGCTCAAGCGCATGGATCGTGGCCAGTCCGAAATCGGCTATTGGGTGGCCCCGGCGTTCTGGAACACCGGCTTTGCGTCCGAGGCGGTGCGTGCCCTGCTGCTGGCCAACCCGCAGGGCTGCCGCACGATCTTTGCCGAGGTGTTTCAGGATAACCCCGGCTCGGCCCGGGTGCTGACCAATTGCGGTTTCGAGTATCTGGGTGACGCGGAAACCTTCTGCATCGCGCGCAACAGTCAGGTCGCGACCTGGACCTATCTGAAAAAACTGGACTGATCGCTTGCGATTCGGCGATTGAGCCCTGCGCCGCTTGGCGTTAAGGCCAACCAGGCAACAACCTGAAAGCCCGATGGCATGAAATTTCTCGACCTCACGCGCGTCTATATCCGCTCGGGCGGCGGCGGAGCGGGGTGCGTCAGCTTTCGGCGCGAGAAGTTCATCGAGTTCGGCGGGCCGGATGGCGGCGATGGCGGCAATGGCGGCTCGGTCTGGGCCGAGGCGGTTGACGGGCTGAACACCCTGATCGACTTTCGCTATCAGCAGCACTTCTTTGCCAAATCGGGGCAGGGCGGGATGGGCAGCCAGCGCACCGGCAAGACCGGGGCCGACATCACCCTGAAAGTGCCGGTCGGCACCGAGATCCTGGACGAAGACGAGGAAACCGTGATTGCCGATCTGACCACGGTCGGCCAGCGCGTGCTGCTGGCCAAGGGTGGCAATGGCGGCTGGGGCAACCTGCAATTCAAATCCTCGACCAACCGTTCACCCGGGCGCGCCAATCCGGGGCAGGACGGGGTCGAGCGCACGATCTGGCTGCGGTTGAAGCTGATCGCCGACGCCGGGTTGCTGGGCTTGCCCAACGCCGGCAAATCGACCTTTCTGGCGGCAACCTCGAATGCCCGCCCCAAGATCGCCGACTACCCCTTTACCACGCTGGTGCCCAACCTTGGCGTGGTCGGGATCGACGGCCATGAATTCGTGATGGCCGACATTCCGGGGCTGATCGAAGGGGCGTCCGAAGGCCGCGGCCTGGGCGACCAGTTTCTGGCCCATGTCGAGCGCTGCTCGGTGCTGCTGCATCTGGTCGATGGCACGTCAAGCACCCTCACCAGGGACTACCGCACCATCATCGGCGAGCTGGAAGCCTATGCCGAAGAGCTGGCGAAAAAGCCGCGCATCACGGCGCTGAACAAGATCGACGCGCTGGACGCGAAAACCCTGTCGGCCCGCAAGCGGGCGCTGGAAAAGGCGACCCATGGGCCGGTGTTCCTGATCTCGGGGGTGTCGGGGCAGGGTTTGACCGAGGTGCTGCGCGCGCTTTATGCGCAAATTCTGGCGGGGCGGGTGCAGCCGGTCGAGGATGTGCCGTGGCAGCCCTGAGCCCTTCAGTTGCGCCCGACATCCTGACAGTCAGGCGGCTGGTGGTGAAGATCGGCTCGGCCCTGCTGGTGGACCGGGAAACCGGGTTGCGCACGGCCTGGCTTACGGCGCTGGCCGAGGATGTGGCAGGCATCAAGGCGCGCGGGGCGGATGTCATTCTGGTGTCGTCCGGCTCGATTGCGCTGGGGCGGGGCGTGCTGGGGCTGCCTGACGGCGCGCTGGCGCTGGAGCAAAGTCAGGCGGCGGCTGCGGTCGGGCAGATCCGGCTGGCGCGGGCCTATGAGGAGGCGCTGGCACCGCACGGCATCACCACCGGCCAGGTGCTGGTGACGCTGGAGGATACCACCGACCGGCGGCGCTACCTGAACAGCCGCGCCACGCTGGCGACCCTGCTGGGCCTCGGCGTGGTGCCGATCGTCAACGAGAACGATACCGTGGCGACCGACGAGATCCGCTTTGGCGACAACGACCGGCTGGCGGCGCAGATCGCGGTGACGGTGGGGGCGGACCAGTTGGTGTTGCTGTCGGACGTGGACGGCTTTTATTCCGCCAACCCCAAGCTCGACCCCGCGGCGCGGCGCTTCGATCTGGTGGCGGCGATCACCCCGGCGATCGAGGCGATGGCGGGGGATCCGATTTCAGGGCTGTCGCGCGGCGGCATGAAGACCAAGATCATGGCGGCGAAGACCGCGGTGGCGGGGGGCTGCGCGCTGGCGATCATGGAAGGCTCGGGCCTGCGACCGCTGACGGCGCTGGCGGATGGTGCGGCGCGGACCTGGTTTCTGGCGCAGGGCGATCCGCAGGCGGCGCGCAAGCGCTGGATCAACGCGATGAAGGAAAAAGGCCGGGTGCGGCTTGATGCCGGGGCGGTGGCGGCCTTGGGGCGGGGCAAATCGCTGCTGCCCGCCGGGGTGGTGGCGGTCGAGGGCGGGTTCGGGCGCGGCGATCCGGTCGGGATCGTCGGGCCGGACGGCACTTTGCTGGGCCGGGGGCTGGTGCGCTATACTGCGCTTGAGGCGCGGGCGATTGCCGGCCATCGCTCGGGCGAGATCGAGGTGATTCTTGGGTATGCGGGACGGGCGGCACTGATTCACCGCGATGACATGGTGATCTGAAGCGGGCCGGGGGCGCTGCCCCCGGACCCCCGGGATATTTGGGCCAATGAGAAAGGGCGAAGGGTGAGCGACGATATTGCAGGCTTGATGCAGGGTATCGGAGCGCGGGCGCGGGCGGCGGCGGCGGAGCTGGCGTTTGCGCCGGGCGAGCGCAAGCATGCGGCGCTGGTGGCGGCGGCGGAAGCGGTCTGGGCGCGGCGAGACGATATTCTGGCGGCCAATCGCGACGATCTGGCGTTTGGCGCGGCCAAAGGGTTGTCACCGGCAATGATGGACCGGCTGATGCTGGACGAGCGCCGGGTGCGCGCCATGGCCGATGGTTTGCGCGCGGTGGCCGGGCAGCGCGATCCGGTCGGCGAAGTGATGGCGGAGTGGTCCATGCCCTCGGGCCTGAACATCCGCCGGGTGCGCACCCCGTTGGGGGTGGTGGGGGTGATCTTTGAGTCCCGCCCGAACGTGACCGCCGACGCCGGGGCGCTGTGCCTGAAATCGGGCAATGCGGTGATTCTGCGCGGCGGATCGGAGAGTTTTCATTCCTCGAGTGTGATCCACGCCTGCCTGGTGGCCGGGTTGCAGCAGGCGGGGCTGCCGGTTGACGCGATCCAGTTGGTGCCGACCCGGGACCGGGCGGCGGTCAGTGCCATGCTGGCGGCGGTGGGGGTGATCGACGTGATCATCCCGCGCGGCGGCAAGGGGCTGGTGGGGCTGGTGCAGCGCGAGGCGCGGGTGCCGGTGTTTGCCCATCTGGAGGGTATCTGTCACGTCTATGCCGACGGCGATGCCGATCTGGAAAAAGCGCGGGCGGTGGTGCTGAATGCCAAGACCCGGCGCCCCGGGATTTGTGGCGCCGCCGAGTGCTTGCTGATCGACCGCGCGTTCTGGGCCCGGCACGGTGCGGTGCTGATCGAGGACCTGCTGCGCGCCGGGGTGGAAGTGCGCGCCGAGGCTGAGTTGCTGGCGGTGCCGGGCACCGTGGCGGCCGCGCCCGACGACTTTGGCCGCGAGTTTCTTGACATGATCATCGCGGCGAAGCTGGTTGATGGGGTTGACGAGGCGATTGCCCATATAAGGCACTATGGCTCTGGTCACACCGAGGCGATCCTGACCGAGAACGACGCCACCGCCGAGCGCTTTTTTCAGCGCCTCGATGCGGCGATCCTGATGCGCAACGCCTCGACCCAGTTTGCCGACGGGGCCGAGTTCGGGATGGGGGCCGAGATCGGCATCGCCACCGGCAAGTTGCACGCGCGCGGGCCGGTGGGGGCCGAGCAGTTGACCAGTTTCAAGTATCTGGTGGTGGGCGACGGCACGGTGCGGGCCTGAGCCGGGGTCAGAAGGTCAGGCTGATCTTGGTCTCGGTGATCGCGATCGTCAGCGCGCGCTGGTGGCGGCGCAGCGCTTCCGGCACGAGGGCAAAATGCACCTGCGCCGCGGTGATGGCGGGGGCGGCATTGCGGTTTGACAGCAGGCGCCAGAGATCGGCATCGACTTTCATCCGGGGGGCCTGGCCGGTCAGGGTCCAGGCGGCGGCGTCATGCCCGACGGTGATGCGGCCGCCGAACGGCATCGCGGTCTCGAGGCACTGGATCAGCAGGAAGGCCAGTTTGGCCGCAGGCCGGGGCAGGTCGGGCGGGCTTTGCCAGTCGATCACCAGCCGCCCGCCGCAGGTGAGGTCGGACAGGATCGACGTCACTTCGGCCCGGCCGATGTGCTGATCGGCGCTGGCGGCACCGAACGCGATGCGAAAGAACCGGATGCGGGCATTGGCGTTGGCCACACTTTCCGCGATCAGCGCGATCTCGGGGCCGCAGCTCGAGCCATCCATCATCAGCAGCTCGACCCCGTTGCCGATGGCGCCGATCGGGCTGATAAGATCGTGGCAGATGCGCGAGCCAAGCAGGGCGGTCAGGTCTGGGGTTTCGGGCATGGGTGTCCTTTGGGAGCAGAAGGGGGCGGAATGAACGGGTTACTCGAGCCGGGGATGCTGGTCCGTCACCCGGGGCAGGCGGACTGGGGGCTGGGCCAGGTGCAATCGAACATTGGCAACCGCATCACCGTGAACTTTGAACACGCGGGCAAGGTGGTGATTGATGGCAGACGGATCACGCTGGTCCGGGTGTTTGATACCGGGCCGACCATAGCGGGTGAAAGCCAATGATTTCAACCCCGGATCGTGGCAAGGCCATGGGGTCGGCAGATGGTCCGGGCGGGCGAGGCGGTTGCATTTCCGAGGGCTGGATTCTAAGACACGCAAGGCCCCGACACGGGGCTGCGCGGGGCCAGACATGATCGCCGATGATCCGCATTTCGTGCTGCGCCTGGCGCGCGACGAACGTGACCTGCGGGCCGCGCAGCGGTTGCGCTATGTGGTTTTTGTCGAAGAACTGGGCGGCGACGGGGCGCTGGTCGATCACGCCGCGCGGCTGGAGTGCGATGAGTTCGACGCGGTGGCAGACCACCTGCTGCTGATCGACAGCCGCCGTGACCCGACGGCGCTGGACGATGTGATCGGGGTTTACCGGCTGCTGCCGGGCGATCGTGTGGGCACGGCGGGGCGGTTCTACTCGGAGGCGGAGTATGATCTGGCAGCGCTGCGCGTCAGTGGGCGGCGGCTTCTGGAACTGGGGCGTTCCTGCGTTCATCCCGATTATCGCAATGGTGCCGCGGTGCTGCACCTGTGGAACGGGCTGGCCGACTATGTGCTGGCGCAGGGCATCGAAATCGTGTTCGGCGTGGCCAGCTTTCATGGCACCGATGCGGGTGTGCTGGCGCAGCCGCTGGCCTGGCTTTACCACCATCATCTGGCCCCGCCCGCCTTGCGGGTGCGTGCCCGCCCGCCGCAGCGTCAGGAGATGGCGCTGGTGCCACCCGCGCGGCTTGATCGGCGCGCGGCTATGCGGGCGATGCCCGCGCTGATCAAGGCTTACCTGCGGTTGGGCGGTCTGGTCGGCGATGGGGCGTGGATCGACCATGCCTTCAATACCACCGATGTCTGCCTGCTGATGGACACGGCGCGGATGTCGGCGCAGCACCGCAATTTCTACCTGCGCAAACCGGACCGGCAGTGATGAGCGACTGGTGGTCAGCGCGATTGGCCAACCCGCGCCTTGGCGTTGGCGACTGGGTGCGGGTGATGCTGCGCGGTGGCGCCCTTGGCGCTGTGACTTACGGCGGTCTGGTGCTGCTGGTGCTGGTGCGGCTGGTCGAGCGCCCGCTGTTCGGACAGGTGCGCCCGGTGACGCCGCATATCACCCAAGCAGTCTGCCGCGCGGCCTTTGTCATTCTCGGGGTGGGCTATGCCTTGCGCGGTACCCCGATGCGCCAGCCCGGTGCCGTGGTGGCCAATCATGGCTCGTGGCTTGATGTCTTTGCCCTCAACGCCGCCCAGCGGATCTATTTCGTGGCCAAGGCCGAGGTCGCGGGCTGGCCTGCGATCGGCTGGCTGGCGCGTGCCACCGGCACCGTGTTCATTGCCCGCAAGGGCAGTGCCGCCAAGGCGCAGCAGCGCCTGTTCGAGCAGCGCCTGCGGGCGGGGCATCCGTTGCTGTTCTTTCCCGAGGGCACCTCGACCGACAGCATCCGGATGCTGCCGTTCAAATCGACCCTGTTTGCCGCCTTTTACAGTCACGGCCTGGAACGGGTATTGCAGATTCAGCCGGTGACGGTGGTCTATCATGCACCGACGGGGCAGGACGCGCGCTATTACGGCTGGTGGGGCGACATGACCTTCGGCGGCCACCTGCTGAAAGTGCTGGCCACACCGCGCCAGGGTCGGGTCGAGGTGATCTTTCACGACCCGGTGGCGGTTGATGACTTTGCCGACCGCAAGGCGCTGGCTGCCCATTGCGAGGCGGTGATCCGCGCCGCCCACCCTGGGCTCGGGGCGCTCTTCAAGCCCTGAGCCGGGCTTTCATCGCTTGGGCCTTGCGGATTTCTTCTTTGACCAAATACTCCCGCCGGAGGCTCCTGCCCAACCGCCGGACGCTCCGCGCGGAGTATTTTGGCAAAGAAGAAGGCCGCGGCGAAGACGCCCGCAGGGGCTGACGAGCGTCTCAGCCAAGCGGGGCGAGCAGGCTGCGCAGGGCGGCGATCGGGTTGTCGCTGCGCCAGATTTCATCGCCGACGCCCAGGAAATCCGCCACCGGCGCCAGACGGGCGACCAGAGCGGTGGTCAGGGCCCCTTCGGCCACCACCGGCACCTCGATCATTTCGGACCACCATTCGAACAGATCGAACGGGGTGCGGCTGCCGTCGCCAAGGGCGGTCTCGCCGACCGGGCCGAAGGCCACGTAATCGGCACCGGCCTCGGCGGCGGCAATGCCGTCGTGGCGGGTGGTGCCGCAGAAGGTGCCGATGATGGCATCCGCCCCCAGATCCTTGCGCACCTTGCGCAGGCTGTGGGCCCCGTCGGTCAGGTGCACCCCGTCGAGGCCAAGCCGTTCGACCAGCAGCACATGACGCTCGATCACCAGCGCCACGTCGCGGGCGTGGGTCACCGCGCGCAGCGCATCGGCGGCGCGGGCAACGCGGTCCTGGTCCTGGCTGGCCATAGCCAGACGCACGCAGGCCACCTCGGTGCCGTCGAGCACGGCGGCGAGGAGGTCGGGGAACACCGCAAGATCGAACTCGGACGGGGTGATGAGGTAAAGCTGCGGGCGCTCGGTGGCAGGCATGCTTTTGGTCCTTTGCGCAAAACTGGCCTCTGGTAGCGCAGATCGGCGGGCTTGACCATGGGGCGGCGGCTTGGCAACCGGCGGAAGGCGCGGTATCTGGCGGGGATGAAGCCGAACCCTGATCCCGCCCCGCCCGACCTCCTTGCGCCGACCTTCGTTCTGGTCCGGCCGCAGATGGGCGAGAACATCGGGGCGGCGGCGCGGGCGATGCTGAATTTCGGGCTGGAGCGCATCCGGGTCGTGGCCCCGCGCGACGGCTGGCCCAACCCGCGGGCGGTGGCGCTGGCCTCGGGGGCGGGGCGGCTTCTGGATTTTGCCGGGCCTTACCCGGATATTCAGGCGGCGATTGCCGATTGCGACTACGTTCTGGCCACCACCGCGCGCGGGCGCGAGTTGACCAAGCCGGTGTTGACGCCCGAGCGCGCGATGGCCACCGCGCGGGCGCTGAGGGCGGCGGGCAAGCGGGTGGCGGTGCTGTTCGGGCCCGAGCGGGCAGGGCTGGAAAACGCCGACGTAGCACTGGCCAATGCGATCGTCTCGGTTCCGGTGAACCCCGATTTTGCCTCGCTCAACCTGGGTCAATCGGTGCTGCTGCTGGCTTACGAGTGGCGGCGTCAGACCACCGCGGTCGCGCCCGAGGTGCTGGCGCTGGCGGGCAAGGATATGGCAAGCGCGCTCGAGGTCGAAAAGCTGGGTGATCATTTCGAGGACCGCCTGACGGCTGCGGGGTTCTTCTACCCCGACACCAAGGCCCCCGGCATGAAGATCGCCCTGCGCAACATGTGGTCGCGGCTCAATCTGACGCGCGCCGAGGTGCAGACACTGCACGGGATGTTGCGCCAGATTGCCCGTCATCTGACGCCGGGCGGATCTTGAAGGGACGCGGGGCAGGGCCTAGTCTCGCAGGCGCGGCAAGGAGTTAGTGATGGCAGGCAAGCGCAGCATATTCGAAGAGGTCGGGGCCGATGCCGACCGGTCGCAGCCGCAGGGGGGCGGGATCGAGCGCGGCACCGCTGGTGGCCGCGCTGCCACGCGGCTGTGGCTGCTGGGGGTCGTGATGCTGGTAGTGGGGGCGATTCTGGCCGGCGGTCTGGCGCGCTTCGGGGTGGCCGAGCCGCCGGGGGCGGGGTGGCGGCGAATCGGGCAGGCTTTGGGCACCGGCGCGTTCGTGCTGTGGGTGAGTGGCCTTGTCGGCTTCGGGCTGCGCGGCCTGCTGCCGCCGGGTTGGCTTGCGCGGCTGACCGGGCTGGGTGCTGCGCTGGCTGGGGTGGTGGTGCTGGCCTGGATTGACCCATTGGGTGCGCCCTATCTGCTGGCGCTCGAGTTGGGCCTTGCCTTCGCGGCGCTTGGCGCAGGCACCTGGTTCGTGATGGTGCTGGCGCGGCCCGAGCGCGATCTGATCCAGGCCCGGCGTGGGCGTGAGGCGGGGCTTGGGCACCTTTCCGGTGGCCTGCTGCATCTGATGCTGGTGCAGGTGCTGCTGGGGGGCCTGCTGGCCGGCATGGATCAAGGGCGCGGTTTTCCAACCTGGCCCTTGATGAACGGCAGCTTCCTGCCCACCCTGGCGCTTGCCCCACCGGACCAGCCGCTGTGGCGCGCCCTTGTGCTCGATCCCGGTCTGGTGCAGTTCATTCACCGTGGCGTCGGATATGTTCTGGTGATCGTCGGGGCGCTGGCGTGGTGGCGCAGCCGCCGCTCGGCGCATCTTGCCACCCGCGGCGCGTTCGATGCCGCCATGCTGGCGCTGCTGGGGCAAGCGGTGCTGGGGGTGGCCACCGTGCTGACGGCGTCGCATTTCGGTGTGGCGCTGACCCATCTGTCGGCCTCGGTTCTGCTCTGGGTGCTGCTGCTGCGCGCCCGCCACCTTGCCCAATACCCCATTGCGGGGTCGATCCGAAAGGGAACCCAATGACCGCCTACGACCAACTGATGGCCTATCAGCGCCAGACCGAGGCACTGGCGCAGGTGGCCGGGCGGCTGGGCTGGGATCAGGAAACGGTGATGCCGCGCGGCGCGGCCGACCAGCGCTCGGAAGAAGTCGCGGCGCTGGAGGGGGTGCTGCACGCAAGGCGCAGCGATCCGCGCGTGGCCGGGTGGCTGGCGGCAGCCGAGCCGCGCGACGCGACAGCGCGCGCCGCAACCCGTCTGATCCGCCGCAGCTTTGATCGCGCCACCAGGGTGCCCGCCGATCTGGCACAGGAAATCGCGCGCGTCACCTCGATGGCGCAAGGCATCTGGGCGAGCGCCCGCGCCGCCGATGACGTGGCGGCCTTCCTGCCCACCCTGGCCGAGGTGATCGCGCTCAAGCGCGCCGAGGCGGCGGCGCTGGCGCAGGGCAATGATCCTTACGACGCGCTGCTCGACGATTACGAGCCCGGTGCCACCGCCGCCAGCCTTGGCGCGATGTTCGAGCGCATGCGCCCGCGCCTTGTGGCCTTGCGTGCGGCGGTGCTGGGGGCGGGCCATCAGCCGCAGGCCTTGCAAGGCCATTTCGGCAGCGACGGTCAGTTGCGCATGGCGCGCGATCTGGCCGCGACCTTCGGCTACGACTGGAACCGCGGGCGGCTTGATCTGGCGGTGCATCCGTTCTCGTCGGGGGGCGGCTCGGATGCGCGCATCACCACCCGGGTGGTCGAGTCCGAGCCGTTCAACTGCTTCTACTCCACCATCCACGAGACCGGCCACGCCTGCTACGAGCTGGGCATCGACCCCGATTACGCCCTGACCCCGCTGGGGGCAGGGGTGTCGATGGGGGTGCACGAAAGCCAGAGCCGGATCTACGAGAACCAGCTTGGCCGCAGCCCTGCGTTTACCGGCTGGATGTTTGGCCAGATGCGCGAGCGTTTCGGCGACTTCGGCATTGCCACGCCGCAGGCGTTCTGCGCCACCGTCAACCGGGTGCAGCCGGGCTACATCCGCACCGAGGCCGACGAGGTGCATTACAATCTGCATGTGATGCTGCGCTTTGATCTGGAACGCGCGCTGATCCGGGGCGATCTTGACGTGACTGACCTTGAAGCGGCGTGGAACGCCCGCTTTGCCGCCGATTTCGGGGTGGCGGTCGATCGCCCGTCGCACGGCATGTTGCAGGACGTGCACTGGTCGGTCGGGCTGTTTGGCTACTTCCCGACCTATACCCTGGGCAATGTCTATGCCGGCTGCCTGCACCAGGCCCTGCGCGCGGCGCTGCCCGACCTTGACGCTGATCTGGCGCAGGGCGACACCGCGTCCGCTACCGGCTGGCTGCGCGAGAATGTCCAGCGCTTTGGGGGGCTTTACCAGCCGCGCGAGGTGATCGCGAAAGCCTGTGGGTTTGATCCGACCGAAGGCCCGCTGCTCGACTATCTCGAAGCCAAGTTTGCGGCGATCTACCAGCTCTGACTCGCGCGCTTTCTTCTTTGTCCAAATATTCTCGGGGGGGAGGTGCGCGCCGCGCGCCTTGGGGGGGCAGACAGCCCCCCCTCTTGCCGCAATATCCGCTCGTCAGCCCCGCCAGTCGGATCGCGCCCGCGCCGCGATGACTTACGCCTTGGCCAGGGTGAAGCGCCCGTCGATCTGGGCGCCGCTTTCGATCACCAGGGTCGCATAGGTGCTGTCGGCCTTGACGCTGGAGGCCGCCCGCAAGGTCAGTGCCACGCAACTGATCCGGCCGTCCAGCCGCCCGCGGACCTCGACCGTTTCGGCCGAGACGGTGCCCTTGATCCGGCCCTCGTTGCCGACGATCAGGGCGTGGGCCGTGATCTTGCCTTCAACCTCGCCCAGCACCTCGATGGTGCCATCCGAGGTCATGTCGCCCTTGATCTTGAGGTCGGCGGCCAGCACCGACCGGCTGGCGCTGTTGGTGGCGCGCGCCGGAAGTGGCACCTTGTCGGGGGTAGTCTGCATCCTGCACGTCCTTTTTCCTGCGCACCGGAGCCGATCCGGCGGGCGTGATTTCGCTTGATAGACGCCCAAGCGATGGCAAGGGTCAAGGGGGCGGTGGCAAATCGGGCGGGGTTTTGCCGGAAGTGGTGACAACCGGGCGGCAGGATGGTCTGATGGCGGCGGGAATCAGCCCTGAAGCGCGCCGCCGCGCCGATCCGCTTGCACGAGGCCACCATGACCCCTGATCTGATCATCACCAATGCCCGCATCCTGACGATGGACGCCGCCAACCCCCGGGCCGAGGCAATTGCCTTGGCGCATGGGCGGATCGCGGCGGTCGGGCAGAGCGTTGAGATCGAGCGTCTGGCGGGCCCCGCTACCGAGGTGATCGACGCCGGAGGGCGCACCCTGCTGCCGGGCTTCATTGAAAGCCACCTGCATCTGGTGCTGGGCGGGGCCGAGCTGGAGCAGTTGCAGATCGGCGGGGTGGAGGGGTTTGCGGCGTTGCAGGCGGCGTTTGCGGCTTACGCCGGCAAATACCCCGACACCGCGCTGCTGATGGCGCAGGGGGCGTCTTACGAGATTCTCGACCATCCGGTGACGCGCCACGATCTGGACCGGGTGATCGCCGGTCGCCCGATCGCGATGATGTCGCCCGATCACCACACCGTCTGGGCCAATACCGCTGCGCTGAAGGCGGCGGGGCTGCTGGGTGGCGCAAAAACTCCGCACGGGCACGAGGTGGTGATGGCGGCCGACGGCACCGCCAGCGGCGAATTGCGCGAGTTCGAGGCGTTCGGGCCGGTTCTGGCCCTGGGGGGCGAGGCGCATCTGCAACTGGGCATTGCCACCGGGGGCGAGCCGGAGCCCTGGCCGTCGGATGCGGTGCGGGCGCGCGACAAGGACAAGGTGGCGGCGGGGCTGGCGCATTGCGCCGCCCATGGCATCACCAGCATGGTGAACATGGACGGCAACCGCTACACCTGTCAGTTGCTGCGCGAAATGCAGGCCGAGGGGCGGCTGACCGCGCGGGTCAAGGTGCCGTTCCACTTCAAGCCGCAGATGGAGCTGGCAGCGCTGGACCGCGCCAGCGCGATGACCGCCGAATATGCCGATGACTGGATCAGCAGCGGGTTTGTGAAGATGTTCATGGATGGCGTGGTCGATAGCCGCACCGCCTATCTGCTGCACCCCTATCCGGGCAGCAATATTTGCGGCGAGCCGCTGTTCGACCCCGAACGCTTCAAGGCAATCTGCACCGAGATCGACCGGCGCGGCTTGCAGATCGCGGTGCATGCGATCGGCGACGGCGCGGTGCGCACCACGATTGACGGTTACGAGGCGGCGGGGCGCGCCAATGGCCAACGCGACATGCGCCACCGGATCGAGCATATCGAGCTGATCGACAAGACCGACATTCCGCGCCTTGGGGCCTTGGGGATCGTGGCCAGCATCCAGCCGCCGCACCCGCCGGGCGCGATGGATTTCCCGATGTCCACCATGGAGACGGTGATCGGGCGCGCCCGCTGGGACGACGCCTATCTGTGGAAAACGCTGGGCGACGGCGGCGCCAGAATCGCCTTTGCCAGCGACTGGCCGGTGACCGATGTCTCGGTGCTGCGCGGCTTGCAGGCGGCGCTGACACGGGTGCCCTACGAGGGCGCGCGGGACGAGCGGCTAAGCCTGATGGACAGCCTGCACGCCTATACCGCAGGTGGGGCATATGCTGCCCACATGGAAGGGCTGACCGGGCGGCTGATGCCGGGCCTGGCGGCGGATATCGTGGTGCTGGATGGCGATGTCGAGGCGACCGCACCGGAAAATCTGGGCAAGCTGGGAATCAGCCTGACCATCTGCGGCGGGCGCAAGACCCATTGCGGGCCGGGATTCGCCTGAGCCGGGCGCGATTCGCGCCGGGATGCAGGCGGGCAGGGGGCGGGGATGGCTGATTTCAGTCTAGCCCCCTGCCGTTTGGCAGCGCCAAGGCCAACAAAACCTGAACCCTTCGGGGGGCTGTCAAGAAATCGTCACAGGCCATGCTTTTTGGGCTTGCGGCGGTCAGCGCCAGACCCTAGATACCGCTTCACCGAAACGAAGACCGGCGCTGATGCGGCGGGACACGGGGCGGGAGCGGACGCGAAAGCCGATGCGAACTGAAGACTGATCGGGCGGCGCGCCTGGAGTAGGGCGCACCGGTTTTGTTTTGTCTTCGTGCTCTTTGACAATTTGATATCTGAAGAGATATGTGGGCGGTTTGGGCGTTTCGGCGTTTAACTGGTTGCATATCGGCTTTCTAGGGTTCGCCCGATGATGA
>Ga0210039_1002053_pt1 | contig 17417 bp, 13 predicted proteins | sample CryGeyCG2114_250_3_FD_185460 | JGI IMG/M metagenome (GOLD analysis project Ga0210039, IMG submission 185460) | Groundwater microbial communities from aquifer - Crystal Geyser CG17_big_fil_post_rev_8/21/14_2.50 (SPAdes) (version 2) | ecosystem: Environmental > Aquatic > Deep subsurface >...
GCTATCAGCAGCACGGCGATCGCAAGAAGACCATCCGTGCCGTGATGCGCTCGCTGTTCCGGCCGATGCTGTTTACTTCGTTGACCACCACCGCCGGTTTCGCCTCGCTGGCGCTGACGCCGATCCCGCCGGTTCAGGTCTTCGGCGTGTTTGTGGCCCTGGGTGTAATGCTGGCCTGGGTCTGGAGCATCCTGTTCATCCCGGCCTGGTTCATGTTCATTCCCGAACACAAGCTGCGCCACTTTGGTCATGCAAGCGGCGAGGACCCGGGTGCTGCGACGCTGCTCGGCCGCAGTCTGAAGCAGGTCGGCCGGTTCGCGGTTGCATCACGCGGGGCCGTGCTGGTCGGCGCACTGCTGCTGTCGGCACTGGCTGCCTGGGGCATCAGCACCATCCAGATCAACGACAACCCGATCAAGTGGTTCGAACCGGAGCACCCGGTGCGTATTGCCGACCGTGTCATGAACGAACACCTTGCCGGGACCTACATGGCCTATCTCGAGCTGGACCCGTCGCAAGCCGACGCGGTCGAACCGTTGCGCGAAGCACTACTCGAGGCGCTGCGCCAGCAGGCGGCCGAGCGCGGCGAGCCGGAATGGGATCAGGCCGCGACGCGGATCGGCGGAATCGAAATCGACACCGCCGAAGCCTTGTATCACCAGGCCCTGGCGATAATCGAGCAAAGCAGCCTGGAACTCGACGATCCGTTCGTCTGGGATGACATCTGGTTGTTTGTCGATCGCCGGCGCTCGACCCTGGAGCTGTTCATGCAGCCGGAACTGCTGCGCTGGGTCGAGTCGCTGCAGGAGGATCTCCTCCAGGACGAGCATGTCGGCAAGGTGATCGGTTTGCCCGATGTGGTCAAGACCGTGCATCGCGAACTGCTGGGGGGCGTGGAGGCCGAATTCCGTATCCCTGATTCGGCCGATACCGTGGCCCAGACCCTGTTGACCTACCAGTCCAGCCATCGGCCGCAGGATCTGTGGCACTTCGTTACGCCGGATTCGCGCGCCGCTAACCTGTGGGTGCAGCTGGCGTCCGGTGACAACCGTGACATGGAGCAGGTGATCGACCATGTCGAGCGCTACATTGCGGCCAACCCCCCGCCTGTGGAACTTGACGCCGAGTGGTTCGGCCTGACCTACATCAACGTGGTTTGGCAGGACAGAATGGTCAGCGGTATGTTGTTTTCCTTCCTCGGCTCCTTCGTCATCGTGCTGGGCATGATGGTGCTGCTGTTCCGTTCCTTCCTCTGGGGGCTGCTGTCGATGATTCCCCTGACCCTGACGGTGGCCTTCATCTACGGCGTGATCGGCTTGATCGGCAAGGATTACGACATGCCGGTCGCGGTGTTGAGCGCACTCAGCCTGGGTCTTGCGGTGGACTTCGCAATTCATTTCCTTGCCCGCTCCAGGCAGTTCCATGCCCGAGGCGGCGACTGGAACCGGACCGCGAGCAAGATGTTCGGTGAGCCGGCGCGCGCCATCAGTCGCAATGTGATCATCCTCGGTGCCGGGTTCCTGCCTCTGCTGGCTGCGCCGCTGGTACCGTACCAGACCGTGGGCATCTTCATTGCCGCGATCATCTTCGCTGCCGGCGCGATTACGCTGGTGCTGTTGCCGGCCCTGATGAGCTACCTGCAGGGCCCGCTGTTCCGTCGCTTCAACAAGAGGGCCGAATCATGAATTCGATCCAGAAGTCCATTGCTGCAACTGCCACGCTGCTGGCCGCTGCAAGCGTTTTCGCCCAGACGCCCGATGTCATGGAGATCGTCCACCGCGCCAACCTTGCGGCCTACTACCAGGGCAAGGACGGGCGCGCCGAAGTGCAGATGACGATCACCGACAACCAGGGCCGCGAGCGCGAGCGACGCATGATCATCCTGCGTCGCGACAACGCCGATACCGATGCGTTGGAAGACAACGCCTACTGGAGCGAACAGCAGTACTACGTCTACTTCCGTCGCCCGGCCGACCTGAACCGCACGGTCTTCCTGGTGCTCAAGCAGCTCGAGGCCGACGATGATCGCTGGCTCTATCTGCCCTCGCTGGACCTGGTGCGGCGAATCGCGGCCACCGACAAGCGCAACAGCTTCGTCGGTTCGGACTTCTTCTACGAAGATGTCTCGGGCCGCAATATCGACCTCGACGAGCATGAGCTGGTCGAGGCCAGCGATACTTATTACATCGTCCGATCGACACCCAGGGATCCGTCCACCGTCGAGTTTGCCTGGTACGAGAGCTACATTCACAAGGACAGCTACATCCCGGTGCAGATCGCGTTCCACAAGGCTGACGGCAGCAAGTACCGTGAGGCCACAGCGCTTGCGGTCGACACGATCGAGGGCTTTCCGACCGTGACGCGGGCGCAGATGAAGTCGCTGGAGACCGGCTCGACGACGCTGATGGAATACCTGTCGGTGGACTACGATGTCGGCCTGCCCGAAGATATTTTCAGCGAGCGTTACCTGCGCCGCGCACCGCGCGAATATCTGCGCTGATTGTTGTCATGCTGCTGTCCGGCACTCCGCACAGGCAGGCTCGACGGCCCCGAGCCGCGGTCCTGCTGCTGGCGCTGGCAACGGGCCTCGGCGCGCAGGTGCCGAGCGATTCCGAACCGTCGTCGCGCACAGATCAGGGCGGGCGTCAGGTACCGGCGCTGCCGGCCGGACTTGAACCCGGGTCGGAAAATTCGGCGGCAAAATCGACCGAGCATCCTGCTCGTGACTCGGAACCACCGTTGCCGGCAGGCCTGGGTTCATCGTTTTCCGCGGCGTCGCCGGGACCGCCGCCGCTGCCGGCCGGGCTCGGCGGCGATCAGGAGCCGCGAAAAAGCCCTGAAGATTCGGCACCGTCGCTGGACCGATACTTCGGACCGCTCAGTGGATTCTGGGACTTGCGAACCGGCATCCGAGTTCGCAGCGACCCGAACCAGGACAGCCTGTCGCTGGCTGAAACGCGACTGCAGCTTTCTCGCGATCAATCCCTGGGGTCGGGCGTTGTTCGGGCGACCATCGACCTGGTCTACGACCATGTTGCCGATACCCGGCACCTCGATTTCGAGTCCGGACAGGGCTGGCTGGACCTGCGGGAGCTGTATTTCGGTACGCCGCTTGGGGATCGCGTCGACCTGCGGCTCGGCCGCCAGATTCTGACCTGGGGCGTCGGCGACCTGGTGTTCCTGAATGATCTGTTTCCCAAGGATTGGAATGCTTTTTTCACCGGCCGCGATGTCGAGTATCTGAAGGCGCCGTCTGATGCGCTGCGATTGGCTGCCTACGGTGATCTCTTGAACATCGACCTGGTCTACACCCCGCGCTTCGACGCCGATCGCTACCTCGATCCGCGCCGGCTGTCGTTCTACGATCCGCGCATCGGCGCCGTTGCCGGCGGCACCGTGGCGTTCGAGCCGCTGCTGCCCGAGGATTGGTTCAGCGACGATGAATGGGCGCTGCGACTGCACCGATTGCTGGGCGGATGGGAGTTGGCTGCCTATGGCTATCGTGGCTTCTGGAAAAGTCCATCCGGCTTCGATCCGGACAGCGGTCGCCCGCGCTTCCCGGCCCTGGAGGTCTGGGGTGCAAGCGCGCGCGGACCGCTGGGCACTGGCATTCTGTCCAGCGAGCTGGCCTGGTACCGTTCACGCGAAGACCGTGGCGGCGATGACCCCTTCGTGCCGAACGAGCAGTTTCGCTTTCTGCTCGGCTTCGAGCGTGAACTGATTCCGGATCTGACCCTGGGCGCGCAGTATTACCTGGAGCGTACGCTGGACCACGACCGGCTTCTGCTGACGCTGCCGCCCGGTGCGGTCGCGGTTGACGAGAATCGTCATCTGCTGACTCTGCGCCTGACCTGGTTGACGCATTCCCAGAACGTGACCTGGTCGCTGTTCACCTTCGCCTCGCCGTCGGATCGCGACGCCTATCTGCGCGGTTTGTGGTCCTGGAAGGCCAGCGACGCATGGACGCTTTCAAGCGGCTTCAACCTGTTCGAAGGTCGAGATGATTCAAGCTTCTTCGGCCAGTTCGAGCGCAACAGCAATATCTACGTCGGTTTGCGCTACGGATTCTGACCTGTCCCGACCTGATTCGCCGCCCTTTCTGCGGCAAAGCCTCCAGACCCCTCGCAACGGGCGTGTGGTGAACTCCAGAACCTGCTGCTCGGGCCAGTGTTCTGGGCTCGTGTGATCGCCGCTGGAGAATCAAACAGCGCCACGATCGCTCGATCGGAAAGCCAGATCCAGAGCGCAACATCGATAAGGTAAACCAGCACGATGCGGATCCGTGGTTGACTGAGAAATCGCATTTCGAGCCCTCTGCAGCTTCCGGGCCGATCCGCTTGACGCCCCGGGCGAATCAGCAGGTCAGGGCCTGACGATACAGGTCTGGGGTTCGGACCACAACCGCGAAATTTCAGGTCGGGTTCGACTGCGATGCCACCCGCGCGCGCAGCGCCTCGGTCAGGTGCGGCTCGATTGCCCGGCGCATCGGCGTGGCGAGTTTGAACGGTGCGGCGATGACATGGCCGGAATTCAGCCACTGGTCACCACCGGTGATGTCCATCACCACACCGCCTGCTTCTTGAACCAGCAGCGCGCCCGCCGCGACGTCCCAGGGCTTCAGCGCCAACTCCCAGTACCCGTCAAGACGACCGCAGGCGACGTAGGCCAGATCCAGCGATGCCGCGCCAGCGCGACGGACGTCCTCGCAGTGCTCGAACAGGCTGTCGAACATCGCGCGATAGGCGGGCAACAGGCGACGACTGCGAAACGGAAAGGCCATGCCGAGCACGGCTTCGGAGAGGACCACGCGGCTCGAGACGCGAATCCGGCGATTGTTCAGCGTTGCGCCGGCCCCACGGCTTGCACCGAATAGTTCGTCGCGGGAGGGATCGTAGACCACGGCATGTTCGACGCGTCCCTTGATCGCCAGCGCGATCGAAATCGCGAAATGGGGAATGCCTCGAAGGTAGTTGCTGGTGCCGTCGATCGGATCGATCATCCACAGATGTTCGTCGCCGTCGCTACGGCCCTGTTCTTCACCGAGAATCGCATGCTCGGGGTAGCGGCGCTTGAGTTCACCGCGGATCAGTTGTTCGCAGGCGCGATCGATTTCGCTGACGTAGTCGCCGCGCGCCTTGCGCTCGACGGGAATGCCGTCGACCCGGTCGCGGTATTTCAGCAGCAGGTCGCCGGCCTTGTGCGCGGCTTCGATCGCGGTATTCAGAAACGGATGGGTCAAGTTCGTCGGGCCGGCCGGGTCAGCCCGTAATGGTAGCAGAAGGGCCTGGTCAACGCGGCCGCAGAGCGGTCTGCCGAGCCCCGATCGGCTTCAGTCGGCCGCCTTGGTCTCGATCCGGATCTCGTTTTCCAGGGTGCGGTGAACCGGGCAGCGGTCGGCAATTTCGAGCATCCGCCGGCGCTGGTCCTGATCCAGTTCACCCTCGATCGAGATGCGTCGGATCAGCCGGTCGATCTTGCCCGAGCTGTTCTCGCAGTCGTCGCAGTCCTCGGCATGAATCCGGTCGTGGGTGACTTCACAGCAGACTCGGCCAGCCGCCAGGCCCTTATGGCGCGCATACATGTTCAGCGTCATCACGGTGCAGCTACCCAGTGCCGCGGCCAGGTAGCGATATGGATCGGGACCCAGGTCGGTACCTCCATTCGCTGCCGGTTCATCGGCAATCAGGGTGTGGCGACCGGCCTGGACACGGCACAGAAAGCCATCATCGGTGCGGCCGCTGACGCGCGCGCCAGTCGAGAGTTCGGGTTCCTTGAACTGCAGAAAACGGCATGCCCAGGCGGCAATCATGGTCCCGGCATAGCGCGAATCGGCTTCGCTGGAAAGCAGGTGGTCGGCCTGGTCGAGGCTGACGAAGCTCTTCGGGTGCAGCGCGGCGGCAAAGATGCGCTGGGCGTTGTCGATCGAAACCGTGGTGTCGATCGGTGAGTGCAGAACCAGCAAGGCACGCCGCAGACCGCGCACGCGATCCTCCAGCGAATGGGCGCGTGCGTCGTCGACAAAGTCCTTGCGAATCCGGAACGGGCGACCGGCCAGCTGCACCTTGGCGCTGCCGTCGCGCTCGATGGTTTCGAGCTGACCACCGAACTGCTTCAGAATGTGGTCAGGGCCGGCCGGCGCGGCCACGGTCGCGACTGCGCGCACGCTGTCGAGCCGCTCGGCCACTGCCAGTACGGCAGAGCCGCCCAGTGAATGCCCGACCAGCAACTGTGGCGCATCGTAGTGTTTGGCCATCCATTTGGCGGCATCTTCCAGATCATCAAGATTGGAGGAGAAATTGGTATCGGCAAAATCACCCTCACTCTCGCCCAGGCCGGTGAAGTCGAAACGCAGCACGGCGAAGCCGGCCTCGGCCAATGCCTGGGTAATGTTGCGCGCGGCGCGGATGTTGCGGGTACAGGTGAAGCAATGCGCGAACAATGCCGTGGCCTGCCAGACGCCGCCCGGCGGCAGCTCGAGGTTGCCGCTCAATTTCAGACCGGTGCGATTGGTAAAGCTGATCTTGGCCATTTCGTTTCCGGTAATGTGGAGGTCGCAATGCAAGGGGATCGGATCCGGTCTGGAATGATTGCATGAAACGAGCATCTACCAACACAATTGTCCTGCTGGGCACGCTGCTGGGCGTGCTTTCAGGATGTGCCGCGGTTCGGCCCGGTCCGGATCTGGAGCGGCTTTACTCCAGCGCCCGGGAAAACGTCGAGCAGCCGCCGGTCATCGTGATCCCGGGGCTGATGGGCACCTTGCTGGAGTCGGAATCGCGCGGCCAGGTATGGATCGGTTCGTTGTGGGACATCATCTTTTCCGACTATCGTCAGGTGGCGCTGGAGATCGATCCGGATACCCTGCAACCCGATCCCGGAGACGTGCGTCCGGCCGGCATTACCAGCAGCTTTGCCGGGCGTAATTTCTACCGCCCGATCATCGAAACCCTGGAGCAGGTCGGTGGGTTCGAGCGCGCCGAAGCGGGGCGTCCGATCGATCCCTCGGGTCGCTATTACTACATTTATGGCTATGACTGGCGCCAGGACAATGTCGAGTCGGCCCGCGGCCTGAGCCATCTGGTTGAACAGATTCGTCTCGATCACGGCAAGCCCGATCTCAAGGTCGACATCGTCGCCCATTCGATGGGCGGAATGATCGCGCGCTATTACCTTCGCTACGGCGAGGTCGACGTCACCGAAGACAACCGCTTCCCGGTCAATTACCACGGTGCCAGTCGGGTCCGGCGCATCGTCATTCTCGGCACGCCGAGCATGGGTTCGGTCGAGTCGATGAAATCGTTCATGGTGGGTCGCAGGATCGGTCTGGCAACAATTCCTCCGGAAGTAATGCTGAGCTTTCCGAGCTTCTACCAACTCTTCCCGCACCCATTGACCGAATGGCTGATCGACATGCGAGGGCGAACATTCAATCTTGACCCATTCGATGTCAGCACCTGGCAGCGGTTTCGCTGGTCCCTGTTCAGCGACGAGCTACGCGCCAGGATTCTTGTCGATTACGACGATCCGGAAGCCGGTCGTGAACGACTGCAGCTGCTCGAGCGCTACTTCCGAAAATGGATCGAACGGGGTCGACGATTCATGTGGTCACTGACGGTGAAAATGGACCAGCAGCCCTGGCGCCTGGTCGTATTTGGCGGTGACTGCGAGATGACGCCGGCGCGGATGCTGGTCGAACCCTGGCAGGGCCGCTTCATTCCGCGTCTGGATCCGCATAGGGTCCGCAATCCGCTGCCCGGCGTCGATTACGATCGCCTGATGCTTGAGCCGGGCGACGGCCTGGTCACCAAGACTTCACTGCTGGCCCGGCAGACGCTCGATCCGTTCGTGCCACGGCACAAGTGGAGCGATTTCCCGCTCGACTACCCGTTGTTCCTGTGTGAAAAGCACAGCCAGCTGACCAACAACAAGTTCTTCCAGGACAACCTTCTGCATTTTCTGCTCAGCCAGGATCGCTGAGGCCACATTGGCGAACAAGTTTTGCGCCGGCTGCCGGTCAGGAAGTACCATCCAAAGCCTGCCTTGAGTTGTCGGAGACTTGGTCCATGCTTTCCGGAAGGAAGTCAATCCACTGCCTGGTCCTGATGCTGTTGCTCGGCGGTGGGTTTGCCGCGCATGCCGCCGAGCCGCAGACCTGGCTGATGACCTACGGAACCGCCGAGCGTGTTGAAGAGCAATTCGGCCACAACGCGATCTGGATCCGCGATCCGGAGCAGGGCGTCGATCAGGTCTACAACTTCGGCTTCTTCGATTTCGACAAGCCCGGCTTCTACCGCGAGTTCGTATTTGGCGAGATGATCTACTTCGCACTCGCGCGCTCACCCGAGGAAGAGCTTGGCTACTACCGCTGGCGCGATCGCGAGGTTCGTGCTCAATTGCTGAACCTGACACCTGCGCAGACCCGGCGCCTGAGCGACTGGCTCGAGGCCCGGATTCAACCTGAAACACGCAACTTTGCCTACGATTACTACTTTTATAATTGTTCGAACCGGGTCCGCGACGCGCTGGATTTCGCCCTCGACGGAGCGCTGGCCGAGTTTGCCAGGACGCGATCGGGGCGACTATCTTTCCGTGACCACACCCGGCGTATGCTGGCCGATGATCCGCTGCTGTATCTGGGCACACTGACCGGGCTGGGGCGTCCGGCCGATCGACCGCGAACCCTTTGGGAAGAAATGTTCCTGCCCGAAGTGGTGGCTGAATCGGTTAGCGTAATCGAGATTCGCAACGACCAGGGTGAAGCGGTGCCGCTGGTGCTGGTCGACACGCGACTGTACGAGTCGACCCGTGCGCCGGATCCGCGCACGCCTGAGCCAGCCTGGGGGCTGGGACTGGCGATCGCGTTCGCCGGAATTGCGCTGTTGCTTCTGCCCGCGCTGCTGCTGCCGAGCCGGCCGGTCATGGCGCTGTTCGGGGCACGGGTCTGGATTCTGTTGGTGACGGTCTCGGGGGGGCTGCTGGCTTTCCTGTGGCTGGCGACCGACCACCAGGCGGCGTGGCGCAACGAGAATCTGCTGCTGCTGAATCCGCTGGTCCTGCTGCTGATTCGGTTTCGTGGTGGACGGGTCGAGCAGGGCGCCGCGTTTCTCGTCGTCGCAGGGCTGGCTGTTGCGCTGCTGCTGAAGCTGCTGCCGGGTGCGCAATGGAACCACGAGCTGCTGCTGGGGCTGATTCCGGTTCAGCTGGCGCTATTGTGGGTCTGGTATCGAGAAATTCGCCACACCACCTGACAAAGGCAAAGACCCGCTCGGGCAGGGGCGTGGGGAAACGAAATCGCTCTGAGCAGGGCACGCTCTCTGGAATGCGTCCGTTGCTTCCCTGATCTGCAACCCCGCTAACTGGCTCTTATCTCGAGCCCGATTTTCGTTTAGACTGATCGTTTGGTGGTCGCGGAAGCATTTGTTTGGATGCTCGGCGGCAACCGTATTTCAATAAAAACAACGGGAACGGGCCAGATGGGGTTTAAGGAAATCAGTTCATGGACCGAGGGCGACTGGATCGCCGCAGTTGCTGCCGTTCTGCTTGGCGTCTTTCTGCTCGCCGGCACCTGGGTCGTCAGCCGCCCGAGGGCAGAGGTTGGCGGACATCCGAAGGGCTTGTACATACTGTTTTTCGCGGAGATGTGGGAGCGATTCTCCTACTACGGCATGCGTGCCCTTCTCATCTTTTACCTGACCCAGCACTGGCTGTTCAACGACAGTGCGTCGAACATGGTTTACGGAGCCTACGTGAGCCTTGTTTACATCACGCCGGTACTGGGTGGCTGGTTGGCAGACCAGTACCTGGGACAACGCAAGGCTGTGCTATTCGGTGCCGTGTTGCTGACTTTCGGCCATTTCCTCATGGCGTTTGAAGGAACCGGTGGGCACGGTGATCCAACGATCAACATCTTCTGGCTGGCACTGAGCTTCATTATCGTTGGCTCCGGCTTCTTAAAGGCCAATATCTCGGTGCTTGTCGGCCAACTCTATCCGTTGACCGACGTGCGGCGGGACGGTGCGTACACGATTTTTTACATGGGCATCAACGTCGGCGCTGCGATCGGCACGATCGTAGCGGGTTACCTCGGTCAGACCCTGGGCTGGGCCTACGGATTCGGTGCCGCGGGCATCGGAATGCTGCTCGGCTTGGTCGTTTTTATCCTCGGCAGGCCGTTGCTGCTCGGAAATGGCGAGCCGCCGGCTTTGCTGGCGAAGGGCCGCGAGTTGGGCCTCTACGGTGTAGGCATCGCCGCTGTCGGCGTCATGTGGTTGCTGATCCAGTATCAGTCCATCGTCGGCGGGCTGATGCTCGTGTCAGGCGCCGCGTTGCTGGCCTATGTGCTCTACGAGGCGTTCAAGTTGGACAAGGAACCGCGGGAGCGCATCTATGCCATCCTGTTCCTGATTGCCCTCCAGCCTTTGTTCTGGGGCTTGTTTGAGCAGGCGGGCGGTTCCCTGAATCTGTTTACCGATCGCTACGTCGACCGCCAGGGCGTACCCGCGTCCCTGTTTCAGTCGATAAACCCGATTTATATCATTCTGCTCGCGCCTGTGTTTGCCTGGCTCTGGACGTTTCTTGGTAAACGCGGCCTCGAGCCATCGACGCCGGCCAAGTTCGGGCTGGGGTTGGTCCAGCTCGGCTTCGGCTTTCTCGTAATTGTCTGGGGCGCCGCCAGCGTCGGGCCGGACGTCCTGGTACCAGTAATTTTCCTGTTTGGAATCTACCTCTTCCATACCACCGGTGAACTCTGCCTCAGCCCCGTGGGGCTGAGCGCGATGAATCGACTAGCACCGCGCCATCTGGCCAGCTTGATCATGGGCGCCTGGTTTTTTGCGACGGCGGGCGGAAACTTCGTCGCCGGCGTAATCGGCGCGGCCACCGGCGGTGAAGACGGGGCGATGACGCGCGAGGCGACCATGGCAATTTACTGGCAGATCGGCCTGGTAGCAATTGGCGTCGGTGTGGCGGTCATTCTTGTTGCGACGTTCGTCAAACGTTTGATGCATCTCGATTCGCTGGAGGACCACACTGTCGATGACGACTTGTTGGGGCAAAAGGAAGTCGCTGAACCGCATGGGCCCGGGGTTCACCCTGCCATCAAGTGATGAGGAAAGCAGCTCAATCATCGATTCTCGGATTGAGTCGACGAAGATTCATGCGGTTTTCTGGCAGGTTTTCGTCTTTTCCATTGCACCCAGCAACTTCTCGATCACTCCGGCCAGGTCCGGAATCCAGCGCAGCACCACGACCAGGTCGTTGCACTCGTCGATGTAGACATAATTGCCGCCGAAGCCGGCCGCCCAGTAGGCTGACTCGGGTGCCGCGGGAACGCGCTGGCGCTCGGTATTGAGCCACCACATCAGTCCGTAATCACGCTGCACCGGGGTTGGCTGCCGCAGCAGGTCGAACCACGCTTCCGGAAGCAGCTGGCGATCTTCCCAGTGACCGCGCCGAAGCATCAACAGGCCAAAGCGGGCGTGGTCGCGGGCTGAGATGAACAAGCCGCCGCCAAAATGCCCGCCGCCGGACACCGACTGAATTCGCAGGCCGTCAAGTTCGACCCAGGAATTGGCGTAGCCGTGCCAGCGCCAGCTGTTTGACGCGCCGATCGGGTCCATGATCTCGCGACGTAGCACCACCGGTAGCGGCTCGCGCAACACCTGCAGCAGGCTGTAAGCGGTCAGGTTGACGCGCACATCGTTGTACTTGAAGCGCGAACCCGGTTCATGCAATACACGCTGCGGCCACTGTTGCGGGTCTTCCCCTTCGGGTCGGTCGGCCCAGTCGGGAATTTGCCAAAGGGTACCGGACCAGTCCGAAGTCTGGTTCAGCAGGTGACGCCAGCTGATCGCGGCGTTGTGTTCACCGGCGAAGGTACCATCGCTGACATACCGGGCAACGCGATCGTCCAGCGATTCGATCCGACCATCACGCCAGGCCAGCGCCCAGACCGTGGCCAGATAGCTCTTGACGGCACTGAAGGTCATGTCGACGCGGTGCACATCGCCCCATTCCGCGACGATCCTGCCGTGGCGCAGGATGATTCCGGCATCCGCCTCGCGCGGCGCGGTCGGGCCGAGGATGCGAAAATCCGGCTCGCGGGGTGCGAAGGAATCCGTGATGACCTGGTGCAAATCCTTCGGTTCGGTGACCGCTGCGGCACGCGCGAATTCGATCGCGGTCTGCAGCCGGGCCGGATCGAACCCGGCGGGTTCGGGCGCGAGCGTCTGCCAGGTATGGCGTGGCGGAAAATAATTCTGTTCGGCCCAGAGCGACAGCGGACAGAGCGCCAACAACGTTGTGAAAAAAGGCAGGAGAATCCGGCGCATGGCGCTTTTCCGAAAACCCGCGCGATTCAAGACCCGATCGTCGCGAGACGGTTCCAGGTCCGATGGATCGAGTATTTCAACCACTGAGTCAAGCACTGCAGGCGCAGGACCTGGAACCGCAGAAGTAGATCGGATCATGAATAGTCCTGGCAATGGTGGCAGACGCCAGTGTAACCGTGACAGGCGGATGCGGCAGCGTGGCTGCTCGCGGCCTGTGTATGCTGGAAGCCTGAAACAACAGCGATCGGAATCCTCGATGCGCCTGATCCACCATTTCGCCTGTATGTCACTGAGCCAGTTGCTGCTGTGGCTGGTCCTGGTCTGGTATCTGGTGATGGTGGCGCTGCACTTCGAAGCGTCGCCGCGGTTATGGCTGAATGCGCTGGGCATGTCGCTGATTGTCGGTTCGGTGTTGCTGCTCAGTGTTCGACAGCTTGGCAGTGCCGTACGTGAATTCTGGCGCGTGTTTCGGCTGTATGCGATCCCGTTCTGCGTGTCGAGCTTTTCAGCGCTGGTGCGTGATCATGGCTTCTACGCGATATTCGCCCCCGGCTGGCATGACAACCTGATTGCGCTGCTGGCCTGTACGCTGTTTGCGCTGGGCGTGGCGCTCATGCGACGACTTGAGCAGCATCAGCCTGCCAGCACGATGTCCGGGCACTGAGCACACTGGACCATCGCTGCAGATGGCGATGGCTGGAGACGAAGGGCTCAGATCGTCCCCTCGGTGACCGACGGATCGCTGTACGGATAGTCGGGTGCTTCCAGGGTTTCGTGGTAGCTGTCGACCCGGTCAGCCGCGATATCGGAGCGATGGAACCGGGCGATGTGGAATACCGCGTCACCCTCATTGACCAGCGGCAAGTGCAGCTGGCCGATGATGACCCCGGAAAACGGTGCCCGAATCTCGGCCTCGTGATCGCCGTACGGGTCTGAAACCATGCCGAGCAGGGTGTCGTTTCGCATTACGCGCTGGCCATAGTTGACGAAGCTGCGAATGATGCCGCTCTGCGGCGCGCGCACCCAGGCGCTGGAGCGTGCGATCACCGGTTCGGGGAGTGTGCGCTTCGATTTTGACGGCGGCAGCATCTCGAGCTTGCGCATCACCCGCACGATCCCGTTGACTCCGCCCCGGATCGAGATCTCGTCCAGTCGGAGCGCCTCGCCGGCCTCGTACACCAGTACCGGAACCTGGCCGGTGGCGGCGGCTCGCACGGTGCCGGGTCGGATCGCGGCATTGAGAATGATCGGGGTGCCGAAGGCAATCGCCAATTCACGGGTGTGATCATCATCCAGGTTGGCGCGGATCTGCGGCAGGTTGCCCCGGTGAATTGCGCCGGTGTGCAGGTCGATACCGTGGGTCGATTGCGACACGATCTCGCGCATGAACAGATGGGCGATCCGGCTGGCGAGTGAACCGGTCTCGGAACCTGGAAAACTGCGGTTCAGGTCGCGTCGGTCCGGCAGGTAGCGGTTCTTGTCGATGAATCCGTGCAAGTTGACGATCGGCACGGCGAGCAGGGTGCCGCGCAGCCGACCCAGGATCTTGATCCGCAACAGTCTACGGATGATTTCCACCCCGTTGAGTTCATCACCGTGGATTGCAGCGCAGACAAACAAAACCGGACCGGCCTGACGACCACACACGACCTGGATCGGCATCGTTGTTGGTGAGTGTGTGTAGAGTCGACCGACCTCGAGCTCGATGCTATGGCGCGTGCCCGGGCGTACCGTGACGCCCCCGATCGTGATGGGCTGGTTCGTCGACCGCCGTTCGGATCGATCCTCGCTTGTCTGCTTCATCAATCGTCCTTCAGTGTCTCAGTCATTGCCCGCGCTGGCTGCCGGCATCAGCATAGCGGAGCGATGCGAATTCAACTGCTTGTCAGTAACCGCCAGATCAGCGTGCCGAAGCCGAGGCTGATGAAAACCACCGCGCCGATCCGATGCAGCAAGCGTCGCGGCAGATGATCGGCGAAGCGGTGTCCCAGCCACAGCGCGGGCAGATTGGCCGCGACCAGCCCCAGCGCCGCGCCCGCCAGGACCCAGCCTGGATCCGGCAATCCGGCCGCCAATGCGACCGTTGCCAACTGGGTCTTGTCGCCCATCTCCATGACGAAAAACAGCCAGACGGTTGCGAGAAATGCCCCCCGGTTCGAAATTGGCGAAGTCTGCGCCTCCTCGTCGTCCTCGGACTCGCGCAGCATCCACAGGCCGATGGCGATGAATCCAACCACAACCAGCCAGTGCAGCACCTCGGTTGGCATGACCTGATCGAGCAGGCTGCCGCCGGCCACTGCCAGACCGGCGTTGGCCGTCGCGCCGACCACGATGCCCGCCAGAATCGGCCACGGCCGAGCGAAGCGCGCAGCGAGAAGCATCACCAGTAGTTGGGTCTTGTCGCCGAGTTCGGCCAGGGCGACGGTCGGGAATACGAGCAGAAAACTGTTCAGGGCGGTTCGGCCAGGGAAATTCGATTGAAAGCATAGCGGAAACGGGCAGGGCAGAGCAGAGCGGGAGAACTCGCCTGGACGCGCCTGGATTGTCCATCTTTCAGGAGCTTGAATGGTGAATGCGCTGGCGCTTGGCTGTCCTGTCAAGACAAAGCATCGGCAACTTGGAATAATTCTCTAAATACACGATAATTATATGTTAAATATATATATTTATGAAATAAATTGCACAATTTACAGTGTTCAACCCGGACAGGAATCACCAATAGACAAAAGCTATCGAGCGGAACGCGGCGACCTGCGAGGCTGCTGGATCGGCGGCAGATCAGGGCGCGCTGATCGTGACGCTGGCAGCGCCGCCCGCGGCTTCGTCTTGAGTCAGAGCGCGGTAACCGAATGCACCGACGGCGATTCGGGCTGGTACCCGGTGTTCGAGGAAATGGTCATGCGCCGGACGCAGGCTGCGCCAGAACTCGGCCCAGCTCGAGTCTGCGTTGGCGGTGAGGTTCTCGTCGGTCATCCGGAACGGATAGATCTCGACGCCGACCGCTGGCTGACCGCCGCGCAGCGCGGCCTCGGTCAACATGTAGATCTGTTCCATGTAGTAATCAGTCATCGCAAAGCAGCCGTTCGAGGCGCAACTACCGTGGATCATGATGTTGCTTCCGGTCCGGCCCAGGGCGCGATCGAATTCATTTGGGTAACCCAGATTGAAGGCCAGATGGAACTCCGAGTGCGGGTGCAGGCGTTCGCGCGCGACGCTATAGAAGCCTTCAGGCGCCTGAAAGTCACCTTCGAAACGCTTCGGTCCGAGCGTGCCGGAAACATCACAGATCGGAAAGTTTCGATACAGCACGTAGCCGTCTGCGCCCTGGATCCAGAGCTCCAGTTCGCGGCTCTGCTTGAAGATGCGCAGGTGAATCGGATCACCGATTCGCAGGCCCATGGCTGCCAGGCGTGGTCGCAGAAAGTCTGCCTGCTGAATCCATGCAGATCGGGAGGTGTCGCTGCTCGGGAATGGCATCGGCGGCGATTGCCGCGGCTGTGCAGCCGGTGTCTCCAGCTGCGGTGCCGGTGCATACAGCCATGCATCGATTGCCAGCGGATCGGCTGCGGCGTGAACCGCGCTGGTGAGAAAGATTGGAATCAGGAGTCGACGCACAGCTGCAAGTTTGCCAAACTTGAGGCTGGCGAGCAATCTTGAATGCTCAGGTAGCGTGGAAAAATCGACAGGATCAGCTCATGAAGGAAAAACTCGTTGTCGCCGTGATTCAGACCGGCTCGCGCTTGTTCGATCTCGAAGCCACGCTGGAGCGACTGGAGCGACTGACACTTGCCGGCGCGCGCCGCGGCGCTGAGCTTGTGGTGTTTCCCGAAGCCTTTGTTGGCGGCTATCCCAAAGGGCTGGATTTCGGCGCCACGGTCGGCCAGCGCTCACAGCAGGGTCGCGAATGGTTTGCTCGTTATTACCGCAACTGTATTGATGTGCCGGGACCTGAATCCAGTCGGATCAGCGAAATCGCGCGCTCCCTGAATATGCAGATCATGGTCGGCGCGGTCGAACGCGACCGCGGCACGCTGTATTGTGTGGCGCTGCATTTCGGTGCCGATGGATCGCTGCTGGGTCGCCGTCGAAAGCTGATGCCGACCGGCATGGAGCGAGTGATCTGGGGTTTCGGTGATGGATCGACCCTGGAGGTGGCGGCAACGCCGTTGGGCCGGGTCGGGACTGCGATCTGCTGGGAGAACTACATGCCGCCGCTCAGAATGGCGCTCTTCGGCCAGGGCGTGGAACTGTACTGCGCGTTGACGGTCGACGACCGCGACAGTTGGCAAGCGAGCATGCGTCATATCGCGATCGAGGGGCGCTGCTTCGTGCTGGCCTCGTGTCAGTACCTGACCCGACAGGACTGTCCCGAGGAATACCCACTGGATGTCGATGCGTTTCCGGACGGGGTTCTGATCCGGGGTGGCAGCGTCATCGTTGATCCGTTCGGCGAGGTGCTGGCCGGACCGGACTATGGGCGCGAATCAATTCTGGTTGCCGAGCTCGATGCCGAGCGCATCGTGCAGGGTAAATTCGATCTCGATGTCGCAGGCCATTACGCACGGCCGGAGATCTTTCAGTTGCAGGTGCGCGGCGAACCGCAGAAAGGCGTGATCTTCAGCAACCCGCAGAAAGTCTTTGATTCATGATCAATTTAAGTGCATAAAGTATTGATTATAATCATTTAAGTTAAAAATGAAGGTCGAGAGACCAAGCCGGGATCCGAGCGTTTGCTGCATCTGTTCCGGTTCCAATATTTAACATAATATACATTATGCGAACTTCTGGATTTCTAGTGGAACGGTCTGTTGATCCCGGAACCGGACTCCTCCGGCGGTGGGAACTCCACCTGAATTCTCGTGCCTCCCTCCAACGCCATTGCGCGAACCTGCCCCCGATGGCGCTGAACGACCATGCGGGCAATGAACAGGCCCAGTCCGAGATGCGGCGTTTCACCGCTGCGGCTACGGTGGGACACCATCGGTTCGAACAGCTCGCTGCCGCCCATGATCGGTGGACCGTCGTTGTCGACCTGCAGAATCACCCGGCCATCGGCTTGCAGCACCGCGATTCGAATCGTTCCAGCGG
>Ga0210039_1002063_pt1 | contig 17358 bp, 7 predicted proteins | sample CryGeyCG2114_250_3_FD_185460 | JGI IMG/M metagenome (GOLD analysis project Ga0210039, IMG submission 185460) | Groundwater microbial communities from aquifer - Crystal Geyser CG17_big_fil_post_rev_8/21/14_2.50 (SPAdes) (version 2) | ecosystem: Environmental > Aquatic > Deep subsurface >...
AATTTTTCCGGGTGTTTTGGTAAAGGAAATTAAAATTGTTGACTCAACCACATACATAATAAATGATACCGGAAAATTATATAAAGAAAATCATCATCCCTATCTTGGAAATAATTATTCCCCATTGAGTATGGGAAACAAATGGCAATATTTACATTACTCGTATGTAAGTGGTACGCCTTCAAGTGTTACCAAGTATTATCTCTATACCGATTCAGTTATCGGCGATACATTATTAGGCGGAGAGACATACAGTAAAATAGCCGGTTATACAGACACTACTTATTATCGCTACGATAGCACCAACAGGCTTTATAAGTACAGGGCTGATGGCAGCGTGCTGATTATGAATTTTAATTTAAAATGGGGGGACACTTTTGTGGGCGAACTTCCTATTACGGGCGTAGTTGAAGGCTATGCTTCCATATTTGGCGAATCAAGATATTACAAGGGTTTTAATTATCAAAACTTTACTGCAGAACACGGGCAAACACGATATGCCGATTCAATCGGAAAGTATTTAAACGAAACGACTGAAAATGGACCGATGGGATTTTATGCTTCCATCGGATATGATCTTATACAGGCTGTTGTAAAAATTAATAACTCTGTGTACCAATATAAAGACAATCAAACTGCAACTATTCAGATTGATGCCGCTTTCATTCCCGGAGACACAATTTTTACAATTGGCATAACAGCAAATCATCAATATGATAGAAACGGTTCAACGCCTGCACAAAGTGTATTCTTTGTTGACAGTGTGGAAATTGAATACTTTTTTTCACAAGACCAGGACTCAACCGAAACTTTTAGAAAGCCTTTATATAATCAACCCAACAGTAATTTCTTTATGGAGAATATTTATTTTCCTGATTCATTATTCTATAACCTTTACGATATCAACTACAGGCTTTATACGAAAGATAAAGGAATAATTCCAACCCATTCTCTTTTCCCGGAGACCGGTTATCTTGTTTTTCATCTCGATCCGACGGGAGTAAAATCTGATGAAATAAAAAACATTAGTTTTAAGCTTTACCAAAATTATCCCAATCCATTTAATCCAACGACAAAAATTAGATACAGCATTCCTTTCGCAGAGACGCATCGTCATGCGTCTCAACAAAATGTATTATTAAAAGTTTACGATGTTCTCGGCAAAGAAATCGCAACGCTTGTTAACGAAGAGAAGGCGCCCGGGGAGTATCAGGTTCAGTTTGATGCAGAAAAATATAAGCTGGCAAGCGGAATTTATTTTTGCCGATTAACTGCGGGAAACAAATCAATGTCAACCAAAATGATTTTGATCAAGTGAGGATAAAAGCATGAAAAAATTAACGATCGTTTTATTTTTATTCTTCTTCATTAACCTACCGGGTCAAAACTGGATGCCATTAAATAAGGAAAACAAATGGATGTTTTTAAGCGACAAGCACCATTCCCTTTTTAACAGTCACAAATATTCTTTTACCAATGTTACCGTTTTTGCCGACACTATATCTGACGGCAAAACATATTCCCGGATAGAGAACTTTTTTGATTATTCCATCTCGGCATTATTCCGGTATGATCTGCAGATGCGAATATTATACGCGAAAATATCGGGTGTAGAAGGAATAATTATAAATTTTACTTCTTCAAATAATTTTTCATATCTTCAAATATCCCCGGATGGTTCTTTTAGAAATGCGGTAGTTGAAGAAGATACGCTTGAGCTATTAGGAGCATCTATAATTGTAAAGGGTTTTAACGTAGGCGGGGAAAAACTGTTTTTTATTGAAAATGTCGGTATCTGTTATGTTAAACAACTCGGTCCTTCTATATATGAATCAACTTTGTCAAACGTTGTTGATTACTCGGTTACCGGTGCGCCCGCGAATAATTACAAACCGGTTTCAACTATTACGAGTTCGCTCAATCCCATAAATACAACCTCCGGCTATAATAACATTAATGGTCGTGTAATTGTACAACATGAATATTCCAAAGGTACACAGGGAAATATTTTTTCTACAAATTTCATTGATAAATGCTGGATTGAATCGTACTATTTTAAGGAAGACTCTATAAAACCGACAATGAGCGACACATCTTCATTTTTAGGAATCTGGGGGTATAGCTGCAACTCAAGTCCGTTTGATTTTCCCCTTTTCTTGAGAGGATACAAAATTAATTATAGAATAGTTCTTCAAAACAAATATTTTTCTGGAAACATTGAATATTTTCCCCCCGAAGGTTTTATTACACTGAGATATCCGAAGACAAGTTTTTATACTTATGCTGCGGGTAATTTTTGGAAATACAAAGAGTACTATTATTTTGAAAATTCCGGCGACAACGTATATATCGGCAACTATACAATTGAAGTTAACCAGGATACGGTATTAATAAACGGGCAAACATATCATAAAATAACAGGTAAAAATAACCTGCGTGAATTTTTAAGAAATCCAATCAACGATGCAAGGTTAATTCGTACGGATGGTTATGTAAATGAACATGTGATTGACGATGTGGATTTAGCGCTTTTGGATACTCTCCCGAACAGCAGACTCGGGCAAGATCATCCTGTCACTCTTTCAGGCGAAGGTTTTGATAATAACTATATGACCAATTCCGAATTGCGAACATTTACTTCACTTCAACATCCCAACACGTACTATACAGTAAAAGATTCAATCGGGTTGGTATATATGAAACAAGCGATTAACATACCGCCCTATAACGAGTTTAAGATTTCAATATTAGAAGAAGCATATATAAACGGAAAACATTATTACAATATTCCCTCTGCTGTTGTTAGTGAGCCCGTTGAATTAACATTTAAGTTGTTTCAAAATTACCCCAACCCATTTAATCCCACAACCAGAATAAAATTTACGATTTCGGATTTTGGATTTATTACTTTGAAAATTTATGATGTGTTAGGCAACGAAATTGCCACACTTGTTAACGAAGAAAAAGCGCCGGGTGAATATGAGATAGATCTTGATGCTGCAAAATATCAATTAGCAAGTGGGATTTACTTTTACAGGTTAACAGCAGGCTCATTTATTCAAACTAAAAAAATGATTTTACTGAGGTAATTAATGTGAGGTTTTTATGAACACAAATTATTTAAAGTCTGTATTAATAGCATTTCTGTTGATGTTATTATCTACTCAATATGCGCAATCCATTAACCCGCGGTGGGTGAATTACACTAACGGCGATTACGTTTTTTCAATAGTTGAAGAAGGGAACTATCTGTGGCTCGGCACAAACGGCGGTGCGATAAAATATGATAAAACTACCGGCGAGAAAATATTTTTTAATAAAGGTAATTCTCTTCTCATCACAAATCATATCACATCTATTGCAATTGAAGATAATGGCGATGCCTGGCTCGGCACGCCGATGGGTTTAACTTTTAAAAGTGGGTCCGATTGGCAAACATACACTTCATCAAATAGTCCGCTGCCGGGAAATAACATTAATGCAATAATAATTGATAACAATCTCAACAAGTGGATCGGCACTAACAACGGGCTTGTAAAGTACAACGGCACAGATTGGCTCATCTTTAATACTTCAAACTCTCCTCTACCTTCAGATATTATTAACACTTTTAAAATTGATCCGGCTTCTAATTTGTGGATTGGAACTGCTAACGGTTTGGTAAAATATGATGGTATAAACTGGACGGTTTATAACAGTTCAAATTCCGGATTAACAAGGAATAACATCACTTCAATTGAATTTGGCATAAACAATTCTGTTTGGGTGGGAGTAAAGATAAGCAGCTATTATGATAACGGCGGAGGTGTTTTCAAATTCGATGGAAGTTCGTGGTCTAATTATATGCCATACAATTGGCCCTGGAATTATAGCTCTATCACATCTCTTGCAGTCGATTCATCAAACAATGTTTGGATTGGCGCTCAAAAATGGAGCGGTGAGACTGCAGGAATATTTTTACTAAACACAACAAGTAATACAATAGCTTTCTATGACACCGTCCCGGGCGCAGGGTTGTTTCCCGCATTATTTATTGACTCGCTTAATGTAAAATGGATCGGGACGAATAAAGGATTAGTAAAACATGAAAGCTCTTTTTACACAAAAATTAACACATCCAACTCGGGATTAACGAAGAACTTTCTGCTTGGTTTGTGTATTGATAAATTTAACAATAAATGGTTCGTTTCCTTTTCAGACATTACTTTGGGCGTTGGTCCTCCGGTTCAAATGGGTTCCCTTGTAAAATTCGATGGTGCGGAGTGGACAACATATACCTACCTAAATTCTCCCGTATCATATAGCGGTGCGTTGTTTTGTACGGCGGACGACATAGGAAATTTGTGGGTATCGCCGGGGGATTATGAGCACAATATTTTAGGCAAGTTTGATGGAACGGTGTGGACAACAATTAGTCTTCCTTCGGCTGCTGTATCTGCTTATCTATTTGCGGATATCGATAGCTCTATATATCTAAACACCAATGACGGATTATATAAATATAAGAATAACGGATGGAGTATTGTCGCCGGTATCGGGCATGTAAACCAAATGATTAGAACCGGTGAAAACCTCTGGTTCGGAAGCGGCAACGGTTTATATAAACGCAATTCTTCCGGATTAACTCAATACACAACAGCAAATTCGGGTTTGCCTGATAATTTGATTCACTGCCTTGCTAAAGACCCATCTGGCAATCTTTGGATTGGAACAGAAAACGGTTTGGCAAAATTTGATGGCGCACAATGGACGGTTTATAATTCATCCAACTCTCCTCTGCCCGACAACAACATTAAGGTTATAGCTATAGGAAATGATAATATAATTTATTTGCATACTATCGCTTCGGAAGCATTAATAAAAAAAGAAGGGGACAATTGGACATTTTTTGACATATACAATTCGGGGTTAGCCGGTTATCCGTATTCAGTTCCCTATCCATTTCCACCATATAATTACCTAAGCATAGAAGCGATTGCCGTTGATACTTCTAATCGTGTCTGGCTGGCAACAAACGGCGGAGTGGCTGTATATGATAAGATGGGCGTGCCGGTTCCGGTGGAGCTTGTTTCATTCACCGCCTTAATTAAAACTTTTGGTGTTGAGCTAAATTGGACTACAGCCAGTGAAACTAACAACAAAGATTTTCAAGTTGAATGTTCAATTCAAAATTCAAAATTAAAAATTAAAAATTTTGAACCGATTGGTTTTGTAAATGGCAATGGCACTTCAACAGAATTAAATTATTATTCATTTAAAGATGAGACCGTCTCAGCGGGTAAATATATCTATCGTTTAAAACAAATTGATTACGACGGCAGCTTTGAATATTCAAACGAAATTGAAGTTGAGATAGGAGTACCCGATGAATTCGCGCTTTATCAAAATTATCCGAACCCATTTAATCCGACAACAAAAATTAGATACAGCATTCCTTCCGTAGAGACGCATCGACATGCGTCTCAACAAAACATTTTATTAAAAATTTATGATGTGCTCGGCACTGAAATCGCAACACTCGTTAACGAAGAAAAAGCGCAGGGCGAGTATGTGGTTGAATTCGACGGTTCGGGATTAGCAAGCGGCGTTTATTTTTATCAATTGCGGGCGGGCAGCTTTGTTCAAACAAATAAAATGGTTTTAATGAGGTGAGAAATATTTGTTTATAACTTAAATCAGTAAGGATTATACTTATGAAATTTCTATATATGTTAATTTTATCATCTGTTCTTTATTCTTCAGTTTTAAGTCAAACTAATTATAATGTGTGGCATGCAGATTATGTTACTGATGATGATATTGGTATTCCGGTTAATACTATCGGTTATAATGCAATATCAATAGGAGTTGTAAGAGAAAATACATTTATTGCACTCGTCTACCGTAAATCAAATAATACTAATTATTTAGTCGGTTACCGGAATGCAGATTCAGTTAACGGAAGATTAGGAAAATATAAATATGGACTAAATATAGCCCAGTATAGGATGAAATGGATTAATAATGGCGATGAGGATGTTATGTTAAATGCCGTTGATCTATCGGTAACTTCAGATTCCTTAATATTTTTGCCAAATAATAACATTAACAGAAATATTTTAGTTTTTAAATTGGGGTTAGACTCCATCTATTCAACAAATATGAGAATACAATCCGGAATGGATTCTTTATGGGCAATAGATGCAGATACTGTCGGTTACATATATTTAATGACTTTTGATATTAATAACGGTTATAGTAAGGTAGTTATCTTTGAGGGTCCCAACTTAAATTCTTCCTGGTCAACAACACACTCAACTACACCTGTTCAAAGTTTTTTTCTTCCCGAACCAGGTTTATCTAGAGGAATAGCGGTAAATAAAAACGGTACTGTTATATATGCTGCAAACTTTGAAAAGAAAAAGATATATAAATATATAGGTAATAATATCAACGGTTTTAATTTAGACAATTCTTTTAGCTTTAATTTAGATGAAATATTCATTAGTTCTTCGGGAGACACACTAATACCTAAACCTTGGGGAATAAATTTTATTGATTTGAGTAACAAATTATTTGTTGCTGTTGATGAAAATTTTCTACCAGGTAGAGGATATGAATATGGAAGAGTCTATGGTTTAAATGGTTTCACGGGAGAAATTGTTGATACACTAGATGTTGCAGCCTGGAATTATTATGTAGAAGAATCATACAACAACCACCGTACTGGACATGCTTCTGGATATACCTCTTGTTATAATATAGATTTTGATGAAAAAGGGAATATTTATATGCAATCTTATTATGGATGGACAGCCGATAAATGGTCTTTTTCTCCAAATCCTTTTCCACCTGGTTGGAATTATGGGTCTGTGCCTGTTGAATTAAAATCCTTTACGGTTGATCTAGTAAATGGAACTGCATTACTTAAATGGGAAACCGCAACTGAAACTAATAACCATCGATTTGAAATTTATAGACGTCAAAATGAAGAACCCTGGATATTAATTGGTTTTGTAAAGGGAACCGGCACAACAACTTTTACACAAAACTATTCTTTTGAAGATAATGATCTGTTCACTGGAAAATTTCTTTACAGATTAAAGCAGATTGACAACGATGGTAGTTTTAAATACTCAACCGAAATTGAAGTTGAAATTGGAGTGCCCGATGAATTCGCGCTTTATCAAAATTATCCAAATCCATTTAATCCGATAACAAAAATTAAATACTCAATTCCCAAAATCATAAATAATAAATCACCTGTCCCGTCAGTTGCGGGATCAATAATAAATCTCAAAGTTTACGATGTTTTGGGAAACGAAATTGCAACACTCGTAAACGAAGAAAAACCGCCGGGTGAGTATGAGGTTGAATTTGATGGTTCGGGATTAGCGAGCGGTGTTTATTTTTATCAATTAAAAGTGGGGTCATTTATTCAAACTAAAAAAATGATTTTATTGAGGTAGAAATGAAAATTAAATTATGTACTATAATATTTCTATTTAATTCAATCTTGTGTGCACAATGGTTTTGGCAAACTCCATTACCGCAGGGAAATTATATTGAGCATTATTCAATAGAAGAAGACAGCACCATTGTTTTCTTCACTAACCAAAATTATTATAAGAGTTACAATAATGGAAAGGAGTGGAGCGAAAATTCGTATCCCGAAGAATTGCCTATAAAAATAATGTATAGCGATTCGAATAACATTTATGGGATCCGACCGCAAAATTTAGAATCAGAACTATATAAGTCAACAGATAATGGGGATACTTGGATTTTTGTCTCCACAATCTCTACATACGTAAAAAACTTGGGGTTTTCGGGCAGCTTCGGGTGGTATTTGACAGGTGTTGATGGTAATCCTACAGATGGTTTGTATGTCTCTTACGACAATGGCGTCACATGGACTAAAATTCAAACGGATTTTAATGTATATATGCTTCAATTTATTAGTCCCAAAATTGGTTTTGCCATTGATCTTATTTCAATGACTGAATCGGCAATAATAAAAACAACAGATTCAGGTTTAAGTTGGGATACTTTAGTTGTATTTCCAAATTTAGTATGGAGTATGACATTTTACTCCGAGTTTGTTGGTGTGTATTCCGGAATAAATAATAACCCGGCATTAAAAACTTCAGACGGTGGCAGAACATGGCATTCTTTAAACATTTCTGCAAAAATAAGCTTTCAAGATTCAACACTTATGTGGGCATATAACAATAATGGATTATTCAAGTCAACTGACAACGGATTGATTTGGGAAAATGTTCTCAGCAGCCGTATTACTGGTATTAAAACAAAAGAAAACAAAATTTTTGCTACTAATTACTTCTCGTCAGCAATGTATTTTTCTGATGATAATGGTTTAACATGGGATACGTTATCTCAAAATATTATTAATAGCAATGTAAAGTCAGTCTGCTTCTGGGATTCCTTGACTGGTTTGACAGTAGGAACGAATAGTTCAATCTATAAAACTACAGACGGTGGAGTTACCTGGAAATTTAAGCCCAGCATTATCGGGGTTGAATTTAACAAAGTAATTTGCGTTGGAAACACAGATAGCTGGGTACTAGGAGGTAATGGACTAATTTTATTTTCTAGCGACCGTGGTGAAAGTTGGATTGATAAAACTTTTAACACAGATGTAACCCACAGAGCAATTTCTGTGTTTAATAACGTAGTTTTTGTCACCAGCACTTTAAGCGATGGTGGTTCTAGTGGAATTTATTATAAGAGCACCGATTATGGAAATAGTTGGGAATCGAAAATATTTCCACATTCAGATGGTATTTATTTTGAGTATACAACATCGGCTTTTTTCTTAAATAGTACTCTCGGTTGGGCTTTAACGGCATATCCCTCCTCTCTTTATAAAACAAATAACGGTGGCAATAATTGGACTAGGATCGGTTATGTTAGCGCTCCTATAACACCTAAAATGCTTTTTATTACGCCACAGATAGGTTGGCTTTATAAGGGTGAAAATATTTTAAAGACAATTGATGGCGGGGCGAATTGGGTTGATAGATCTGTACCATTGTGGGGATCTGCCAATGGTCCAACAGTTCATTTTTTTGTAGATGAAAACATTTTTTATGTTATTACAAATAATGTTGGCAGAACTTTTTACTATAAATCAAACGATGCCGGTCTAACAATTCAAAAAGAGTATATTAATTATCAGAGAATTTATGATTTGTTTTTTATTAATGAAAACATTGGGTGGGCTGTCGGTAATAATGTCATATTATCTACAATCGAATCTCAACCAGTATCAGTTTTTCAACAAAATGAATATGTTTTTATCAGATATCAACTATCTCAAAATTATCCCAACCCGTTTAACCCGACTACAAAAATTAAGTACTCAATTCCAAAAATCATAAATAATAAATCACCTGTCCCGTCAGTTGCGGGATCAATAATAAATCTCAAAGTTTATGATGTTTTGGGCAACGAAATAGCCACACTTGTAAACGAAGAAAAACCGCCGGGTGAGTATGAGGTTGAATTTGATGGTTCGGGACTTGCGAGCGGTGTCTATTTTTACCGGCTGACAGCCGGTGCGAATATTGTTTCTAAAAAGATGATAATTTTAAAGTAAACCGCTGGATTAATATTATGAAATTAAAATCTGGTATTCTTTTTCTGCTTCTTGGTTTTTCAACTGCGTGTGCCCAGTTGATGGATTGGCAGTTGTTGCCGAGTAATAATTTTGATAGGATGGAATTTTCCTCTTCGGGTAATTTTTATGCCATTAGCGGTTATTTTAATAAAGTATATAAATCAACGAATGATGGGATAACCTGGGCGCAAATATTTTCTTCCTATGTAACGCTAACTTCGCTTAAAGTTAAGGGGGATACAATTTTTATCGGAGACGATGGGGGAAAACTTCATGTTTCGATAGATGCCGGGAATTCGTTCATTTTACTACAAACCTTTCCCACTGCAATTCGTTGCATAGAATACGCAAAGATAAATGTGAATACCTTTTTAATTGCCGGCACTGCTTCAAACGGGCTTTATTTCTCTAATGATTTTGGTGCAACGTGGATTCAGAAGGAATTTGCAGGTAAAACTGTTTGGACTTTAAAAATTTCCGGATATAAAATATTTGCAGGTACCCTTTCGGGTGGTTTATATATTTCTGAAAACTTTGGACAAACCTGGACCCCCAAAACAATTTCGTATGCAGGCGAAAGTGTTTGGTCGTTTGAAAGTGCCGAGTCTGATAGTATATTTTATGCAGGAAACAATAAAGTATATAAATCTACCGATTGGGGAAATACGTGGGCTTTGTCGCTTAATTCCTCTTCATATTGCATAAAATATTCAAAGGTTGAAGATGAAATTTACGCGGGAGAATATATGAGTTCTGACTCCGGGGCAACCTGGCAAAAAGTCTTCCCCGAGACAACTGAATGGATCGCAATTAAAGATTCCACAACATATATATTAAATCTGTCTCCCTCCGATTTGTATAGAGAAGAACATAATCCTTATCAAGGAAAAAATTATTTCCCGTTATCTGTAGGAAATAACTGGCAGTATTTGGGTTACCATTATTCATATGACGCAACATCAGGCAACACTTGGTACAACATAATGGCGGCAACAGTAAGTTATGATACTATTATAAATAACACAAAGTATTACCGGATAGACGGAAGCGGTTTTAATAATTTTTTCCGTTACGCTGATAATAAATTATTTAGGTACGGACCTTCCGGTGAGGATTTGCAAATGGATTTTAACTTGAAGTGGGGGCAAAGTTTCCCGGTAGGAAACCCGACTGCAAATATTACCGAGGGTTATCAAGAATTATTCGGATACAATCGATATTTCAAGGCCGTTGGGCTCAGTGTGGGCCCTTCGGGAAGAGAATTTAAATATTATACTGATTCAATTGGTTATAGTTATTCTTCTTTTTGGGGTAGTCTTCCCATGGGCTCCGGATATGATGGTCGAACGGAATTAATTCAAGCTAAAATAAAAATTGGAGATTCGTTATTTCTCTTTAAGGCAGATTATATTCCCACTTTAAATATTGATGCTGCTCTTATTCAAAATGATTCTACTTTTACTATAGGATTAATCGCAAATCATCCTTACGACAAAAACGGTTCCACTCCGCAAACAAGTATATTTTTTGTTGACAGTGTGGAAATTGAATATTTCTTTTCTAAAAATTCAGATTCAACCGGAATATTTAGAAAGCTATTGTACCAACAGCCAAATTCTAACTTCTTTATCGATAATATTTATTTCCCTGATTCCTTCTATTATAATGGCTACAATCTAAATTACAGGTTTCATTCAAAAGATAAAGGAATTATTCCAACATATGCAGTAAATCCGGAAACCGGTTATCTTGTTTTTCATCTCGATCCGACGGGGGTAAAATCCGGGGGAATAAAAAATATTAGTTTTAATCTTTTCCAAAACTACCCCAACCCGTTTAACCCGACAACAAAAATTAAATACTCAATTCCAAAAATCACCAATAATAACTCACCTGTCCCGTCAGTTGCGGGATCAATAATAAATCTTAAGGTTTATGATGTTTTGGGAAACGAAATTGCCACACTCGTTAACGAAGAAAAACAACCGGGTGAGTATGAGGTTGAGTTTTCCGCCACGCGCGGAGCTTTAGATTTATCAAGCGGAGTTTATTTTTATAAACTAACAGCCGGTTCATTTATTCAAACTAAAAAAATGATAATTTTACGATAACTAAATTTTAACAATGCATGTTTTATTATTCGCGAGGACATCATGAAAAAATTATTACTTTTGGTTTTCAGTTTCACTCTGTTAACAAATGCGCAGGTAGTTTTTGACCCCGCCTATAATCTTTCCAATGCGCCGGGCGCAACTTCGGATTATCATTCTGTATATTCAATAATGAATGATTTCTTTGTCGTCTGGGGAAATAATGGAGAAATTATGTTCAAGTACTCGGCAGATTTGGGAACGACATGGGGAGCAAATAAATTAATATCAAGTTCATCCAACGTTTGTGGATGGCCCGTCGTTGCAGCTTCAGGGCAAAATGTATATGTTCTTTATCATCAATTGGCGGGCGATTATGAAATCATATTTCAACGTTCGACGGATTACGGACAAACATGGAGTCCGATGCAGGGACTTTCCGGCATCTCTTCGGGCGCAATTACTCCGCAGATAGCAGCCGTTTGGAATACGGTTTACGCAGTTTGGGAACAGAAGATTAACAACTTCGCCGAGATATATTTTACTAAATCTACGGACGGCGGATTGAACTGGTCACCGGTGCAGAACATCTCAAATTCGCCTTTAACAAATTCCCGTTGGGTGCAGTTGTCCGCCGACTGGGACACACTTTATTGCACCTGGACAGAAATGACCACATATCCTTTAAGCGATATATACTTTTCAAAATCTACAAATGGCGGAACAAATTGGACAACGCCGATCAATATTACCAATGATGATCGTCCGCAAAATAGAATTTTTATGACGGCAGATTTCGGGGGAAGAATTTATATAGCATCGGATGATATTATTACATTCAACCACGATGAAATTTATTTATTAAAATCAACTGACGGCGGAAGCACATGGTCGCAGCCAGGAAATATTACAAACAACGACGGCAATTCTAACACTCCCTGCATTGTTGCGCTCCAAGACGTAATATATTTTACCTGGTCGGATAACTCCCACACTGCGCCAGCTTACGACAACTCCGATATTTTTTTTAAATGGTCTTCAGATGGCGGGATAACGTGGCGGGACTCAACAAACTTATCCAACAATTCGGAAACTTCCTCACGTCCGAGAATTTGCTGGGGAATTAGTGGACCTATCGGTGCGCCCTGGATAGATTTTACAGTTGTCTGGTACGATTACTCTTTGGGCGCTTCGGAAATTTTAGCAAAACGGGGAATACATGTTTTTGTACCTGTGGAGTTGGTCAGTTTTAATGCCGGCACAGAAAAAAACGATGTGCTTTTAAGTTGGACAACCGCCAGCGAAACTAACAACAAAGGATTTGAAGTAGAGCGTTCAATTAAAAATTCAAAATTAAAAATTAAAAATTTTGAAACGATTGGTTTTGTAAATGGCAATGGCACTTCAACTGAATTAAATTATTATTCATTTAAGGATGAGATCGTCTCAGTCGGCAATTACATCTATCGTTTAAAACAAATTGATTTCGACGGCAGCTATGAATACTCAAACGAAATTGAAGTTGAAATTGGTTTGCCTAAAGATTTCACACTTTATCAAAACTATCCCAACCCATTCAACCCAACAACAAATATTCAGTACACAATAGCGAGCACACAGCAAGTGCAATTAAAAGTTTATGATGTGCTTGGTAATGAGGTTGCGGTGCTTGTTGATGAAGAAAAATCGCAGGGAAGTTATTCTGTTGAGTTTGATGCGGGTAAACTTTCGAGCGGAGTTTACATATATAAAATAAATGCTGGTGCGTTTGATGTTGCAAAAAAAATGATTTTATTGAGGTGAGTTATGAAATCTATTTTCTTTTTATTCTTATTCATCATTAATGTTTCTATCACGGCACAGTGGTATTGGCAAAATCCATTGCCGCAAGGGAATACTTTAAAAAGTGTTCATTTTGTTAATAGTTCGGTGGGGTGGTCTGTGGGTAATAACGGAATGATATTAAAAACTATAGATGGCGGAATAATATGGAATAAACAAATATCCGGTATACAAAACACGCTTTCCGATGTTTCTTTTTGTAATGAAAATTTAGGTATTGCTGTTGGTAATCAAGGTAAGATTCTCTTGACTTCTGATGGTGGCGAAAACTGGAATTTAAAACTCAGCGGCATTAATGCAAATATTAACAGCGTTAGCTTTCTAAATAAAGATATAGCCGTAGCAATAAGCGATTCCAGTAAAATCTTAAGAACAACCGATGGAGGGAATACTTGGGTGATCACTCAATCGGGTGTAAATCATTGGCTATTTGGAATGAGCTTTAGCGATTCTTTGCATGGAACTATTGTCGGTGCCACAGCAACAATTTTGAGAACAACGGATGGAGGTTTGAATTGGAATATTCAGCATATAAATTCTAGCTGGCAATATTATTTATATGATGTTTCATTCATTGACTCTAATAATGGAATTATAGCAGGTGATGCAGGCAAAATATATTTAACTCATAATGGCGGCGAAACTTTGAGCGAATATAACAGCGGTACCTCAGCTAAATTAATTAATGTTGATTATCTTGATTCGCTAAATGCTGTAATTATTTCCAGACCGATGCCTTCTTATGATACGAAAATAGTGAGAACAACCAATGGTGGAATTAACTGGGATGTTACTTCAACAAACAGTTACGGATTCAATAGTATCAGTTATTTAAATGGAAACGATTTAATAGCAGTTGGCGTCTCTGGTAATATATTTGTTTCTTCTAACGGCGGCAGCACATGGATTTCCCGTGTCTTCGGTCCCAAAAATTTGTTGAATGATATTGCATTTGCCAATAATCAGATGGGAATCATTGTCGGCGGGTCAGGAATTATTCTTAAAACATTAGATGGTGGTTCTACATGGAATATTCTTTCTTCACCTACTTCACAAAGTTTATCGGGTGGTACGTTTATAGATTTAAATACTTTTGCAGCTGCGGGACGTATTGGAACTATTATTAAAACAACAGATCAGGGAGTGAGTTGGTCTATCCTCAATAGCGGAACTACTACACATTTATTAGATATCTGTTTTTATAATAATACAAATGGAGTCGCCGTCGGAGAAGCCGGGATTGTTCTTAGAACAACGGATGGAGGTACAAACTGGACTGCAATAGAAAGCGGGACATTAAATGATCTATTTAGCGTTTTTTTTATAGACACAATAGGATATATAGCCGGAAACTACGGGACTATTTTAAAATCTACAAATGGTGGTGAAAGTTGGTTCTCATTAGAAAGCAATACAACAATTCCCTTATTAAAGGTATCTTTTTTTGATGTAAATCTTGGATATATTACAGGAAATAGTGGAATCATTTTAAAAACACTGGATGGTGGTGAAACTTGGTTCCGGCAATCAAGTGGAACTGACCTAAGATTATACTCAATTTCATTAGTCGATAGTTTTACGGCATTTGCGGTCGGAGCTAATGGAACGATTAAAAAAACAACTAACGGAGGTATAACATGGGATTCACAATTAAGCGGAACATCCTATACCCTGCTTGATGTAATTTCCATTAATGATTACACCGGTATCATAGTTGGTGATAATGGAACGATATTAAAAACCGATAATGGCGGCAATTTACCGGTTGAAATTATTTCATTCACATCAAATATTTCGGGGAGCAGAATTTATTTGAATTGGACGACAGCAACAGAGATAAACAATTTCGGTTTCGAAGTTCAACGTGCAAAGTTTAATAAAAATTGGAGTACCTTTGGTTTTGTTAAAGGCTCGGGGTCTACTGCAGAACGAAAGTATTATTCTTATTCTGATGAGAATGTTGTCCCCGGCAAATACCAATATAGATTAAAACAAATTGATTTCGACGGCAGCTTCGAATATTCAAACGAAATTGAAGTTGAAATTGGTTTGCCCGATGAATTCGCGCTTTATCAAAATTATCCCAATCCGTTCAACCCAACTACAAAAATTAAATATTCAATTCCTTCTGTAGAGATGCACGGCGGTGCGTCTGTACAAAATATTTCATTAAAAGTTTACGATGTGCTCGGAAACGAAATTGCCACACTTGTAAACGAAGAAAAAGCGCCGGGAGAATATGAGGTTGAGTTTGATGGTTCGAAGCTTGGCAGCGGAGTATATATTTATAAATTAACTGCGGGCTCGTTTAGCGCCGCAAAGAAACTGGTATTAATAAAATAAATATAGTGGAATAGAATAAATGAAGGTTATTTACTTCTTATATGTTATGCTGCTTTTAAGCATACAAATTTTTTCGCAGAATAATTGGCATCAAACCAATGGACCGCATGGGGGTACCGTTAATTCTATAGCTTTTACTACTGAAGGAAATATATATGCCGCCGCATGGTATTGGGGTCCAACAGAGTTATTTTTTTCTTCAAATTATGGCGAAACATGGACGATAATATACAAAGATTTGCTCTTCTATGATCACATAGTTTCACTTGCAGTAAATAGTAACAATGTTGTCTTTGCCGGTTTTTATTTTGGCAAGTTAATACGATCAACAGATAATGGTACTACATGGGAACGGATAAATAGTGGTTTGTCAGTTTCGTACATTAAATCAATATTAATTGATTCCCAAAACAATATATTCATCGCGGCAAAAGATTCCGGGATATTTCGTTCAACTAATAATGGCGATAACTGGGAAAAAATAAATAATGGTCTTTACTCTTACAAAGTGATTTCCCTTTCAAAAGATCTGTCGGATAATATTTTTGCAGGTACTGAAAACCATGGAATTTATCATTCTACAGATAATGGAATGAACTGGACAAAGATAGATGATGGGACATTATATTCCGCCGTTCAGTGTATTTCCGTAAATAATAACGGTTATATTTTTGCTGGAACATCGGGAGACGGGGTATATCGTTCAACAAATAATGGGGCAACATGGGATCAAGTAAATTACGGATTAACTACAAACCTTAATATTACATCTATTTTGACGGACTCTGTGGGGAAAACATTTGCAGGAACAACATCCGGCGGTATTTATATATCAAATAATTTTGGTGAAAATTGGCAATCCGTTAATTCCGGCTTGCCGGATAATTTCATATTCTGTATTGAACAATATGATAATCTATTATTTGCAGGAACTAATAAATATGGAATTTTTAAATCTATAAATGAGGGCAATACCTGGCAGGAAATAAATAATAATTTTTTATACACCTTTGTTGAATCTTTTCTAATCGGTTCGAATAATGAATTATATGCCGGAACCTACGCAGGGTTAGGAATATTTAAAACAACAGACTTTGGCAATACATGGCTGAAAATTAGTAATGGATTGCCGGATGAATCGGTTGATGCAATTGTCAAAAATTCGAGCGGTACAATTTATTGCTCTACTTGGGATGGTATCTTTTACTCTACGAATAATGGAAATTCATGGAACCACCTAAGTAGCAGCCCGCAATATCCTCGTTCAATGTTCATCAATAAAACGAACACAATTTTTGTTGGGGCTTATGGTGGAATTTATCTCTCTACCGATGATGGGCTAAACTGGTTTAAATCAAATCCTCCTGTTGATCCCGGAGATGTTTATTCATTCGTTACAAATTCTTTAGGAGATATTTGGGCTTCCTCAAAGCTTTTCGGAGCTTTTTATTCTTCCGATAATGG